>Ga0075429_100001680_pt1 | contig 18303 bp, 18 predicted proteins | sample RhiMetdeltSRZDD3_FD_75295 | JGI IMG/M metagenome (GOLD analysis project Ga0075429, IMG submission 75295) | Populus rhizosphere microbial communities from Tennessee, USA - Rhizosphere MetaG P. deltoides SRZDD3 | ecosystem: Host-associated > Plants > Roots > Rhizosphere > Soil | place: USA... | reverse complement strand
CGTCGACGATCAGCACCCGGCGTCCTTTGACCGAGGGTGGCGGACCCACCAGGAGGACCGGCAGCGCATCCTCCACCTTGCGGGTGACCACCATCGAGGCAAAATCCCGCTCGAGAATCGCCGCAATCACCACGCCGGGAATGACCCCGGCCTTCGCGATGCCCAGGATGATTTCGGGGTCGTAGTCACGCGCCACTTTCAGCGCGAGCGCGCGGCACAACTCGCCGAAAAGCGGCCAGTCGATCTCGAGCACTCCACGAGTCGTGGGGGGAATCGGTCTGCGCATGGGGGACTCCGGCTTGGGCAGCGACCAACCTACACCTCGGATGCGGCCGGGGGCAATTCCGGGGGCGCGCCGCCGAGGTATGTCTCTTGCGGCACGACGTGTAATTGCGTAGCCTTGCCGAGGTCCGGCGGTATAGTATAGATGTGATCGTCGTCCCGGGCACCACCTTCCGCCTGGAGAACCAACCCATCCGATGAGTTTCTGGCGACGGCTCCTGGGGAATTTCTCGTCGTCCGACTCCTCCCGTCCGAAGCGCCTGGATTACCTCAACGAGGCGCTCGCGCTGGAGCGTCAGGGCGATTTCACGGCCGCCATCACCTCGTATCGGCTGGGCCTGCGGGACAATCCGCGGGACCCTCGAATCCTGCAGAACATGGCGATCGCATTCACCAAGACGGGGCAACCCGACGAGGCGATTCGCCACTACCGCCGCGCTCTGGAGCTCGACCCGACGCTTACCGGGGCCCACTACGGCATCGCATTTCTTCTGATCAAGCGGGGGGAATCGGCCGACGCCGCCCAGCATCTGCGCGCGTTTCTGAGCCGGCCTCCCAAAGGATCGGATGCCGACCGCTGGGTCCATCACGCGGAAGCCACGCTGCGCGAGCTGGAGATCGCGGCGGGCTCGCCGGACGCCGAGGCAGCAGGCACCGCGTGAAGCGGTTTCAGGCGGCGTTCCTGGCCGCCCTGCTTGCCGGCTGCGGCGGCCTCCCCACCACCGACGAGGGTGTGGCGTTTCTCGAAATCGTCCCGCCCGCAACTCTTACGCTCGAAGTCGGCGCCACGGTCCAGTTCCTCGCTCGCGCGCTCGATCGCGACGGGCAGCCGGTCGACGTGCCGGTCACGTGGCGCACGCCCGACACGACGATCAGCATCGATGCGACAGGCCTGGTGACCGGATTGTCGGTCGGGCCGGGACGGGTGCAGGCCGCGGTGGGGGAAAGCCAGCGGCTGGTCTCCGAATTGATTCCGCTGACGGTGACCGAACCGGCTGTGGAGGCGGGACCACGCCGGTGAGCCGTCCCCGCACCCTGACCGAGCTCTTCTTCGGGGCATCCGACCGGTTTGGAAATCGTCCCGTGGCGATGCGCGTGAAGCGGGACGGCCGGTGGCAGGCCATCAGCTACGCCGATCTCCTCGATCGGGTGCATGCGGCGAGCGTCGGCCTGCTGGACCTGGGCCTGGCGGCCGGAGACCGGGTGGCGATCCTCTCGGAGAACCGGCCCGAGTGGGCCATTACCGACTACGCCTGTCTTGCCGCGCGATGTGCCGACGTGGCCGTGTATCCCACCCTTCCGGCAAAACAGATCGCATACATCCTGAGGGATTCCGGCGCCACGGCGGTCTGCGTGTCGACCCGCGCCCAGCTCGACAAGCTTCAGGAAATCCGGCGCGGGCTGCCGACCATCCGGCACCTCATCGCCTTCGATCCGGGACTCGAGGGCGAAGGCGTCCTCGGCTTCGAGACGCTGCTCGCCAGGGGGCGTGCGGTCCGGGGACAATGGCCGGACTGGCGGGCCGGGGCGCTGGCCGTCACCCCCGACGATCTCGCGACGCTGATCTACACCTCCGGCACGACCGGCGAGCCGAAGGGGGTGATGCTGACCCACGGCAACATCACCTCGAACGTGACCGCCTCGAGCCCCGCCCTCACGGTCGCCGACGGAGACGAGTGCCTCTCCCTGCTCCCGCTCTCCCACATTTTCGAGCGAATGGCGGGGCACTATCTCATGTTCGATGCCGGCGTGATTATCAACTATGCCGAGAGCATCGAAGCGGTGGCCAAGAATCTCGTCGAGGTCCGCCCGACGATCTGCTGCGCGGTCCCGAGACTCTACGAAAAGATCTATGCCGGTGCGCTGGAAGCGGCATCGTCCGGCCCGGCGCTCAAGAAAAAGATCTTCTTCTGGGCCAAGCGGGTGGGAGAGGAGTGGGCGGAGCGGCGGCTGGCCGGGAAGATCATTCCGCTCGATCTCCGGTTCGCGCGCGCGGTGGCCGACCGGCTGGTCTTCCGGAAGATTCGCGCCCGCGTGGGAGGACGACTCCGGCTCTTCATCTCCGGGGGCGCCCCGCTCTCGCCCGAGATCGCGCGGTTCTTCTATGCGGCGGGGATCCCGATTCTGGAGGGGTACGGCCTCACCGAAACCTCCCCGGTCATCACGGTGAATACCCCGGAGCGGCTCAAGATCGGGACCGTCGGTCCGCCGATCCCGGGCGTCGAAGTGAAGATTGCCGACGACGGGGAGATCCTGAGCCGGGGACCGCACATCATGCGGGGGTATTACAACAAACCCGAGGCGACCCGCGAGGCGATCACGCCCGACGGCTGGTTCCACACCGGCGACATCGGCATGCTGGACGCCGAGGGATTCCTCAAGATCACCGATCGCAAGAAGGATCTGATCGTGACCGCGGGCGGCAAGAAGGTTGCGCCGCAGCCGATCGAGGGTCTGCTGAAACTCAACAAATTCGTATCCAACGCGGTGATGCTGGGCGACCGGCGCAAGTTCCCCATCGCGTTGCTGGTGCCCAATTTCGACCGCCTGGAGGCGTGGGCCCGCGAGCAGGGCCTTGCCTGGAAGAGCCGCGAGGAGCTGGTGGCGGCTCCGGAGGTGCAGCAGCAGATGGCCTCGGAGGCGCGCAAGAATCTCCGCGACCTGGCGCAATTCGAGGTGCCCAAGAAATTCCTGGTGCTGGCGCGGGATTTCTCCATCGAGACCGGCGAGCTCACCCCCAAGCTCTCGGTGCGCCGGAAGGTCGTCGAAGAGCACTATGCCGGCCGGATCGAAGCGTTGTATGCCGACGCCGAGGCCCACGGTCACCCCGCGGACGTGGCCGGAGCCAGCGAGGCGGTTTAGGTCACGGTTTCGTCACATCCTTGTCACGGTACCCGTTACAGATATCTTTGGCTCCGGTTTCCCATTCACTCCGGAGCCCTTTTGTGCGTCTTCTCCCCCGGGACCAGCGGTTCTTCGACCTTTTCACCTCGGTTGCCACATTCAACGTCGAAGCCGCGCAGGCGCTGCTGGAATTGCTGCAGGCCCCCGCGGAAAAGCGCTCCTATCTGGTTGAAACGATCAAGCGGCTGGAGCACCAGGCCGACCAGGTCACCCACGAGCTGGTGACCCGGCTGGACCGGAGCTTCATCACCCCACTGGACCGCGAAGACATCCACATGCTGGCCTCGCGGCTTGACGACGTGCTGGACCGCATCGATGGAGTCGCGCGACGGACCCGGATCTTCCGGAGCGGAGTTCCACCGCAGGGCATCACCATCCTGGCCGACGTCATCATGCGCGCCACCCAGCAGCTGCTCACTGCCGTCAAGGTCCTGGAGAGCGGCAAGACGCCGGTGGTCATCAAGGCCTGTATCGAGGTGAAGAGGCTGGAGGAAGAAGGTGACTCGGCCTACTCCGAATGGCTGGGCCGGCTGTTCGACGAAGAAAAAGACCCCATCGCGCTGGTGAAATGGAAAGAGATCTACGACACCCTGGAAAAGACCCTGGACCAGGCGGAGGACGTCGCGAACGTACTTGAGTCCATCGCGATCAAGCATTCCTGACGATGAGTCCGGTCACTCTGGTCCTGTTCATCATCGCCATCGCGCTGATCTTCGATTTCATCAACGGATTCCACGACGCGGCCAACTCGATCGCGACCGTGGTCGGGACCCGGGTGCTCACGCCCGGAGTGGCGGTGCTCTGGGCGGCGTTCTTCAATTTCATCGCCGCGTTCGTCTTCAGCACCGGCGTCGCCAAAACGATCGGCAAGGGACTGGTCGACCCGGCCGTGGTGGACTCGAACCTGATTCTGGCCGCCCTGATCGGCGGGATTGTCTGGAATCTGGTGACCTGGTGGCTGGGATTGCCGTCGTCCAGCTCCCACGCACTGATGGGCGGCCTCGGCGGGGCCGCCGTCGCGAAAGCCGGCATTGGCGCACTCATCGCGTCGGGCTGGGTCAAGCCGATTCTCTTCATCGTGATCTCGCCCCTGGTGGGGATGGCTGCGGCGATGCTGCTGACGGTGAGCCTTTCGTGGGCGCTCCACAAACTGCCCGCCGCGCCGCTGGAGCGACTCTTCCGCCGGCTTCAGCTGTTATCCGCCGCGGCGTTTTCACTGAATCACGGCGGAAACGACGCGCAGAAGACGATGGGCATCATCGTGGGCCTCCTGGTCGCCACCCAGAGTCTCTTCGCCGGCGCCCAGGACTGGACCCGGCATCTCTATCTGCCCACTGCCGATCACATTCCGTGGTGGATCATTCTCTCGGCCCACCTGGCTATCGGACTCGGCACCGCGGCGGGTGGCTGGAGGATCGTGAAGACCATGGGCACTCGTATTACGAAACTGCGACCCTTCGGTGGGTTCTGTGCCGAGACCGGTGGCGCCGGAGCGATTTTCCTGGCGACCTCACTGGGCGTGCCGGTCAGCACCACCCACACGATTACCGGGGCCATCATCGGCGTCGGAGCCGCCAACCGACTTTCGGCGGTGCGCTGGGGTCTGGCTGGCCGCATCGTGTGGGCCTGGATCATCACGATCCCGATGGCAGCGTCGATTGCGGGCATCGCCTACGTAGTCTTGCGTTAGCGAAGAGCGAGGAGCGGGGAGCGAGGAGGCACAGCCGCTTCGCTCCTCGCTCCTCGCTCTTGGCTACTCCCTAGCTTTTACGTCCAACCCAACAAACATCGCTGCTCGCCAGCACCTCCACTCCCTGCTCCGGCGGCTCGCCCCCTTCCACCACCACCCGGAGTCCGGGCAGCACCGATCCCACGCTCGCGTCGACCCAGACCGCCGATTCGCCCAGGTCGGGTCCGAGCACCGTTCCGCGCATGCTGCCGGTCTTGAGCGGGAGGCGTGGGGCCCTGAGCACGCTCGCCGCTTCGCTGTCGGGCGTGCCGGCCGGCGGATTGACCAGGACCAGCCGAATGCCGGGAAGCCGTTCCGCCAGCTCGGGAGCCAGGACAGCGATACTCCCGACCAGCGCGACGTAGCCCCCCGGTCCCGACAATCCCAGAAACACGGCTACCGCCTCGGCGGTGAGCCCGGTGCGTCCCAGGGAAGGCGGAGCCTCACCCCAGTCCACGATGCCTTCGGCGAGGGTCACCACGAGGCCGCAGACCGGACACCCCAGCTCTCCCGCCAGCACGCGGCGGCCATCCATGCGGGACGGAAGCAGCACCAGAAACTGCTCGGCGTGAGCCACGGGGCAGCGGAGGTGGTCCGTCAACTCGATGAACATCGCGACAAAATAAGCCCGAGGCCGTGAGACGTAAGATGTGAGAGGGAATGCTCACGTCTCACGTCTCACACCTCACGTCTCACATCTCACCTCTCACGCTGCAGGCCCCAGGCGGAGCCAGTCCACATCGACGTGCGCCGGCCGGGACGCAACCCAGCACACCGCCTCCGCCACGTCGGCGGGCCGGAGCATTCGCGCCCGGGGAGTGAATCCCGGTCGCGAATCCGGATCGACCGCATCCCAGGCCGAGGTATCCGTCGGTCCCGGGCTGACGAGGCTGCAGAGCACACCGCTGCCTTTGAGCTCTTCCCGGAGCACTTCGTGAAGACCGCGCACACCGAACTTTGCCGCTGCATAGGCGGCGTTGCCCGGCAAACCGACATGGTCGGCGATGCTCCCGACGGTGATCAGCCGGCCCCTGCCCCGCGCGCGCATGCCGGGAAGAAATGCGCGGGCGACCAGGAAGGGGCCCGCGAGATTGGCGGCCAGCTGTTCCGAGAACGCGGACGCGGAGGTCTCGTCCAGCGGCGCCAGCAGGAAGCTTCCGGCGTTGTTGATCACCAGGTCCGGCACTCCAGCCCACTCCTGGACCCTGATCGCCATGGCGTCCACGGCAGCGGCATCGGTGAGGTCGCATGCCAGGTCGAGGCCGGTGGGACCCGTCGCCGGAGCCAGGCTGCGCGACACCCTGATCACCCGGGCCCCGGCGTCGCGCAGCGAGTGCGAGACGGCAAGACCGATTCCGCGGGAGGCGCCGGTGACCAGCGCGACCGCTCCCGCGAGGGCGGTCACTCGAGCGGCCGCCCCGCGGACACCAGGCGCAGGAATTCGGAGCGGGTCCGGGAATCGTCCCGGAAGAGGCCGCGCACCGCACTGGTGACGGTGCGGGAATTCTGTTTTTCGACCCCGCGCATCATCATGCAGAGGTGCGCCGCCTCGATGACGACGCCGACCCCTTGCGGAGTCAGCACGTCCATGATCGCGTCGGCGATCTGATCAGTGAGCCGCTCCTGTACCTGCAGCCGGCGCGCAAAGACCTCGACGATCCGGGGAAGCTTGGAGAGCCCGACGATCTTTCCGTTCGGGATATAGGCGACGTGGGCCCGCCCGAAGAACGGGAGCATGTGGTGCTCGCAGAGGGAGTAGATCTCGATGTCGCGCACCAGGATCATCGCCTCGTGCTTCTCTTCGAAGCAGGCGTCGCCCACCACCTCCTGCACCGACATCGCGTAACCCCGGGTGAGCCACCGGAGGGCGGTCTCGACCCGCTCGGGCGTCCGTCGCAGGCCCTGGCGATCGGGATCCTCGCCGATGCCCTCGAGAATCGTGCGGACTTCCTGCTGAAAGCTAGGGTCCTTCATAGTCCACGTAGTTGCGAGGGGTTTCCCAGAGCCGGATGCGGGTGAGACGGCCTTGGGGAATTCGGGGGGCCATCTGTTCCCAGCAGAACCGGGCGATGTTTTCGGCCGAGGGAAGCCGCTCGGCAAACCAGGGCACGTCGAGATTGAGGTTGCGATGGTCGAGCAGGGCGACGATGTGCTCGTCGGCCAGCTCCTTGAGCACACCGACATCGATCACGTAGCCGGTTTCCGGGTCGATGTCACCCTTGACCAGAATGTCCAGCTCGTAATTGTGCCCGTGATAGTTCGGCAGGTTGCACTTCCCGAAGGTTGCGCGATTCCACTCGTCGGATTGCCGCGGGTTGTGCAGCCGGTGCGCGGCGTTGAAGTGCACGCGACGGGCGACGACACAGGACGGCAATCGGCGATCCTCCAATGAGCCAGAAAACAAGGGCGCCGACCCGGCTCACGCTGGTCGGCGCCCAGGTGTCGGCTGGCGGCCGGGAGGGTACCTGAAGCCCGAAGAGAATGTTCGGCGCCCTCGCCATCGCGTCTGCCTTCCCCCGAGGGGCATGACATCGGCAACAGTATGTGGGCCCTCTATCGGACCTGTTGGCTCAGTGACGTGTCTCCCAGCCGTCAACCGACATCGCTATAATAGGGAAACAGTCAAACTGCGTCAACCGCCGAGGCACGCGCGCATGCCCGTCAAGCTGCTTCTTGCACTCGCGTCCTTCGCCCTCTGGGCCGTGTTCGTCTTCGTTCGCCCGATCGGACTCGGCGTGGTGCATCTGCTGCTCGTGGTGAGCGCGGTGCTGTTCATTCGGTGGTGGGCGCTCAAAGACGAAAAGCGTCAACGGTCAACGGTCAACAGTCAACGGTAAGAACCCCTTCGGCCGTCTGTTTTTGGTTGCACGGCAGGTTCCGTTGACCGTTCACCGTTGACCGTTCACGCAGTTTTGTTAAATCTCCCAATTCGAAAACACGATACTCTCCCCCGCGGTCGCTTCGCCCTTTCCCTCCAGCGTCATCCGCAGGTCGGTCCAGTGCACCCGGTAGCCGGCGTCGACCAGCGCGCCATAGGCGCTGCGGTAGGCCGACTGGCACCGAATCGCAATCCGCCGCGCGCCGGCGGCCCAGGCATCGCATTCGACGGCGGACACCAGGCGGCGAAACAGCGGAAGATCGCGCGCCACGAGCTTCAGCACCCGGAGCTCATCGGGGGCTCGGCCCTCGGCGAGGGGAGCAACATGCCAGAGGGCGTACCCCGCCAGGCGTTCATGCTCATACATCAGGGTGACGTCGCCCAGGCGATGGTCGAGCGTGAGCTCGATCTCGCGAGAGAAGTCGACACCCGAGGCCGCGGCCTCCGTCACGCTGCGGCAGGCGCGAATGCCGGCGCCGACATTGTCCCGGCTCAGAAGCTGGGATGACGAGGCTCCCGGGCCGGTGAGATCGCGGCCCATGCTCACCGTGAGATATCCGGGCCGGAATCCGAGCCCGGAGTAGAATCCGATGTTCTCGATGGTACGGGGCATCGTCTCGAGGCCGATGATACGGGCGCCTCCGGACTCGAGGCGGCGGATTCCTTCTTCGACGATGATGCGTCCGATGCCCTCGCCCTGCCGATCGGGGCGGACCGCGAGCGGACCCATCCATCCTTCCGCCCCGGAGCGGTGCACCATGTTGAACGCGGCGAGCTGCTTCGAGGCATCGCGCCATACCAGCGCGCCATCGGCCGCGCCCGCCAGCGCGAAGCGCCAGATTGCCGGGTTGAGCGGCGGGACCCGCACGCCGGAAAGCCCGTCCCGCTGATAGCGATCGGTAAAGGCGTCCGAGAACACCCGATTGATCCGCTCGATGTCCTCCGGCACGGCCTGCTCCGGGCCCCGAAGGCGTTCAGGCCGCGACATCACGACTTTCCGGTACCGCGCGGGTCACCCGGTTTTCCACGTCGTAGCTCAGGCGGATCACCCGGTCGAAGGCGTCCCGCACCGACTCGATGTGGGTGATGAGAATCACCTGCGGGAACCGGTCAGCCAGGTTGCGGAGCAGGTCGAGCACCGCGGCGCGGTGCTCCTCGTCCAGCGAGCCGAAAACCTCGTCGAGCACCAGCAGCGACAGGGGCTGACCCGCGCGCTCCGCGATCATCTGGCTGATCGCGAGCCGCAGGGCAAGGTTGACGATATCCTCCTCGCCGCCCGAGATGACCGGCTTGGCCTCTCTCTCTTCGACGACGGTGGCGCAGTAGCTCTCGTCCAGCTCCAGATCGACGTAGCGCCCCGACGTGAGATCGCGCAGGAACTCCGACGCGAGATCGGAGAGGTCGGGACGCATGGCATTGTTCAAATCGGTCCTCAGCTCACCAAGGGCGCGATCCAGCTCCGAGAGCAGCACGACCTCGTCGTGGAGCCGCTCCGCCTCGGCCGCCCGCCGCTCCCGCTCCTCCCTCCGCCGGGCGACCTCCGCGCGGAGTCCCAGCGCGGCGGTCAGCTCGCCCGCCGCGCGCGCCTTACCGAGATCGGCCTGCTGCACCGCCCGCTCCGCCCTCCGGCCGCGCTCCCGTACCTCCGCAAACGCCTCGGCGGACCATCCCAGCTCACGGAGCCGCTCCCGAAGGGTTCGGACCTGGGTTTCCAGGCGCGACAGCTCCTGCTCGGCCAGTGCCGCCCGCCGCACCAGGTCGGAGGCGCGGTCGGCCGAGGCCCGGAGCCGCTCCGCGGACAGCGCCATGGGCTCCAGCGCGGCGATCTGCTGGCGCACGGCGACATGACGAGGCTCATCGTAGGCTTCGGGCGACGCGACGATGGCGGCGTCGAGCCGGGTGACGGTTCCGGCCAGGGTCGCGCGCTCGGCTTCCAGCGCCGCTCGCTCCGCGCCCTGCTGGGCGAGCCGGGCGGCAAGCTCGGTCAGCCGGGCCGCCTCCTGATCCAGCCGGTCGCGATCGCGAGCACTCTCCACCACGTCCGCAGGCTCGTTCTGAAGCTGGTCGATACGCTGCCCGTAGTATTTGCCCTGAAACTTCACTTCCTCCATCTGGCGGCCGAGCACGCCGACGACGTGCTCGTATTCGCTCCCCAGCGGGCGCCTGCAGGTCGGGCAATCTCCCTCGGCGCCCGCCTTCTCCAGACGGAATCGCTGCTCCCGCAGATCCTCGTACTGCGCCAGCAGGTTCTTCCGCTGGGTTTCGGCGTCTTGCTTGTCGCGCACCCATGCGGTGCGACGTCCCTCCGCTTCCTGGGTCGCCGTCACCAGCGCCGCGTGCACCTCCTCCCGGGCCCGGACCGCCGCTTCGGCGTCCACCAGGGGCGGGAGCTGGTCCAGTCGCTCCACGACGCGCTGGAGCTGGTGACGAATCTCCGTCGCGCGGGCCTCGAGGCTCCGGCGGCCACTGGCGGCCTCGCGCTGAGCATCGAGCAGATCGCGCTCCGCGCGCAACTCCGCCAGCGGCTCCAGCATCGGAAGCAGCTCATCGAGCCTGGTCTTGGCGCCCAGCGCTTCCGCCAGCTCCCGGTCGAGCGATCCGAAGTGGCTGCGGGTGGCGGTGGCGGAATGCTCTGCGACCTTGAGGTCGCTCTCCAGTGATACCACGATCTGCTGGAGCGCTTCCCATCGCTCCACTTCGGGTCGCAACGCCGCAAGGTCGGCCTCAGCGGTTCGGTGACCGACCTCGAGGCGCGCGGTTGCCTCCTCGGCTGCGCGGAGCCGCTCGGCAGCCTGGATCTCTTCGGCCCGGAGGTGGCCTTCATCGAACATGCCCGCCTTGCACGCATCCAGCGAGGCCTGCGCCACCCGGCGTCGAACCTTGAGGCGCTGCTGCGCAATCCGGAGTTTCTCATATCCCAGCACCCGGCTCAGAAACTGGGCGCGCTCGGGCGCGGTCATCTGCGCCATGATCGCCAGCTCCTTCTGCCCGGTGAAATAGGTGCTGAAGAACTCGTCCCGCGTCATGCCCAGCAGCCGGGTGACCTTCTCCGTCACGGTGACGATACTGTTGGCGATCGGGGTGAGATCACCGTCCTGAAAGAGCTGCGCGCTCTGAAGCGATCGCACGATGCGGTAGCGGTGCGGACCGAGATCGAATTCCAGCTCGACCTGCACCCGGGCGCGAGCCGGTGCACCCCGGCGGCGAATGGTGTCTTTGGTCCCCCGAGCCGCCTCCATCCCGTACATGGCCCAGGCGATCGCCTCCAGCAGCGTGGTCTTGCCCGCCCCGTTGGGGCCGACGATCCCGGTGAGGCCGGCCCCGAATTCGAGCTCGGTGTCGGCATGCTGGCGAAAATTCAGGAGGTGCAGGCGACGGATCTGCATCAGCGCTCCGAACCCGGCTCGGCCTCGCTCGCCTCGGCCAGCACCTCCAGACCGGTCCGGACAAATCGCTTCCGGGACACCCGCTCCGGGATCGGGCGCCGTCTCAGAAATTCCGTCACCAGCTCCGGCAAGGTCTGCGAGCGGCCCGGTGCTCCGGATTCCTCGGTCGCGGAGGACACCGGACGCCGGAAGTCCAGATGCAGGTGCAGCGCCCGGGTCTTGGCCGTGCGGATCGCGGCGTGATCGAGCTCCCGGACCACGTGGCGCGGTATATCCTCGATCACCAGGCGGACGATGGCGTCGTCCAGGCCACCCGGCACCGAAGCCAGCCGTTCGGCGATGCGGCGGTCGACGTCCGCGACCTGAAGGTCGCGAACCTTGAGCCTGGGCAGATCGTGCACGACGCGCGCGAGCGCCACCGGCTGCCGGGTCACGACTCCGCTCTCGAGATCCGCCAGCAGCCACCCCTTGCTCCCGACCTCCTGGCGCGATTCGTCCGCCAGCTCGCCCCAGGGATTGGGGCTCACGTACTCGAGCGCCCCCGAGTACCAGATGCGGGGACCGACTTCGTGCTGAACGTGATAATGCCCCAGGGCGACATAGCTCCACGGCTCGGCCCGGAGCATCTCGGGATCCAGCAACGCCCCGCCGTACTCGACCCAGGAGCGGTCGAAGGGGAAGACGCCTTCGACCTCGCCGTGCAGTACCAGGACCTGATAGCGCTCAGTCCCTGCCCGGCGAAGGAGCGTGCGCTCCGGCGTGAAGAGCGCGGAGTGCGGCACGGCCAGCACCGACAGGTCCAGCTCGGGAAACACCAGGCGGCGGGTATCATCCGCGGCCACGTGGATCCCCAGCTCCTCGTAGAGCCGGAGAATCGAGCCGGTTTCGCTGCTCCTCGGCGTGTCGTGATTCCCCGCGATGACGATCACCGGTGCGCCGGGCAAGTCCTCGGTGAGCCGCTGCAGCTGGCGGAACGCGAACACGATGGAAAAGTTGGTCGGTCGCACCGCGTGGAAGAGATCGCCGGCAATGATCACCGCGTCGGGACGCGCCGCGATCACGGCGTCCACCGCGGCGCGAAAGGCATTGGCGACGTCGGCTTCGCGCTGATTGATCCCGGCCGGTGTCTGGCGGTGGTGCTGCCGGAAACCGAGATGGAGGTCGGCGAGATGAGCGAGCTTCACAGGCCTCTCAGTACGGATCGCTGCTGGTCCGCACCGGGCGGACGCCCTGACGCGGCAGCACCGTCTCCGGCCGAGGCTCCCGCCCGAGGCATTTGACGAAGAAGGGAAAGACCTGTTCGGGCCGGGCGCGGAGCGTGGCGTTCAGCGCCTTCCGCACGTCGTCTTCCCGCCGCCCCGCGATGGTGTCCAGCACCCGGCCGGTCGAGAGTCCCGGCTCCAGGATTCGAAGCCGGCGGGCGACGGCCTCGGGGAACGGCAGCTCCGCCGCGGGGGGGAACCGCTCGACGCCCTCGCGACCAGAAAGCACTGCCGGGCGGGGAAACCGCACGAAGACCGGATGGGTGAAGTGGGGATGACGTACCAGCAGCTCGCCCTTGGGAAGCGACGCCAGCCGGGCCCGGGTCGCCGGGCTGATCGTCGCATAGCCCGGAAGCGCCAGCTCGTCGCCATCCATCCTCCCGAGCAGGGTGGTGGCCGCGTTGCCCACGACCCGGCGCTGTACCTGCGACCGGAACTGCTGGGCGGAGAACAGGACCAGCCCGAGGTAGCGGCCCCGCTCGGCGATATCGAGCAGCATCGTCCGGACGTAGGTATCGGGCCCATCGGCGGGCGCGTATTTGTTGAGCTCGTCCACGAACACCACCACATGGTCCACACCCAGATCACGGCGCTCCAGATGCTCGCGCAGGGTCGAGACGATGCGGGCAAAGACCAGGTCCTGCGCCAACGGATCGAGTCCCGCCACATCGACGACGTACACGCCGCGGTCGTCAAAGGCGCCCCAGGGGAGATCGTTGACCTCCCCGTCGTCGGTCACGAGACCCTTCGAGCGAGTGCTGATATTGCCGAGCCGGTTCCGGATCTTCCGGATCGTGGCCACATGGTGCGTCTTCCAGATTTCTCCCCGTCCCTCCTCCAGCTTCGCGAAAACCGCGCGGAAGAACTCGTCGAGATCGGCGAAGCTCCGCACGAAAAACGTGCGGCCAAGAGAGGGATCGTCGAACTCACGCCCGATGACCCGCTCGGCGAGGAAATCGATCAATGCGTCGGCCTTCGCGTCCACATCGTCCTTGTTGAGCAGCACTTCGGCGTAGTCGAGCACCTCGCGCAGGCCCCAGATCAGCGGCTCGGTGTTGGCCTGCAACGCTTCATGGGTGCGCAGGGTGTTGAGATTCACGCCGTCGGGCTTGTAGGGCGCGAAATAGCGAACCAGGCGGAAGGCCTCGGGAATGAGCCCGAGGCGGGCGTAGAGCCGTGCGTCCTCGGGACCGATGTCCCCGGGCTGGTCGAGGAAGCAGAGGTCAGGCCCCTTCACATTGAAGCAGAGCGCCGCGATCCGACCTTTCCGGGCCGGGAAACGCTGAAAGATGCTGCTCAGGAGGAATTCGACCGCGCTGGTCTTGGTGGCGAGGCCCGACACCCCGGTGATGTTGAGATGCGCCGCTTCGGGGCCCAGGAGGAAATCGGCGTCAACGTACACCGGAGCGTCGAGCCCGCCGGCGGCGTACACGCCGACCGGAATCCCGGTCCCGGCCTCTCCGGCGGCATACCCGTCCATCCGAAGCGCGATCGCGACGTCGGCGTCGCTCGCGAGACGCACCGCCCCGGGCGGAACCGGCTGCACCGGCTCTTCGGGCAGATGCCGGAGCACGGCGGCGCTGTAGAGGCGGATATCGGCGCGGGCACTTCCCTCCGCGGCGGCGGCCGAGGGATCGCCGCCGGATCCCAGCACCGCCTGCATCGGCGTGTGCCAATCGGAATAGGAGAACCCCTCGGTCACCACGCCGAAGACAACCCGCCCTTCGGCATCCACCCGCACGATCGTCCCGATGCCGACGACCGACTCCGGTGCCGTCCAGAAGGAGAAGTGATGCGGTGTGGACGGTTTCAGCTCGGTGGCCACGACCCGGCCGACTACCGGGGGGTTGGGAGTTGGGAGTTGGGGGTTGGGCATTTCCCGCTCACCGCTCACCGCTCACCTCTCACCATCAGGATCCCAGCCTCCCGATGAATCTGAGAATTCGGGTCAGCGCGCCGTCGAGGTCCTTGTCCGACACCGCATAGCTCAGCCGCACCCAATGATCGTCGCCGAACGCTCCGCCGGGGACCAGGGCCACGCCCTCCTCCTGGATCAGCCGCTCGCAGAACGCTTGTCCCGTCATCGGGTGGCCGGGCGCAACCCCGTCGATGCGGAAGAAGAAGTAGAAGGCCCCGTGCGGCTCGACGAATTCGACGCCGGGCGCTTCGTCCCGGAACCGGCTGATCACCCGGTCGCGCCGGCGGCCGAAGGCGCTGACCATCCGCTGGACTTCCTGCTCCACCTTCGGATCGTTGTAGGCGGTGACCGCCGCCCACTGGGCCGGGTGGTTGGCTCCCGTCGTGGTGTGCGACTGGAGGTTCGCCATCGCCTTGACGACGTGCGGCGGAGCCAGGGCCACGCCGATTCGCCAGCCGGTCATTGCGTACGCCTTGCTCGCTCCGGTGATCACCACCAGCCGCTCGGTGTCCTCGGCCGGCAGATCGAGAAACGAGGGCGCGGCTCCGTCGCCATAGAAGATTCTGCGATAGATCTCGTCCGCAATGATCCAGACGTCGTGCTTCTTCCCCCATGCCGCGATGGCCTTGAGCTCGCTCAGCGTGTAGACGGCACCGGTGGGATTGCAGGGTGAACAGAGGATCAGACCTCTCACCAGCTTGTCGGTATGCCGCTCCAGGTCCTGCACGCTCACCTTGAGTCCCCAGTCGGCCTCTCCCGGGAGCATGACCGGCTCCGCCCGGGCGAGGTGCACGATCTGCGGGTAGGAGACCCATGCCGGCGAGGGAATCAGCACCTTGTCCTTGGGGCCGAAGAGCGTGAAGCAGGCGTTGAAGAGCGATTGCTTGGAGCCCGAGCTGACGATCACATGATCCGGATCGATCGTCCGCCCGGACGACAGCTCGGACAGGCTCCGCGCAACCGCCTGGCGCAGCTCGCGCAATCCGGCATTGGGGGGATAGCGCGTATGCCCGTGCTGAATCGCGAGGATTCCCGCCTGCGCGACGGGCGCCGGCGTGTCAAAATCGGGTTCCCCCACCCCGAGATCCAGCACATCCTCTCCGCCCGCCTTTCGCCGCTTCGCTTCGGCGCTGATGGCGATGGTTTCGGAGGCCTTGAGATGGGAGAGATTCTGTGAGAGCGGGTCGGGCAATCGAATGACGCGCGTCATGGGGAAAAAGATAACCACTTGGCCCGCCGTCGTCCGCTGGCTAGCTTGCGTCCTGGCAATCACGCCGCTGTTTGACAACCGAGGCACCCGTGTCGGATCTCGAGCTTCTTCCGTTGGCCACTCCCGTGGCGGAAACACTGGCCCAAGCAGGCTGGCCCGCCGAACATCCCGCGATGCGCGAGGCGGCGCCGGTCGTCAGGCGCGGCCACAACCTGGTGTATGTCGCACCCCCGGCGCCCGCGTGGGCCGCCCCGGTACTTGCGGGTTTGATCTCCCGGCTGGCGTCGAACCGGCGGGGACCCGTGCTGGGTCTCGCCCCCGCCGAAGCCGTTGACGAGTGGGCCCGCGTCGCCGGCCGGATTGCCCACGGAACCGGGCTTCGTCTCGCCGGTGCCCACACCCCCGCTCGCATTACCCGTTTGCTCCGCTCCGACACGGTCGATCTCGTCTTCCTCACCCCAGAGACCGCGCACGAGCTGGTCCGCCGATCCGCCCTGAAGACGGACACGGTGGACGGAATCCTCTTTCTGTGGCCGGAAGCGTGGGGCCGGGAGGATCTCCTTTCCGGACTGCTCCAGGACGCCGGGCGCGACGTGCAGCGCGTGGTCGTGACCGCCGACCACCGCGGTACGCTGCCGCTGATCGAGCGCTACTGCTGGCGTGCGCCCTTGTTCGACCTGGTCGGGGCGAACGACTCCAGCCCACCTCCGGTTCGAACCGTTTCAGTCGGATGGCGGCGCCGGAACGAGGCCATTGCCGACCTGGTGGAGCAGCTCGACCCGGAATCGCTCGCAATTTGGACGGCGGACCTGGGTGACAGGGACAGCCTGACCCGGACACTCGCCTCCGCCGGCGCCACAGCAACAATCTCGAATGTCGCGCCGGACCGAAGCTCCCTCATCATCGCATACGACCTTCCGTCGCCACTCCGCCTCCGGGAGCTCGCGGCGCAGGGAGAGGTGGTCCTCCTGGTCCCTCCCGGCGGCGAAGCCTTCGCCGCGCAGCTGTCTTCCCGAAGACGACCCATCCAACTCCGGGGACAACTGGAGCGCTCCCGTACCGAGCTCGAGGCAGCCCGTCTCCGCGTGGGCGGTGTGCTCGAGCGGGGGCCGGCAGCGGCGGCGTTCTTCGCAGTGGCGCCATTGCTCGAGCGCCACGAAGCCAGCGCGGTCGCGGCCGCGCTCTATGAGCTCTGGGATTCCGCCAGGACCGACCCGGCCGCGGCCGCGCCGCCGGCTGTAACAGCCGGCGCGCCGTCCAAGCTCTGGATCGGAATCGGAAAGCGGGACGCCGTGACGCCGCACGATCTGGTTGCGGCGCTGGTAAAGGACGCAGGAGTCGCGAAGGAAGCGGTGGGAAAAGTCGAAATCCGGGAGAGCTTCACTCTGGTCGAGCTGGGTGCCGGCGCCGACCCCGAAGTGGTGGCGGAGCGGCTGACCGGGAAATCGATCAGGAAGCGGAGGTTGGTGGCAAGGCTGGATAGAGGCAGGCAGTAGGCAATGGGCAATGGGGAATGGGCAATGGCGAAAAGGATGTTGCCCAGTGCCTAGTGCCCAGTGCCTAGTACCCAGTACCCAGAATCAGCGCTTCTTATTGAGGAGATCCCGCAGCGGCTGCCCCGGCCGGAAGACCGGCGCGGTGGAACCCGCGATCGAAATGCTGCGGCCGGTTCTCGGATCGCGGCCGTTACGGGCAGCGCGCGGCTTGGTCTCGAACTGCCCGAATCCGGTGATCTGTACCCGGCCACCCCGGCCCAGCTCGGCGGGAAGGATGCCCTTGGTGCCGAAGAGGGTGTCGATGGTCTCCGCGGCTTTGGCGCGCGAGAGACCGACACGCTTCGCCAGCTCGGTCACCAGCTCGTGCTTCGTCATCTGCCGCCTCCCGCCACGTCGGGTGCCTCGTCGAGGGGCGGAATATAGCATGACGGTTCTCGCTTGACCCGCCTCCCACCCGGGGCTATCGTCGGAGCATCGGGGATTTCTCCCCTCTCACCTGGACCCATTCCGATGTACAACCTCGCTCGCCCGGGGACGATTGAAGTCATTGCCGGGGTCATGTTCAGCGGGAAGAGCGAAGAGCTCCTCCGCCGGGTCCGGCGCGCACTCATCGCGCGCCGCAGGGTGCAGGTCTACAAGTCGCACCTCGACGAGCGCTACGGCGGGATCTACCGCGTCTCGAGCCACAGCGGCATCGAGTTTGAGGCGCTCCCGGTGGACAGTGCCGGCGAGATCATGCGACTCACCCGCCCCGACATCGAGCTGGTCGCCATCGACGAAGCCCAATTCCTGGACGCCGACATCGTCGACGTCGTGACGACCCTCGCCGGCCGGGGGGTGCGGGTCCTGGTGGCGGGCACCGACACGGATTTTCGCGGCGAGCCGTTCGGCATGATGGGACATCTCATGGCCATCGCCGAGCAGGTCGACAAGCTGAGCGCGATCTGCGTCGTGTGCGGGGACCAGGCCTGCCGGAATCAGCGACTGGTGAACGGAAAGCCGGCGCGCTACGACTCCCCGACCATCCAGGTCGGGGGAAGCGAAGCGTATGAGGCGCGCTGCCGGAAATGCCACCGGGTGCCGCGGGAGAATGAGGATCAGACGGCGTTGTTGTAGAGCGGCTAATGCTAACCGCTAACCGCTTCGAGCAGTTAGCAGTTAGCAGTTAGCAGTTAGCAGTTAGCAGTTAGCAGTTAGCAGTTAGCAGTTAGCAGTTAGCAGTTAGCAGTTAGCAGTTA
>Ga0075429_100001676_pt1 | contig 18319 bp, 8 predicted proteins | sample RhiMetdeltSRZDD3_FD_75295 | JGI IMG/M metagenome (GOLD analysis project Ga0075429, IMG submission 75295) | Populus rhizosphere microbial communities from Tennessee, USA - Rhizosphere MetaG P. deltoides SRZDD3 | ecosystem: Host-associated > Plants > Roots > Rhizosphere > Soil | place: USA... | reverse complement strand
GCGCGCGTGCCGAGGATCCGCTTGTACGACATCTCGAGCGGCACGTTGACCGGGCGCTCGGTCGGGTTCAGGAGCACGATCCCGTTCTGGAAATCGCGGCGCCAGATGCTGCTGACCCCGGCTTGGAAGTGCACGTCATCGAACCACACGTCACCGGCGAGATCGGCCACCGCGAAACCCACGCCGGCGCTCGTGCTGACGGTGGGCACGAGTACCGCCTGGTATTGCCGCCATGTCGCATCCACGTTGACGTAACGCTCGCCGCGCGAGTTGCCCGCGTGCACGCGAATGCGGCGCGGCGGATTCGCCTTGGCCCAGAATGTGGCGGAGTAACTGTTGCCGGCGGTCAGGCTCAGCTGGCCGGCACTGAACAGCGTCACATACCAGTCCACGCTGTTCGGCACGGTCACCTTCACGTGCGCCGACGCCGCGCCCACGGCCGCCGTGGTGGGGTCCTGGGTCAGCGTCGCCTGCGCCGGCGTGAAGTGGTTGAACGACCAGCCGAGCGTCACGCCGGACTCGAAGCCATTGTTGGTGACGGCGTCGGGCGCGGCGCTTGGCCACAGGTCCACGTGTGCGGGACCCTGTGCGGTTCCCAGCCAGCCGGTGTGTTGGAGCTTGTCGCTCGACAGGCCGGTGGCGAGATCCACCGCGTACTCGTCGTACCACCATTGGTGGGCCAGCCCGTCGCGCACCAACCGGCTGCCGGGCCCGATGCAGTGATAGCCCTCTCCGAGGGCGGCGCTGGCGAGGCCGTAGCGCAGCTTCCAGGTGTTGAACGAGTTGTACTCCGTGCCGGCGCCGAGCTGGGCGACGGTCAGCATCCAGTTGCTGGACGGCTGGCGGTAGTCCTGGTTGTCGCGCATGTAGCCGCGCGCGCTCACGTCACCCAGCATGTTCGCGTACCACGTGCCGCCCTGCTGGTAGGGGAAGTTCTCGCGCATCCAGCCGTTGTAGTACGCGTGCTCGGTGCTGGGACCGCAGTTGCCCACGAGCACCATGTTCGGCCCGGCGTAGCTGCGCAGCCGCGAGGCGAGCGTGTCCGCGGCCGCCCCCCACGCGGCGTCGAGCGCGGCGAGCGACGGGTAGCCGGCACGCGCGTAGTCAACCACCCTCCCGGTGCCGGCCTGCGTCCACCCCACGCTGTGGCAGAACACGTCGTTGAAGATGCCGTCGAACAGGCCGCTGGCGATGACGTGGTCGCGGATGATGGCGGCCATCGCCAGGGCCACGACGTAGCGTCCGGCGATGTCCTTCTTCGCCAGGTTGATGTTCCCGTCCGGGTATTCCTGGCCGGTGTTCTTGTCGTAGAGGTACCCGCCCAGGTTGCGCACGGTGTGGCGGATGATCGTCGGGATGTGCTGGGCCGAATCCGCGTCCTCTACCGGCCAGATGTGCCCGGTGAGCACGTAGCCGAGGATCTTGACCTGCGGGTTGCGCGCCCGGATCGCCTGCACGATGTCGGGCCGGTAGGGCGCGATCGGGTACGCGTCGAGGATGACCTGGTTGAAGCGCGCCACGCGCCCGATCTCGAGCGTGTCGAGCGTGAAATCGGGGGCCACGTACGGGAAGCCGCCGCCGACCACGTTGCCGTAGACCCCGAGACGCGGGAAAGCCTGCGCTCGGGCCGTCGCCGGAGCGAGACCGAACGCGAGACAGGCCACGAAGGCGGCCGCGAGGAAGGCACGGGAGCGGGTCATGGGTGGTCCCCAAGGTTATCGGCCTCGGGGATACTGTTCTCCAGTCGCGGTGCGAGCCGCGCGCGAGCGTGCGGGATCTCACCCAATCCGCGGCGGAGCGCAGCTGACCCGCCCCCATTGGCGTGGCGCCGGCTCGCGCTATAGTGCGCCGCATGCCCGCAGTGGCCACTTCCCCCGCCCCCGCCTCGCTCCCCGAATCCGGCCCCGACGCGGCACATGCTCTCGCCACCGAGCGCGCCTGGTGCCGTGAAGCGCTCCTGCGCGTCTCGCGCACGTTCGCCCTCAACATCCGCTGCCTGTCGGGCCGGATGCTCGAATCCGTGCGCCTTGCCTACTTGTTGTGCCGCGCCGCGGATGCGCTCGAGGACTCCTGGCCGGGCCCTGCTCCCGAGATGCGCGCGCGGTTCGACGCCCTGATCGCCGCACTGCACGGGGACGCGGCGTCCGCGGCCTCGCTCGCCGCTGGGGCCACGGCGCAGGGGCCGCGCGCCGACCTGGCGGTGCTGGGACGGCTGCCCACGCTGCTCAAGGTGCTGGGCGCGCTGGCCGCGGATGACGCGGCCGACGTGCGCTTGTGCGTGCAGACCATGGCGCTCGGCATGAGGCGTTACGCGGGACGCGCCGCCGAGCGCGGCGCTCGCGAACCCTATCTCGACGACGACGCGGAGTTGCACGATTACTGCTACGTCGTGGCCGGGTGCGTGGGTGAGATGCTGACGCGCCTGGTCTCGCGCGGGCTCGCGGACGACACCGTCGCACGCTACGAGCGCCGGCTGGCACTGGCACCGGTCGTGGGCGAGGCCCTGCAGCTGACGAATATCCTGCTCGACTGGCCGGTGGACCTACGCGGCGGGCGCTGTCACGTGCCGCGCACGTGGCTCGAGCGTCACGGACTCTCGCCGCGCGACCTGATCGCGCCCTCGAGTGCAGCGCGCGAGCTGTCGCTGCGACTGGCGGGCCTGGCGCACGCCGCGCTCGACCGCGTGCCGGACTACATGGACACGCTGCCCACGAGCGAGCATCGCTACCGGCTGTTCTGCCTGCTGCCCACGCTGTGGGCACGCGCCTCGCTCGACCTGTCGCTGTCGCGGCAGGACTTCCATTCGCGCGCCTACCGTCCGCGGCTCACGCGCCCCAGCATCCTGTGGCAGGCAGCGCTCGGTGTGCTCGCGCATGGCCGCCACGGTGCGACGCGGCGCGTCCTCGGCCGCCGCGCGCTGACTCCCGCCTAGCCTGTCGCCTCGGGATCCGGAACGGCCACACGCTCGGCCGCCTCGCGTTCGGCGGCCTCGCGCGCCGCGACCGCGCGCAGCCGCGCGCTCACCCACACGGCGCCGGCGAGCAGGATGAGCGCGCACGCCGTCGTGGCCACCGGCGCGCCGAAACGCTGCGCGAGTGCGCCGGCGATCAAGGCGCCAACCGGCGACGTGCCCACGAAGAACAGCGTGTAGAGGCTCATCACCCGGCCGCGGTAGCGGTCGTCCACGGTGAGCTGGATGAGCGTGTTGGTGCTGGACACGTACAGGATGAGCCCGAAGCCGGCCAGGGCCGCGAACGCCACCATCGCCGGCAGCCAGCGCACCCACGCGAACCCCACGAAGCCCAGGCCCGCGGCGGCGAGCCCGAACAGCAGGTGGCGCCGGAGCGCCCAGCGCTCGCGCGCCATGGTCATGCGCAGCGAAGCCACCAGCGCGCCGGCTCCGAATGCCGAGAACAGCCAGCCATACACCGCCGGGCCCGAGTGCAGGATGTCCCGCGCGTAGACCGGCAACAGCGTGTTGTACTGGAACCCCAGTCCTGCGCAGACCGCGAGCAGCATCAGCAGCTGGCGGATGCTCGGCACCGACCACGCATAGCGCAGCCCCTCGAACAGGGTCTCGCGCGTGACGGGCGCGTGCCCGGGCGCGCGCGGCGCGCCCTGCGCGCTGGCCGGCCGCCGCAGTGCCAGCAGACTCGCCAGCACCGCCACGAACGAGAGCGCGTTGATCCAGAAGCAGCCCGCCTCCCCCAGCGTGGCCACCAGCACACCGGCGGCGGCGGGGCCGACGATGCGCGCCGCATTGAACGCGGCGGAGTTGAGCGCGATGCCGTTCGGCAGGTCCTCTTTGCCGGTGAGCTCCACGACGAAGGACTGGCGCGCGGGCAGGTCGAACGTGTTGACGATGCCGTAGATCACGGCCAGCGACAGCAGCATCCACGGCCGCACCACATCGAGGCTCACCAGCACCGCGAGCACCAGCGCCTGGACCAGCAGCAGTCCCTGCGTCCACATCAGCATACGGCGCCGATCGGTGCGGTCGGCGATCACGCCTGCGAGCATCGCGAGCGGCACGACCGGGATGAACTGCGCGAATGTCAGCAGGCCGAGCATCATCGCGGAGCTGGTGAGGCGGTGCATGAGCCAGCCCTGCGCCACGGATTGCATCCACGTTCCGATGAGCGAGACGCCCTGGCCGGCGAAGAACAGCCGGAAGTCGCGATGGCGGAGTGCGCGCAGGCTGTCGGGGACGCGCGATGGGGCCAGGGCGGGATCAGGCATCGAGCGCAACGTAGCGCGCCCGCGGCCACGCCCGCCAGCGCTGCGAATCGGCGGTCAGGGGCGTGCAAGGCGGCAAGCGCAGGTCGTGCACCCCGCGGCGCCGGCGCCGGACCGCGTCAGGCCCGGACGGCTTCCAGCACCAAGGTCTCCCAGGCCACGTTCGGCTCGCCTCCCACGGTGAGCGCGTGGGTCTCGAGCCCGTTCATCCCGGGGTCGTCGCTCTCATTCATGGGGTAGCGCCTCACGTCGCTGAAGCCGGCACGATCGAGCTCGGCGCGCAACGTGGGTTCGTCGTAGAGGAACACGTGGCCCCAGGCGCGCATGGCGTGATTGAGCACGTCCGCAGGTCGCGCTTCGAGCCTGGCGCTGGGGAACGCCGCCGGGATCCAGGCCACGTACGCTTCACCCTCGCGCGAATCACCCCGGTTCGCGACCAGTCCCGCCAGCCGCGCGAGATCCGGCGTCGCGATGCGGATCCGGCCGCCATGGACCAGCACGCGCGCGCACTCCGCAAGCATGGCGCGACCACTCGCCAGCGAAACGTGCTCGATCAAATGCTCGCTGTGCACGCGGGCGAATGCGCCGTCGGGGAACGGGAAGCGTTCGGTCACGTCCAGGTGGATCGCCCCGCGCGCCAGCCGCGGATCGAGATCGGTGGCAAGCCAACCCGGCGGCGCATGGTGACCGCAACCGAGCTGAAGTCCCCGCGGCCCGTAGCTGCGCTCGAGGTAGCGCCGGATCACTCCCCCGCGCGTGGTCCGCCAGAACGTTCGTTGGCTGCCGTGAACAAGCGCCTGCACCACCTTGGCCGCGTGAAACAGCGCCGGTTGACGGCGGATGCGCTCGACGAGCTCGGAATCCATGAAGCTCCAGCCTATCACTGGGAACCGGCCGGACGGTGACGAGGAGCGCTCGACCATGGACGCGCTCACCGCGCTCGCGGCGCCCGCGAGCGTGCGTTCGGCGCCCCCGGGTCCCGCGTGCGGCCGGAGGTGAATTCCGCTGGCCGGCGCTGTAGTCCGCGGCGGGGCCCCGGGCGCGCCCGGGCACGCAAGCTGTTCGGCCGGAGCGGTTTTCGCGGTTGCGCCGGGGGGAACACGCGCCGCACGACGGCGCCCCGAATGGACGTCAAGCCCGTAACTTTTCGTTGACCTCGCGCTCGCCGGGGCGTCTTCTTCGAGGCTCACGCTCGTTCGCGTCGCACGCGACCACGCTCACCACAAGGAGGTCTTTCGCCGCTCACTCGGCCGTATCGCCGAGCCATCCCAGACAAGGTGCATGTACAGACTCCGGTCATAGGCACCGTCGACCCGGTGCTTCCCCCAGGACACTGGAGGCAGAGCATGTCCCGTCCATCGGCGTTCACACGCATCCTCGCCATCGCCTCGACGCTGATCCTCGCGCTCACGGGCCTCGCGTTCGCGGCACCCGCACCGCGCATCATCCCCGGTGAGCTGATCGTCCGTTACAAAGAGGGCCGATCGCTCCCGCAGCGCGCGAACTTCCGCGCCCGGCTCAACGCGGACCTGGTTCGAGAGTTCCGCACTCTTCGCATGGAGCACGTGAAGCTCCGCGGGATGTCCACCGAAGCCGCCATCGCGCGCTTCTCTCGAGACCCCGACGTCGACTACGTCGAGCCGAACTACGAGATCACGCTCGATGCCGTCCCCAACGACCCGCGCTTCCCCGAGCTCTACGCCATGCGCAACACCGGGCAGACGGGCGGCACCCCTGGGGCCGACATCCGGGCGACGAGTGCCTGGGACGTGTTCACGGGCGACCCGAACCTCAAGATCGGCATCATCGACACGGGTGTGGATTACAACCACCCCGACCTCGCGGCGAATGTGTGGACGAACCCGGGCGAGATCCCGGGTAACAACCTCGACGACGACCTGAATGGCTACGTCGACGATGTCCACGGCTACGACTTCGTCAACAACGACGGCGACCCGTTCGACGACAACGGCCACGGCTCGCATTGCGCGGGCACGATCGCCGGCGTGGGCGACAACAACGTCGGCGTGACCGGCGTCAACTGGAACGCGAAGGTCATCGGCATCAAGTTCCTGAGCGGCGCGGGTTCCGGCTCGACGGCCGGCGCCATCGCGGGCGTGCAGTACTCGATCGTGGTGGGCTGCAGGCTCACCAGCAACTCGTGGGGCGGCGGTGGCTTCTCGCAGGCGCTGCTGGACGCGATCAACGCGGCGGGCGCGGCGGGCCAGCTGTTCGTGGCGGCCTCGGGCAACTCGTCGGCCAATACCGACATCAACCCGCACTACCCGTCGGCCTACGACTCTCCGTACATCATCTCGGTGGCCGCGACCGACCACAACGACAACCTCGCGTCGTTCTCGAACTTCGGCGCCACGACCGTGGACCTGGCCGCACCGGGCGTGAACATCCTGTCGTGCCAGCCGGGCGGCGGGTACCAGTTGCTGTCCGGCACGTCGATGGCGACACCGCACGTCTCCGGTGTGGTCGCCCTGGCGATGGGCCGGTTCCCGAGCGCGACGAACCTGTTCATCAAGCAACTCGTGTTGAACGGCGCCGACCCCAAGCCGCAGCTCGCAGGCAAGGTCCTGACCGGCGCGCGGCTGAACGCATTCCTCACCATCGCGGATCCCGACGTCACCAACCCCGGTGCGATCTCCGACCTGAACGTGACCGAGACCGGCTCGAGCCACCTGCGGCTGGCGTGGACCGCGACCGGCGATGACGGCGGCACGGGCCGCGCCTCGTCGTACGACCTGCGTTACTCGACCTCTCCCATCACGGACGCCGCGTCGTTCGCGGCCGCCACGCCGGCGCCGGCGCCGGATCCCAAGCCGGCCGGCCAGGCGGAGAGCCACGAGATCTCCGGCCTCGCATTCAGCACGCTCTACCACGTCGCGATCCAGGCACTGGACGAGTTCGGCAACCGCGGCGCTGTGTCGAACGTGGCGACCGGCACCACGCTCGGCGCGCCCGACATCGCGGCCTCGCCGACGTCGTTCTCCTCGGAGCTGCTCACGGGTGCTACCGACAACCAGACGCTCACGCTCTCGAATGTCGGGCAGGGCACGCTCGACTTCACCGTGCCGACCCCGGAGTTGGTGTTCTCGCAGCCCGCGCCATTCCCGTACCAGCCGCTGGTGAAGGGCGCGGACGACATCCGCATCGGCACGCCCGTCCTGGACGGCCAGGGCGGCCCGGACGGGTTCGGCTACCGCTGGGTGGACAGCAACGAGCCCAACGGCCCGGCGTTCGCGTGGGAGGACATCACGGGCACGGGGACCTCACTCGCGCTCACCGGTGACGACGCGACGTCGGCCGCGGTTCCCATCGGATTCGCCTTCCCGTTCTACGGCGGGTCGTTCGCCAGCGTGCGCGTGTGCACGAATGGCTGGCTGTCGTTCACGAGCACGTCCACGGCGTTCGAGAACCAGCAACTCCCCAACGCGGGCGCTCCGGAGAACCTGCTCGCCGCACTCTGGGACGATCTCGACTTCGGCGCGACGCCGCGCGTGTACACCTATGGGGACGCCTCGCACTTCGTCGTCTCGTGGGTGGGAGCCCCGCACTTCGAGACGGGCGGCCCTTACACGTTCCAGATCGTCCTCTACCCCTCGGGCGAGATCCGCTACCAGTACCTGTCGGTGGCCGCACCCACGAACAGCGCCACGGTGGGCATCCAGAATGCGAGCCGGTCGATCGGCCTGACCACGGCGTTCAACACGAACTACATCGAGAACAATCTCGCCGTCCGCATCGTGCCGCTCACGCAGTGGCTCACGGTGACGCCCACGTCGGGGCGCATCCTCGCGGGGCAGAGCCTGCCACTCAACGTGAACTTCAACGCGCTGGGCGTGGAAGGCGGCATCTTCAACGGCACGATCGCGATCCACAGCAACGACCCCGACGAGAACCCCACGGAGCTCGCGGCCCAGTTGCATGTCATCGGCGCGCCGGACGTGACGTTGTCGCCTGCGACGGTGGACTTCGGCACGTTCTTCGTCGGCGCGAACCCGACGCGGACGCTGGCCGTCCACAACCCGGGCACGGACGCGCTGATCGTCTCGAACGTCACGAGCAGCGATCCGGACGTGACGCCGGACATCACGTCGTTCACGCTGAACCCGCACCAGACGCGCAACGTGGTGCTCACGTTCGCCCCGGCCGGTGCTCGCACGCTGGCCGGCACCGTCACGGTGCACAGCAACGACCCGGACACGCCGGCGCTGTCCGCGAACATGATCGGCCAGTCCACGCCCGCGCCGGTGGTGACGGTGTCGCCCGAGTCGTTCGAGGTGTCGCTGCTCACGAACACCGCGACCAGCCAGTTGCTCACGCTCACGAACACCGGCGGCAGCAACTACACGTTCACGGCCGCACCCGAGATCCTCGGGCTGAGCGGCTCCGTGACCGTGTTCGGGGACGCGGACAACGTGGACCTCGCCAAGGGCCAGCCCGACTCCCAGTTCGGCCCCACACCACTCGCTCAGGGCGGGCCGGACGTGTTCGGCTACACGTTCCAGGACAGCGACGCCCCGGGCGGGCCGGTGTTCTCGTGGGTGGACATCAGCGCCACGGGCACCCTGATCCCGCTCAACGCGGACGACCAGAACCTGGGGCCGTTCCCGATGGGGTTCGCGTTCCCGCACTATGGCGTGAACAACACCCAGTTCCGGGTCACGACGAACGGCTGGCTCACGCTGAACGGCACCAACACGCAGACGACGTTCACGAACACCGCGCTGCCCAACTCGGGCACGACGGTGCCGCCGAGCATGTTCGCCGCGTTCTGGGATGACCTGGACTTCCGGCCCGCGGTCGCCCCCAACGCCCGCGCGTACTACCTGTACGACGGGACGCGGACGATCGTGCAGTTCAAGGGCGTGCCGCGCCGTCTCGAGAACGGCACCACGGCCACGAACGACTTCGAGGTCATCTTCTACCCGACCGGCGAGTTCGTGTACCAGTACCTGACGATGAACGCGGTGGTGAAGAACAGCGCCACCATCGGCATGCAGAACGCGGCGAGGAACGACGGCCTGCAGGTCGTCTTCAACGCGAACTACGTCAAGAACAACCTCGCGATCCGCTTCCGCCCGCCGGCCCGGTTCCTCACGGTCTCGCCGTCCAGCGGCACGCTGGCGCCGGGTGCTTCCACGGCGCTCACGGTGGGCTTCAACGCCGGCGGACTGTTCGGCGGGACCTACAACGGCCGTGTGCATCTCGTCGGCAACGACCCGGTGCGCCCGACCCTGGACGTGCCGGCGACCTTGCATGTCACCGGCGTGCCGGACATCGCCACGAACCCGGGTGCGGTCTCGTTCGGGAACGTGTTCGTCGGCTATCCGCAGCTGCGCGAGCTGCGCGTGCTGAACACCGGCACCGATGCGCTGATCGTCACCGACATCCAGTCGAGCGATCCTTCGTTCGGCGTGGACCAGACGTCGTTCAGCGTGCCGCCATTGGGGCAGGCGCTGTTGTTCGTCTCGTTCAGTCCGCCCACCGCGGGCGCGCACGTCGCCTCACTCACCCTCTCGAGCAACGACCCGGACACACCCGAGCAGATCGTGTCGCTCGATGGCACCGGGCTCGTGGCTCCCGACGTGGACGCGCAGCCGGCCGCGATCGTCGAGACGCTGCCGATCCCGGGCAGCTCGACGCGCACGCTCACGCTTCACAACCTGGGCGGCAGCGACCTGCCGTTCGTCGCGGGCACGCTGCTCACCGCCTCCTCGATCCCGGTCTACGAGCCACTCGACCTCGGCAAGGACGAGCCCGATCCGAGGCCCGGCGTGCTGGGCAACGGCGGGCCTGACCTGTTCGGCTATCGCTGGATCGACAGCGACGATCCGGGCGGCCCGGCCTTCGACTGGGTGGACATCACGGGCATCGGCACGCCCGTGCCGTTCACGAGCGGAGACGATAACAACGTCCAGTCCATCCCGATCGGCTTCAACTTCCCGTTCTACGGCGGCACGTTCGCCACGGTGAACGTGTGCACGAACGGCTGGGTCTCGTTCACGAACACCACCACGGACCTCTCGAACGACCCGCTGCCCAACAGCGCGGCGCCCGAGAACCTGCTGGCCGTATTCTGGGACGACCTGTTGCCCGGCACCTCGCCGGCGCGCGTGTTCCGCTACAACGACGGCACGCGTTTCATCGTGTCGTGGGTGGGCGTGCCGCGCTTCAGCTCGGGCGGCCCGTATTCGTTCCAGGCCATCCTCTACCCGAGCGGCCGCATCGTGTACCAGTACCTCGACATGCAGGGTTCGAGGCTGAACGAGGCCACGATTGGCATCCAGAACGCGGCCAAGAACGACGGCTTGACCGCGGTGCACGACGCGGCTTACGTGCACAACGGCCTCGCGGTGCAGTTCTCGCTCATCCCCGAATACCTGACGGTGACGCCGTCCAGCGGCACCGTCCCAGCCGGCGGGTCCGTGGCGCTCGACGTGCACTTCGACACGAACGGCCTGTTCGGCGGCGTTTACGACGGCGCGATCCGCGTGGCCAGCAACGACCCGGACGAGACCATCCTGCTCGTACCGACGCAGCTCACCGCACTCGGGACGCCGCAGGTGGCGGCTCAGCCCGCGTCGCTGGACTTCGGTTCGGTCTATGTGGGGCTGACGTCGGACCGCAACGTGACGCTGCGCAATGTCGGCAGCGCCCCGCTGCACATCACGAGTCTCTCGCTCAGCAGCGACTGGTCATTCGTCGGCGCACCGGTGCTCCCGGCGACGCTGGGCCAGAACGGCACGCTCCCGCTGACGCTCCGCTGGATGCCCAGCGCTGCGTGCGCGCCCTGCACGGGCACACTGACCGCGAACTCCGACGACCCCGACGATCCGGCGCTCGCCGTCCCACTCTCGGGTACCGGGCTCGTCCCACCCGAGATCGGCGTGAGCCCGGCCTCGCTCAAGGCGGCGCTGGCCACGACGCTCGGTCCCACCGCGCTCAAGACCACCAAGAAGCTGGTGATCGCGAACACGGGTGGCAGCGACCTGACGTGGAACGCGGAGGCGCTGTCGTCGCTGCCCACCGCGTTGAACGGTCCCGACGCCGAAGGGCCGAAGGACGATCCGGGCGTGCCCGGTGTGCTGGGGAGTGGCGGTCCCGACGCCGCCGGCTACCGCTGGCTCGACAGTGACGACCCGAACGGTCCCGCGTTCGGCTGGATCGACATCACCGGTGTCGGGACCGCGATCCCGTTCAGCGGCGATGACCAGAACCAGGGCCCGATCGCGCTGCCGTTCTCGTTCCCGTTCTACGGCGGTACGTTCAACTCGGTGCGCGTGTGCACGAACGGCTGGCTGTCGTTCACCAGCACGCTCACCACGTTCACGAACACGGTGCTGCCGAGTGGCGGTGCCACCGCACCAGAGAACCTGGTCGCGCCGTTCTGGGACGACCTCACGTTCTCGTCGGCCGGCGACGCTTACTACTACTACGACGGCACGAAGTTCATCGTGTCGTGGGTGGCGGTGCCGCGACTCGGGACCGGTGGCGGGCCGTACACGTTCCAGGTGCTGCTCTTCCCGAGCGGGACGATCGACTTCCAGTACCTGGACATGCAGGGTACGCGGCTCAACGAGGCCACGGTCGGCATCCAGAACGCCGCGAAGGACGTGGGGCTGCAGGTAGTGAACAACGCCGCCTACGTGCACAACGGGCTGCGCGTGCGCATGAGCCGGCAGCCCGGCTGGCTCTCGGTGTCCCCCGCCAGCGGCGTGACGGCCGCGGGCGAGACCGACACGCTGCTGGTCTCGTTCGATGCCACCGGCCTCGCGGATGGGGACTACACGGGATCCGTCCGCGTCGCGAGCAACGACATCGACGAACCGCTCGTGACGGTCCCCGCCGACCTGCACGTCGGCGTGGCCGCCGCGCAGTTCGATCTCGATCCGTCGACGCTCAAGCAGGGCACGAACGGACGCTGGGCCGACGGCAAGGTGTGGTCGCCACAGGGCACGGACGCGCACCTGATCGACCCCGCGAGCTTGCGGCTCCAGCGGCAGGTTCCCGCGGACCTGTCGTTCACCCCGCAGTACACGGAGGACACGGCACAGCCCACGACCGGTTGGCGCTGGTACGGCCAGTACAAGTTCGACCGCGCGGCCTTGATGAGCGTGCTGCCGGACGGGCCCAGCGTGACGGTGGAGGTGATCGGGCGGCTGGGTGACGAGACCTGGTTCCAGGCCACGGACGTGGTTCGCGTGCAGCGTCCGCGCGTGCTGGCGGGCGGCTCCCCCGGGCCCAACGCGGCCGTGGCTCCGATGCCCGACCTGGTCGAGACGCCGTCTTTCTTCCCGCTTCAGCTCGTGGACCCGGATGGCGCGCCGGCGACACGGTTCGAGCTGTGGTACTCGCCGGACGCGGGCGACACGTGGACGGAGATCGACACGGACATCACCTCGCATGAGTTCGCGTGGTCGGTACCGAACGAGGTCACCGACCAGGCCCTGCTCGGCGTGGTGGCGTACGACGATCTGGGTCTCATGGGCGCGAACATCACGAACGTGTTCCAGATCATCCATGGCACGACGGGCGTGGACGACGGCCGCGCGCCGGAGCGCTTCGCCCTGAGGTTCGCGGGTCGCAATCCCGCACCCAGCGCGAGGCTCGAGTTCGGCATGCCCACCCGGGGCGAGGTCTCGGTGCGGGTGTACGACATCACCGGTGCGCTGGTGCGTGAGGTGGCCCGTGGTCCGTTCGAGCCCGGATGGCACTCGGTGTCGTGGGATGGCACCCGCTCCGGCGGTGCTCCCGCGGAGCCGGGGGTGTACTTCATCCGTGCTCACGCGCACGGCCAGCCGAGCATGCTGAGGCGGTTCGTGCTGCTCAAGTAAGCCCAAGCTGGTCTCGGAGCGAACGACGCCCCGGCGGAGCGATCCGCCGGGGCGTCCGTGCTTGCAGCCTTGGAATCGGTGCGCGCCGTCGCGTACGCTCGGCGCACGCGTGTTCCCGCAGCGCAGGACCACCCGGAGGTGCACGACCATGGCCGAGCCCAAGACGAGACCCACGGGGGCGAGTGTTCCCGAGTTCCTGGCCGCCATCGCCGACGAGGAGCGCCGGAAGGACTGCCAGGCACTGGACCGGATGATGCGGCAAGCCGTGGGCTCGCCCGCGCGCATGTGGGGTCCGAGCATCGTGGGCTATGGCTCGTACACGATGACGTACGCGGATGGCCGCACGCTGGACTGGCCGGTGCTGGGATTCTCCCCGCGCGTGCAGGCGCTGACGTTGTACCTGCCGGGCGGGTTGAAACCCGTGACGGCGCTCCTGCCCAAGCTCGGCAAGCACAAGCGAAGCGACGGAGGCTGCCTCTACATCCGCCGGCTCGCGGACGTGGACCTGGACGTGCTGGCGCGCATGATCGAGCAGTCCCTGGCCTGGCTGAGCCGCAACTCGCCCAAACCGCGCCGCACCACGTCGCGTGCCCGCTGAGCGGCTCGAGTTCCCCGCCGGCTTCCTGTGGGGTGCCGCCACGAGTGCCCATCAGGTCGAGGGCGGCAACACCTGCAACGACTGGTGGCGGTTCGAGCAGATCCCGGGCGTGATCCGCGGGGGTCGCGGCAGCGGCGACGCGTGCCGGCACCTGGAGCGCTTCGACGCCGACTTCGCGCTGGCCCAGGCCGATGGGCACAACGCCCACCGGCTCTCGCTGGAGTGGAGCCGGCTCGAGCCCGCTCGGGGCCGGTTCGACCCCGGAGCGGTGGCGCACTACCACGAGGTGCTCGCCTCGCTCCGCCGCCGCGGGCTCACCCCCATCGTCACGCTGCACCACTTCACGAACCCGCTGTGGGTGGCCGACGCGGGCGGCTGGGAAGCACGCTCGACGGTGGACGCGTTCGAATCGTTCGTGGGCTTCTGTGCTCGCGAGTATGGGCACGAGGTGGACTGGTGGTGCACCGTCAACGAGCCCGAGGTGTTCGCGTTTCGCGGCTGGAGCGAAGGGCTGTGGCCGCCGGCCGTGCGCGACAACTCGCGCGCACTTCAAGTCCTCGCGCACCAGCTGGAAGCGCACGGGCGCGCCTATCGCGTGCTGCACTCGGAAGACCGCATCGACGCGGACGGCGACGGGCTCGCCGCGCGCGTCGGCTTCGCCAAGCACCGCGTGCAGCTGGAGCCGCTGCGGCAGTGGCACCCGCTCGACCAGATGCAGGCGTTCTTCGAGAATCGCGTGTTCAACGAGGCGGTGGAGCAGGCGACGGTGACCGGCACGGTGGAGCTGTCCATCCCGGGAGCGCGCAGCGTGCTGCGCGAGCTGCCCGAGCTGAAGGGCGCCCTCGACTGGTACGGCTTGAACTACTACACGCGCTGGATGGTGCGGTCGCTCCAGCCCGTGCCGCACGTGGTGCGGCCCGGTGCCCTGCTCAATGACCTCGGCTGGGAGGTGTGGCCCACCGGACTGCAGCGCGCGATCCTGGCCGCGGGGCGCCTCGGCCGCCCGGTGCTCGTCACCGAGAATGGCGTGGCCGACGCGACGGACCGGCTGCGGCCGCGGGCCATCGTCGAGTTCGCCGAGGCCATGCATGCGGCCATCGCGGACGGTGCCAACGTGCTCGGCTACCTGCACTGGTCACTGCTCGACAACTTCGAGTGGAACGACGGGTACCATGGCCGCTTCGGGCTCTACGGTGTGGATTTCGACGACCCCGAGCGGCCGCGCACGCGGCGCCGGAGCGCCGAGGTGTTCGCACGCATCGCACGCGCCAACGCCATCACCGACGAGGCGCGTGCGGCGGTGGGCGAGTAGGAGAAAACGCTCGACTCCGGCATGGGCTGCGGAGGCGGATTCTCCCGAACCCGCGCTCCTTGAGAGCGATTCCTCCCGACGGGTCACAGTCCTGAGCCTTAGGCCGGGACGCCGGTTCAACCCGCGAATATCGGCGTGACTTGTCGTCGAGGCGCCCGACCTTCTCCGTCGTCCTCGTACAGCAGCCGGCACCAGGACTAGCGGCCACCCCGAAGGCTAGCCGCCAAGCGAAACAAACCAGCGCGCTGATCTACGGTCGCTCCATATCATTTCGCGACAACCATCTTCCGAACGGCTGTGGCACCGGCTGCGTCGAAGCGGTAGTAGTACACGCCGGACGGCCAGCCCGCGGCACGCAATTCGATCTGATGAGATCCGGCCGTCTGCTCGTCTCCCGCCAAGGGTGTGGCAATGCACCTACCGGCCAGGTCGAAGACGGACAGGGTGACTCGCGCGGGAGCCGAGAGCCCGAACCGGATGGTAGTTGATGTCCGGACCGGGTTTGGTGCGTTTTGGCCGACGGCAAGGAGGCGTCCGGGCATCGGGAACGGGCCCGGGTCGGCCCCTCTGGCGAGCGAAACCGCGGCAAGTCCCTGGCGTGACTCGAGGCCGAGGTAGTCGAATGTGCCGCCAACGTAGAGGGCATCTCCGCCGACATGAAGCGCCCAGACTACGCTGTTGGGCCGTGGATCCCACGAAAGCAACGCTCCGGTCTGTGTGTCGATCGCTGCCAGACCATTTCGAGCCTCGCCGTCGATCTGCGTAAACCATCCTCCTGCGTAAAGAACGTGGTTTGCGACGGCAAGACACCGGACTTGTGGGTTCGCATCGGCGATCCAGTCAGTGACCGCGCCCGTGGCGCAGTCAATGGCGGCCAAGACGCTTCGCGGCAACCCGCTCACACTGGTAAATCCGCCACCGACGAACACACGACCCTCTGCGACTGTCATAGCCTGCACGATGCTATTGGGTCCGGGATCCCAGTTGAGGAGCGCGCCGCTCGTGTCCACGGCGGCTAGGTAGTTGCGCGGCACACCCCCCACATGGGAAAACCAGCCACCGAGATAGAGCGTGTCGCCCTGCATCTCCATCGACTCGACCAAGTCGTCGACCTGCGGGTACCAGCTAGTGGCTTGTCCAGTTACCGAGTCGACGGCGCCGAGGCAGTATCGGGGCTGCCCGCCGAGGCCGGTGAAGAGGCCGGCGACATAGACAATCCCAGTTCGAACGACCATGTCCCGCACCGGTGGATAGATCCCGGCCTCGACCCCGGGATTCCATGGCGTCGCTTGGCCGCTTTGCGCGTCAATCGCCGCAAGACCCGTTCGGGGCTGTCCTGCGATGGACTCGAATGCCCCTGCGACGTACACCGTGTTCCCACTGACCCGAATCGGCCCGACCACGTGGTTAGGGCTGGGATTCCAAGGGGTCACTTCCCCCGTGGTCGCATCCAAAGCTGCCAGGAATCTGCGGGGCTGCCAGCTCCAAACACTTACGAAGTCGCCACCAATATAGGTGGTGGTGGCGGCGGCGGCCACGCTGCGCACCCAGGCGTTGGGCCTTGGATTCCACTCTGTGAGGATGCCGTTCGTGTCGACCGCCGCCGCATAGGGACGCGTGACGCCCTGCAGGCCGTCGAACCGACCGCCAAGGTAGACAATCCCCTGACTCACCGCGATGGCCCGACAGTAGGGAAGCGGCGCGACTCCCGTCAGCTGTGGATCCCAGTCGCTCACCGCATGCAAGGAAAGCGATATGGCTGCCGCACCAGATCGCGAAGTGCCGTCCACATGTGTGAACGAACCTCCGAAGTAGAGGCGGTTGCCGTCGATCGCCAGTGCGCCGACGAATGGGCCAGGATCGCATTCGTCGCAGGCCGGAGAGCGGTCGATTGCCCATGACCATGGAAGCACGGTGCCGCCCGGACGGTCGATCGCGGCAATGAGCGAGCGGGAGGCACCGCCGATGTGGTGGAAGTACCCGCCCGCGTACACCTCATCTCCTCGCACGGCGAGCGCAAGGACCACCGAATCAGCTCCCGGGTTCCAGCCGGTCGCGGCCCCGGAACCGCGATCAACGGCGGCAAGATTCGCGCGCTGCAGTGTGTCGAGGGCGGAAAACTGTCCACCGACAAAGACAACTGTGCCATCGGTGGCAATCGCTTTGATTGCGGCATTGGCCTTGGGATCCCAATCCGTCAACCGCCCGGTGCGAATGTCGAACGCTGCACCGTATTGTCTCGCGATCCCATGACACGCCGTGAAGGATCCGCCAACGTACAGGGTGTCCCCGGAGAGGCACATGGCTTCGACTGGCGCATTGGGCTCCGGATCCCACGCGGAGAGGCCCCCGTCGGGCAGGACGTGTGCCAGAAAACGGCGCGCGCTCCCAGCAACGCTGACGAAGCTTCCCCCGATGAACCAACCGCCATGGCCGTCCGCGGCGGCGACAGCCACCTCTCCGATGACCCGCGGGTAGATATCGGCGGGTCTCCCGGTCGTGGCAGAAACGGGAACGCCTTGTCCCGTGCTGGGCCCCACCTGCGTGAAATTCCCGCTGATGTAGACCGTATTTCCTGATCGAGCGATGTCATTGACGCCGCCCGCGTCGGTCACTGTCCACAGCTTCGAGTCGATCGCTTGTCCGATCGCCTGGCCGGAGCCAAGCGCAAGAAGCGAGGCCACTATGAGCCCCTTCACCGCGAACTCACCCCCACGCTCTAGGTGCGTCGCAGTCAAGCGGGCAGGTGTACGAAGCCAGCGCACCTTATTTCCTCTCATCTGCTATCGAACCAGCGGAACCCGCACGACGTGCGAGGTTCCCCCAGCGAGCATTCGAGCGAAGTACATACCCGTGCCGACAGCTATACCGCCTTGGTCCCTGCCGTCCCACGTCAGTTCGGTCGATCGCGTCGAACTCGAGCGGCAGAGCCCGATGTAGATTGATGTCGCGCCGCCAGGGGCTCTCGTGGCGCGAGATCGAATCGACCCTCAGCGTGGCGTGTCATGCTCAAGCGTATCTGCTGGCGCCCTCTCGACAATGGTCCTTTTGTCACCAGGCATCGATGGTTGGTGCCTCTGGTCCCGTGTCTGGCACACTCACCGAGTCAGAATCCATGGCCGCTTCGGGCTCTACGCCGTGGATTTCGACGACCCCGAGCGGCCGCGCACGCGGCGCCGGAGCGCCGAGGTGTTCGCGCGCATCGCACGCGCCAACGCCATCACCGACGAGGCGCGTGCGGCGGTGGGCGAGTAGCGCAGACGCCCGGCATTGCCGGGACGTGCCGGGCGGCCTAGACTGCGCGGTTCGAACCCTCACCGGAGG
>Ga0075429_100001675_pt1 | contig 18321 bp, 14 predicted proteins | sample RhiMetdeltSRZDD3_FD_75295 | JGI IMG/M metagenome (GOLD analysis project Ga0075429, IMG submission 75295) | Populus rhizosphere microbial communities from Tennessee, USA - Rhizosphere MetaG P. deltoides SRZDD3 | ecosystem: Host-associated > Plants > Roots > Rhizosphere > Soil | place: USA... | reverse complement strand
GCATGGGATGATCAAGCAGATCACGGTGAATTGATTCGGAGGCAAGGAGGCAAAGAGGCAAAGAGGCAAGGAAACAACTTTGCCTCCTTGCCTCCTTGCCTCCTTGCCTCCCTCGTGCCGCTAACCCCACCGTGACGTAATCTTCTTCGCCCGCGTCCAGAACTCGATCGAGCCGTGCCCGGTGATGTCGCCGACGCCGAATTTCGATTCGTTCCATCCGCCGAAGGAAAACGGCTCACGCGGCACCGGGACACCGATGTTCACGCCGATCATGCCGGAGCTCGCGCGCTCGGCCACATAGCGGGCGGACCCGCCGCTCTCGGTGAACACCGACGCGGCATTCCCATAGGGAGATGCGTTCTCGATGGCGAGCGCTTCGTCCACCGTGCCGGTACGCACGATGGCGAGCACCGGACCAAAGACCTCCTCCTGCGCGATCCGCATGTCGGGCCGCACCCGATCGATCACGGTCGGGCCGACATAGAAGCCGGCTTCCCGGCCGGGAACCGACACAGCGCGGCCGTCCAGTAGAACCTGGGCCCCGGCAGCCTCCGCCTCATCGATGTATCGCTCGATTCGCGCCTTCGCCTCGCGGCTGATGACGGGACCGAGGGTGCTACCGGGAAGCAGCCTTCGCGCCTCCTCCACCAACCGTGCGATGATGTGGTCGGTGTCCGTCACTGCGAGCAGCACCGAAGCAGCCATGCAGCGCTGTCCGCTGCACCCCGACATCGAGGCAACGATATTCACGGCTGAATGGGCCGGATCCGCGTCCGGCAGGACGATGAGATGATTCTTGGCGCCACCCAGCGCCAGCACCCGCTTGAGGCTCGCCGTTCCCCGCCGATAGACCAGCTTGGCCACCCGGGTGGATCCGACGAAGCTGATGGCCGCGATTCCCGGATGATCGCAAATGGCCTCGACCACCTCCTGACCGCCGTTGACGATGTTGAAGACTCCGGGAGGAAGGCCGGCTTCCGCCAGCAGCGCCCCGATGCGGGCGGCGGAAAGCGGCACCAGCTCCGAGGGCTTGAGCACCATGCAGTTGCCGAGGGCCAGGGCATTGGGAATGGTCCAGTTCGGGATCATCACCGGGAAGTTGAACGGGGCGATCGACGCCACGACGCCGATCGGGTGACGATCGGTGCGGCATTCTATACCGCGGCTCACCTCGAGCACCTCTCCTGCCGCGATCTCCGGGAGCGCACAGGCGAATTCGGTCACCTCCATCGCCTTGAGCACTTCCGCCCGCGCTTCATCCGGGAGCTTTCCGTGCTCCTCCGTCACCAGGCGGGTGAGCTCCTCCATGTGCTTTTCGAGCAGGGCGCGGTACCGGAAGAACACCTGGACCCGCTCTTTGAGCGGAGTCTCCGCCCACTTGGGAAAGGCTGCGGCAGCGGCGGCCACTGCCTGGTCGAGGGCCCCGGCGGATGAAAGCGGAACCCGGGAGAGCAGCGAGGCGTCGGCGGGGGCTTCGACGTCGAGGTAGGCTCCTTCCCCGGCGACCAGCCGGCCTCCGATGAGGTTCAGGACGTCGGGGTATTTGGGGGCCCGGGAGACGGCAGTTGTCATGTGCAGATGATCTCGCGGAAGGCGCATTGGCGCAATGGCGCAAAGGCGCTGTGGCTAAGGCAAGTCCCGTTCACCGTTCACGTGGTTTTGCTAATTCCTTCTCCGCCGCAATGAACCCAAACGCCCCCCATTGGCCGCCCGCCACGATCCGGCGGAAGATGTCTCTCGCAAGGCCGGGCCTCCCGTTGTAGAGGTGCCAGTTGCCGATGCCATAGGCGGCGGTGGCATCGGTCACCGACATCTCTCCGTCCGGCGTCATTGCGAGCACCGAATCGGCCGGCAGCTCGCCCTTGTACATGAGCAGAAGGCGGTGGTAGGTGTCGTTCTCGATCACATCCATCCGGGTCGTAATCGGGGTCAGGACCCTGGCCGCTTCGGCCCTGCGGCCCAGGCGACGGAGCGACATATAGAGCCAGTGAGCGGTCGAGACCCGGCGATCGTCGTTGTGCGACTGGGCGAGCTCGCGGCGATAGACCGGGACGGCTCGGGAGAAATCCCCTTTGAGGTAGTACGCGAGCCCCAGGTGATACATGATGTTCGACTGCAGCGTTCCAATCGGCTGATTCTTCGCGTTCGGCTGACCATCGGGCTCGATCTGATCGGGCTTGCCGGCTACCAACGATCGGGCCCGCTCGAAATCCCGGATGGCGTTGTCGATCTCGCGCACGGTGAGGTAGCGGTGCCCGCGATGGCGGTAGAGCCAGGGGTTTGCCGGATGAAGCGCAATCCCCTTGCTGTACACCTCGATCGCTTCCCGAATCCGACCCAGATAGGCGAGCCTCCGCCCGAGCCAGACGATCGAATCGGGGTTGGTCGGCGCGCGCTCGTAGGCGGCCCGCGCCTCCGCAAGCTGTTGCTCGTATCGCGCGCGAACGGAGGCCGGAAGCGGGAAGGTTCGCAGCGTGTCGCCCAGGAAGGAGAGCGCCTGGAAATCCCGCGGCGGAGAAGCGATCCTCGCGCCGGGGCCCGCCGAGTCGATCGCGGCGGCGATGAGCAGCAGCCACTGGGGCCCCCGGTAACCATGGGCTCCGTCGTCATACGTTTCACCCAGGGAATGCTCTCCCACCGAGTGGCCCCCGTGACCCAGGGCCAGCGCCGGAATTCCCATGCTCATCGGGATGTTGGCGTCGGTGCTTGCGGAGGAAAAGACCACCGGGACGCCCAGCATCTTTCCCGACGCGAGCACGATCCTGGCGAGCGGGCTCGACTCGTCGACTACCCCTCCCGGTCGGATCCCCAGCGTATCCCAGGTTACGGTGAGCGGAGCGGTGGACGTGGGCCAGCGGGTCCGCTCTTCGGCCAGGGCTTCCTCCACCGCCTGTTTCAGCTTCGCATCGAGTCGCCCCAGCTCCTCGGCGTTCTCGGAGCGCAGATCGACCACCATCGCCGCAGTGGCGGAGATCGCATTCACCGCGGTGCCTCCGCGAATGATCCCCACGTTGAACGTCGTCCTGGGGTCGGAGGGCACCTCGAAGGCGCTGATCTTTGCGATCGCCCGTCCGAGTGCATGGATGGGATGGGGCATCGGGAAATCGGAATAGCTGTGGCCCCCAGGGGCACGGTAGGTGATCTCGTAGCGCCTGCTGCCGGCGGCCCGATTCACGGCCTCGAAATCGTTGACATCCACGGTCAGGAAGTAGTCGACCTGACCGGGCAACTCCTTCTCGAGGAAATGCCGGACACCGCGCCCGTTGCCGAGGCCCTCCTCGCCGACCGTCGCGACGAACACGATCGTGCCTTCGAAGGGAACCTTCGTTTCCATGAGCGCGCGCGCGGTGACCAGGAGCACCGCGAGGCCGCGGCAATCGTCGGAGATCCCCGCTCCACGGAAGACGCTTCCCTCCCGCCGAACCCGGACGTCGGTGCCCTCGGGAAAGACGGTGTCGAGATGTGCCGAGAGGACGATGAGTGGTTTTCGGGTGCGCCCGGGGTATTCCGCGATGACGTTTCCGATGCCGTCGAGGCGGGCTCGGCTGAGCCCGAGCGCCCGCAGCCGCCGCAGCACCTCGGCGGCGCGGGTGGCTTCTTTGAAAGGGGGAGCCGGAATCTCGCAAATCGAGCTCTGCTGGGCGAGGGTCCACTCGTTGTGGGCCCGGGCAGAATCGAGCGCACCCTTGAGCCGTGCCGGGATCGATCCGGGCACGGGCCCCTGGGCGGCGAGCGGGAAGGCAACAAGCAGGAATCCGAGAAAAAGGCGCATGATTCTCCCAGAAAATGATGCCGCTATCGCCGGACCGGTTCCCGGCCACCGGTCTTGTCGTTGAGGCCCGAACGGTGCAATTTTCAGGGCCGTCCCCGAGCTCAGGTGCTCGGCCTGGGGCCATTCAAATCCGGGGTCACGTGAAGCCTGCGAGCATTACTTTCCCGAACCGGGACTATACCGGTTTCGCGGAAGAAGTGAAGGCAAAAGTCGCCGAGTATTTCGATACCCGGGGTCTGAGCCGCAACGCCACCCCGGCCATGGTTGCTAAGACCGTGCTGCTCCTGGGCTTGACCTTCCTGCCCTACGCCCTGGCGCTCACCAACCGGTTTTCTCCCCTGACCATGCTGGGTTTTGCGGTACTGATGGGGATCGGACTGGCGGGGATCGGATTCGCCATCTCTCACGACGCGCTGCACGGCGCGTATTCCTCGAGTCCCCGCCTCAACGCGCTGCTGGGCCGAACCTTCGATCTGCTGGGCGCCAACGGGTACATGTGGAAGATCACCCACAACGTGATCCACCACACCTATACCAACATCGACGGAGTGGACGAGGATCTCACCGTCTCCCCGCTGCTCAGGCTTTCCCCTGGCGCCCCGCTCCTCCGGATCCACCGGTTCCAGCACCTGTATGGGCTCGCCGCCTACTCGATGTCCACGATCTTCTGGGTATTCATCAAGGACTTCAAATACTTTTTCCAGAAGGACCTGGGCCCCTACAAGAACAAGAAGCATCCAACCGGCGAGTGGGTGAATCTGTTCGCCTCGAAGCTGGTGTACTACGGCTGGTCGATCGTCATCCCGCTTCTGGTGCTCGACATCCCCTGGTGGCAATTCGCCATCGGTTACCTCGTCATGCACCTCACCGCCGGGTTCATTCTGGGCGTGGTGTTTCAGCTCGCGCACGTGGTCGAAGGACCGGATTACCCGGTCCCCGATGCGGCGGGGCGGATGGAGGATGCCTGGCTGGTGCACGAGATGGAAACTACGGCAAACTTCGCCCGGTCGAGCCGGCTGGTGAGCTGGTACGTGGGTGGACTCAATTTCCAGATCGAGCACCATCTGTTCCCGAAGGTGTGCAGCGTGCACTATCCGGCGATCAGCACGATCGTCAAGGACACCGCCATCAAGTACGGTGTGCCCTATTACGACCAGCCTACCGTGATGGCGGCGGTCCGCTCCCATCTCAGGATGCTCAGGAAACTGGGGCCGGAGGAGTGGGCGGCCCGGCGGTCGGAGCAGAAACTGCAAGCTGCATAGCCAGGGAGGAGCGTCGCGCGAAGAGCAAAGAGGAACAACCGCTTCGCTCCTCGCTCCTCGCTATGCCTTAGACGCTGAACCCCTTCTTGACGGCTTCCAGCACCTTTTCGGCAAACACATCGATCTCGTCCGGGGTCGTGTAGACATTCGGCGTGATGCGAAGCCCGGTGAACTCCGGGTGGCCGATATGGGTGTTCACGATCCGGTGTTTTTCCCAGAGCCAGCCGTTCAGCTTCACCATGTCCATCCCTGCCACCGTGAAGAGCCCGATCCCTCCGCTGTGCGGGGAGTCGAGGGGCGTGAGCACCTGGACACGGTCGCTTTCAGCCACGAGACGCTTGGCCCACCGGTCCCGCAGCCAGCGGAGCCGGGCAATCTTGCGCTCCGCGCCGATGGCGCGGTGAAATGCCAGGGCTGCCGAGATGGCGTTGTGATTGGCGGCGGGGTGGGTGCCGATCTCTTCGTACTTCCGGATATTCTCGTCCTGCTCGGGGGCGGCGGCCATGAGCGGCCAGAGCTTCTTCTGCTTTTCCTTGCGCACATACAGGAATCCTGCGCCGATGGGAACCAGCAGCCACTTGTGGAGACTGGTTCCGTAGTAGTCGCACCCGAGCTCGTCGCGGGTGAAGGGAAAGTGGGCGTACGCATGGGCGCCGTCGACGAATACCTCGATTCCGCGGGGCCGCGCGAGATCCACCAGCTCCTTCACCGGCAGGATCTGGCCGGTGAGGTTGGTGATGTGGGTGACTTCGATGACGCGGGTGCGCGGGGTGATCGCGGCCTTGAACTGGTCCACGATGTACTGCTGCGACGGCGGCGGGACCTTGAAGGACACCTGCTTGAGCACGATGCCGTCCCGTCGTTCCCGCTGGCGCCAGGCCGTGATCATTCGGCCGTAGTTCTGGTTGGTAACGATGACCTCGTCGCCGGCCTTGAGATCGAGTCCGAAGATCATGATCTCGTTGGCCTCCGACGCGTTCCGCGTGATGGCCATCTCTTCGACATCGCAGCCGAAGTCGCGTGCCAGATCCCGGCGCACGCTCTCGATCCGCGGCTCCAGGACGCGCCACATGTGGTCGACCGGGAGCTCGTTACTGAATCGCAGATCGCGGATCATCTGATCGAGCACATGGGTCGGAGCCGGGGAGCACCCCCCGTTGTTCAGATTGATCATGGTGCGGTCCACGTCGAAGGCCCGCTGGATCTCGGTCCAGTACGCCTCGTCCCCGGCAACGTTCGCCGCGCTTCTCGTGCCCGCGATCTCCGATGCCCGGAGCACCCGGCTGATGGCCTGATCGCGGAATGCGGGAAGCGTCGCCGCGGAACCGGCGAGCGCGCTGAGGAACGAGCGGCGGGTGGCCATGCGGCCTCCTCGGTGGGATTCAAACGGGAAGAGCGTCTAATTCTCCCGTAGTACCCAGTCCGGCGCAAGTGGGGTCCGGCCGCCGACACCTTCGCCCTTACATTCAGGCATGGCTGATCTTCCTGCCGTCGTCATCACCGGCGCCTCGACCGGCATCGGTGCTGCCTGCGCGCTGCGCCTTGCCCGGGACGGGTTTCATGTCTTTGCCGGGGTTCGGAAGCCGGAGGACGGCGAGCGCCTGCTCCAGGGGACCCAGGGGCGGTTGCAGTGGATCCTGCTGGACGTCACCGACCCGGCGACTCTTGCCCGCGCCGCCGACACCGTGAGCTCGGCGCAGGGCGGTCATGGGCTCGCCGGCCTCGTCAATAGTGCGGGAATCGCCGTCGGAGGTGCCCTCGAATACCTCTCCGCCGAGCGGCTGCGGCATCAGCTCGAAGTGAATGTGGTCGGTCTCCATGCGGTCACGCAGACGTTCATCCCGCTGATTCGCCAGGCGAGAGGCCGGATCGTCCATATCGGGTCGATTGCCGGCCGGATCGCCTCGCCGTTCACCGGAGCGTACGCGGCGTCGAAGCACGCGGTCGAGGCGCTCACCGATGCACTGCGTCTCGAGCTGGCGCCCGAGGGTATTCAGGTCTCGGTCATCGAGCCGGGCCAGATCAGGACCCCGATCTGGGAAAAGGGCCTGCGGGAGTTTTCTTCCCTCACCTCCCAGATTCCACCCGACGGCATGCTCCGCTACGGGGGCAGGCTCCGGGCGCTGCATTACATCCTCGAGCGGGCCAGGACTCGCTCCACACCTCCCGAAGCGGTTGCCGATGCGGTGCTCCACGCCCTGGGATCGCCGGTGCCTCGTACCCGCTATGTCGTCGGCGGAGACGCCCGGGTACGACTCTGGCTGGCGCGGCTGCTGCCGGATCGTGCCATGGACGCGATCGTCCTTCGTGCCCTCGACAAGCTGGAGCGGCGGGTCTCATGAGCAGCGGCTCGTTCGCGCGCGCGCTCTGCCTGATGCTGCTGGCCGGCTGCCTCGACGATCAGCCCTTCGGCTCGACCGGTCCAGGCGACGACGGCGTCGCGATCACGCCGAGAACCCTGTTCCTCGAGCCGGGCGGCACCGCACGACTGTTCGGCAATCCCGGACCGCGCGGGGGCGGCGCGGTCGAGTGGAAGAGCTCTGACCCGCAGGTCGTGACCGTGGATGCGGAGGGCAAGGTCACGGCAATGTCTCCCGGAACGGCCGAGATCCGGGGAGAAAATGCGCGGGGCAGCGGCCGCACCCGCGTGACGGTGCTCCCGGCCGTCGCTTCGGTCGCGACCTGGCGAGTGCGAAACCAGTCTGTGAGCGATGTCTCCCTCCTCGGCGTCTGGAGCGCGGATCCGCTCACCTCGTTTGCCGTCGGACAGGCCGGCACCGTGCTGCGGACGCTGGACGGGGGCATCACCTGGACCCGCATGACCACACCCGACAACGGCGTGGATTTCGTCGGCGTCTGGGGGACTTCGGCCACCAATGTCTTCGCGGTCGGGACCTTCGGGACGATCATCCGGTTCAATGGTCAGTCCTGGGCCAGGATGTCGAGTCCCACCGGCAATGTCCTCCTCGACGTGTGGGGACTCGGGCCCGATGATATCTACGCCGTCGGCGCGGGGGTGGCGCTGCGATATGACGGAACCGGATGGCGGGTGCTGACGGGCTCCGAAACCGCCGAGCTCTGGGCGGTGTGGGGGCCGGACCACTCCAACATCTTCGCCGCGGGGCAGAACGGCGCCCTGTTCCGGCTCGACGGGGCCCGCTGGGTTCCGATGGCGAGCCCGACCAGCCTGCTCCTGCTGGGACTCTGGGGAACCGGCTCAACCAACATCTATGCCATCGGCATCCAGGGCACGCTGGTCCAGTTCGACGGCGTGCGCTGGAGCCTTATGCCCTTACCGTTGCGCGCCGACCTGTACGGGATCTGGGGCACCAGCGCCGGCAACGTGCTCGCCGTGGGCAACAATGGTGCGATGGTGCTCTTCAACGGCTCGGCCTGGACTCTGGCGCCGCAGAGTGTCTCGGCGGAGCATCTCCGCGCCGTGCACGCGTCACCCTCGGGCAACTTCGTGGTGGCGGGATGGAGCGGAACGACCCTTCATCGGGAAAGCACCGGGTGGCGAGTCGGGACCACCGGACCCACGCTCTTCGATGTGGCGGAAGGGCCGGGGGGAGTCCGCTACGCCGTGGGGAATGCCGGGGCGGTGTACCGGGAGTCGGGATCGAACTGGACTCTGCTCCCCATTCCGACCCGGCGGACGCTGTACGGCGCCTCACGACAAGAGGGAGAGCTGCTGGTCGTGGGAGACAGTGGGACCATCCTTCGCTATGATGGCGCCCAGTGGAAGAACGAGTCGGTGCCCCAGTCGGTGCTCTTGCGCTCGGTTTGGACCGACACCACGGGCGCCGCCTTCGTGGTGGGAGACCGGGGAGCAATGCTCCGGCGCGAGGGCTCCACCTGGACTGCCCAGACGCCGATCACCACTCGCTTTCTCCGTCACGTTCATGGACTCGACGCCTCCCATGTGTACGCCGTGGGCGACAGTGGAACCACACTCGCCTGGGACGGGGCCGAGTGGCGTGACATGGGGCTCTCCAGCAATGCCTTGTTGCGCGGAGTCTGGGGGACAGCGCCCGACGATCTTTTCGCGGTCGGCTCGGGAGGCGCAATCTTTCGCTATGACGGTATCAGGTGGTACTCGATGCAGAGTCCGACGCAGCGGGAGCTCAGAACGGTGTGGGGCTTCGGGCCGACCGAGGTCTACGCCGCAGGCGAGGAGGGAGTGATTCTGCGGTTCAACGGCAGCGCCTGGAGTGTCGTCCCCACCAACAACCGTTCCCTGATTCTCTCGCTCGAGCGCACCGCCGGCGGCCGATTGACCGCCGTTGGTACGAGGGCGATGGTGCTCGAGGGTGAGAGGTGAAAGGTGAGAGGTGAGAAGTGAGAGGTAAAAGCTTCCGCTTCAGCGTTTACCCCTCACCTCTCACCTCTCACCTCTTACCGCTCACCTCTCACCATATCGCAGGACCACGGCGTCGCTCTGGCCGGGAGCTCCTACCGTCACCACGACCAGGCGGTCGTAATCGGTATCGGCGAGCAGCGGAATCCTGACGCCGGAAAGCTTCTCCACGATCAGATGGACCAGGTTGCTGTGACTCGCCACGACCGCGTGGCTTCCCGGCGGTAGCGCGCGCAACGTCAGGACCAGCGAGTCCAGGGCTGTCGCCGGGATGACGATGGTGGTCAGGCCGGCCGCTTTTGCCAGCGGATCCACCGTCTCCTGGGCGCGCTTGAACTCCGAGGCGAACACCGCGGTGATCTTGGAGTCGCCCAGGACGCGGGCGAGCTCGGTGGCCCGCTGCCGACCTTCGGGGGTGAGCGGAGGATTCATGGCCTCCGGCCCTTTCTCGGCGTGGCGGACGACGAACACGGTGATGGGCGCGGCCTGCGCCTGCATCGTCCCGGCGGAAAGAATGAGCGCGAGTCCGGCCACCAGCTTCCTGATCATCGGCACAACCCTCTCGGTCGAAGTGTCCCCGTCACAGGTCGCGACGGGCCGGCAGCACGACATTCGCCACCAGGAGTCCAACCACCAGCGCGATGGCGGTGAGCAGCGCGCTGAAGGCCGTGTCGATGCCCGCGACGACACGGTCGTCCATGAGTGCGGCAATACTCCGAAATCCGACGCTGCCCGGCACCAGGATCAGCACGCCTGGCGCAATGACCACGCTGGCCGGCCGGGAAGTGCGGGTCGCGAAGGCCCAGCCCGCCACGGCCACGCCAAACGCTCCAAAGAAGGGGGCCAGCTCGGCACCCACCAGCCGGGCTCCCAGCCGCGAGGCCAGGATGGAGACGCCGGCGCCGATGACGATCCAGGGAATATCGCGCCGGTCGGCCTTCAAGAGCACTGCAAAAGAGAGCGCTGCCGCCGCGAGCGCGATCCAGATGGCTCCAGCCGGCAAGCCCGAGGGGGGCATCACGGCCGCCCGCCCGAAGACCGACTCGGCTACCTGGGTGCCGAGAGCGGTCCCGAATCCGATTCCCAGAAACACGATGAAGGCTCCGGCGGCACGTGCCGTTCCCGAGGCGAGATGGCCGGTGGAAAGCTCTCCCATCGCGCCGACCAGCATGAGGCCGGGTAGCAGCACGACGAGACCGCCCAGGATCGCGGTCGAGACGGAGACGCCTCCGAAAGCGACCCCGGCCGCGGTGGCAGAAAAAGCCACGAGGAACGAGGCAATGATGGCGAACACCTTCTCGAGGGTCGGAATCCGCTCGGCCACGACGGCCAGCAATCCGGTGAGCAGCCCGAGCGCCGAGGCGAGCAGGATTTCGCGGCGTCCACCGCCGAAGAACCCGGCGGAAGCACCGGACGACACGGCAAACGCCAGGGTGGTGAGTACCGGGGAATAGGGCGAGCCGGATTCCGCCACCCCCCGCAGCTGACGCGCCCCCTCCGCCGGATCGAGGGCACCGTCGAGCACCCGGTCGAGGACGTCCTTGATGCCGGCGAGCCGGCTGAGGTTCGGTCCTTCGGGCTGGACCCGAAGCAGAAAGGTCCGCTGCCGGTCGTCGTGGCCGAACGCGGCGAACATCGATGTCGGCGTGGTGAAGAATTCTCCGGGCACACCGAGCCGGGCGGCGGCGAGCTCGAGCAGCTCCTCGAGCCCCTGGGAGGAATGGCCGGCCGCGTGGAGCGCGCGACCGAGGGCGAGCAGAAAGCTCACCCGCGGGTCGCTCGAGATCTCCGCGGTATTCCATTTTCCCGGCTGCGGGGGAGAGGGGGAGACAAGGTCCTCGGGCACCGCGGAAGATAGTCGCGGTGTAATGTATTCCCGTTTAGGCGTCGTACTCGGTAGGATGAGGGACGCAACGACGCAAAGACGCAACGTGGTCGCGTCGGCGGTGCTTTGCGTCCTTGCGTCCTTGCGTCTTTGCGACCTTCAAGAGGAACGCGTCATGAACCGAACCCTCCGGAGCCTTTCTCTCCGTTTTCTTCCGACCTGCGCCGCTGCGGCATTCGTCGCCGGCTGCTCCACCAATCCCGCGACCGGCAAGAGCGAGATCTCGCTGGTCAGCGAGGGCCAGGAAATCGAGATGGGAAATCAGATGCTGACCAGCGCCCGGGCGACGCTGGGCACCTATCCTGACTCGGCAGTGCAGCGCTACGTAAGGGCGGTCGGGGAGCGCCTCGCCGCGGCCTCCGAACGACCGTCCCTGCCCTGGGTGTTCGAGGTCGTCGAAGATCCCGAGGTCAATGCCTTCGCGGCGCCGGGCGGCAAGATCTTCGTCACGCGGGGGATCATGGCCTATTTCAGCTCCGAAGCGGAGCTGGCCGGCGTGCTGGGACACGAGATCGGGCATGTGACCGCACGCCACACGGCGCGACAGATCACCCGGGAGCAGCTCGTCGGCGTCGGTCTGATCGCCGGGTCGATTCTTTCGTCCACTGTCGCTCAGAACGCCGGGGCGCTGCAGCAGGGGCTGGGGCTGCTCTTCCTGAGCTACAGCCGCGGGGATGAGTCCCAGGCGGACGAACTTGGATTCCGGTACATGCGGCGCCGGAACTACGACGCCCGCGAAATGGCCAATACCTTCAAAACGCTGGAACGGGTTGGCAGCCTCTCGGGCGGGGGGAAGGTTCCCACCTGGGCCTCCACTCACCCGGATCCCGGCGACCGGTTCCAGAAGGCGGAAGCGCGGGCCGCGACGGTTCCCGCCGACAGCGCGCGAACTTCGATCGTCAATCGCGACGCGTACCTCCGCACCATCGACGGCATGGTCTTCGGCGTCAACCCGCGGCAGGGATACTTCGAGGGAGGCCGCTTCTATCATCCCGATCTGCGGTTCCGGATGGATTTCCCCTCGCAATGGCAGACCCAGAACCGGGCCGATGCCGTCGTCGCGGTGAGCCCGCAGAACGATGCCATGGTCCAGCTGTCCCTCGGCGGGAACGATCAGCCGGAAACGCTGTTGCAGAAGTTCGCCCAGCAACAAGGCCTGCAGATGGGGAACAGCCAGCGGACTACGGTGAACGGACTGCCGGCGGCCACGGCCGAGTTCCAGGCACAGGATCAGCAGGGGAATGTGGTGGCGGGTCGCGTGCTGTATGTCCGATACGGAAACCTTACGTACCAGCTGCTGGGGTACTCCTCCGGCGCGAGGTACTCCAGCTACTCCGGCGTCATGAGCCAGTCGATGCAGAGTTTCTCCACGCTGACCGACCAGGCGGCGCTCAACAAGCAACCGGTGCATCTCCAGCTGGTGCGGCTGCCGCGGGCGATGACGATCGAGGAGTTCTATCGGCAATATCCCTCGGTCGTGAGGCAGGAGCTCATCGCGGCCATCAACGGGGTGAACGCGGGGGAAACGCTGCCGGCGGGGACGATGGCGAAGCGAGTTCAATAAGGGGCAAGAGGCAGTGGGCACTAGGCACTAGGCACTAGGCACTAGGCACTAGGCACTAGGCACTAGCACTAGGCACTAGGCAGTGGGCGGTGGTCAGTAGGCAATTCCATTGCCCATTGCCCATTGCCCATTGCCCATTGCCTACTCCCTACATCCTCGTCGTCCTCCGCTTCAGGAAGTCCATCAGGATGAACTGGCCCAGGGTCATGGTGTTGGTGAAGTAGGCCTTGCCGCGGCAGATCGTCGCGACCTGCTTCACGAATTCCACCAAGGCGCGATCGCGGGCGAGCATGAAGGTGTTGATCATGATTCCGCTGCGGCGGCAGTGGCCCACTTCGCGGTAGGTCGCGGCCAGAATCCGGGGATCGAGTCCCGCTGAATTGATGTATACCTGACCATTCGGCAGGGTGAGGGCCGAGGGCTTCCCGTCGGTGATCATGATCACCTGCTTCATATCGCTCCGCTGACCGGTCAGAATCCGCCGCGCCAGCTTGAGCCCCTCGGCCGTGTTGGTGTGATAGGGCCCGACCTGGGCGCCGGGCAGCGCGCCGAGGGGAATCTCCTCCGCGGAATCGTGAAATAACACCACCCGAAGCGAGTCTCCGGGATACTGGGTCCGGATCAGGTGCGTGAGCGCGAGGGCCACCTTTTTGGCCGGCGTAAAGCGATCCTCGCCGTACAGAATCATCGAGTGGGAGCAATCGAGCATCAGCACGGTGGCCGCGGAGGAGCGGTACTCCGACTGGTGGACGCGGAGGTCGTCGTACTCGAGATTGAGCGGCATCGCGAGCCCCTCTCGCGCGATGGCACTGGACAGGGTCGCCGCCACATCCAGGTTCATCACATCGCCGAACTCGTACGATTTGCTGGCGCCTTCGGTCTCCACGCCGGTCGCGAGGTGCGGCGTCTCGTGTGCTCCGAGACTGGCCTTGCCGATGCTGCCCAGGAGGTTCTTGAGCGTCTTGTAACCGAGAAAGTCCATGCCCTTCTCGGTCAGATTGAACTGCACGTCGCGGGCGGCGGAGGCGGCCTGGCCCCCCGGCCCGAGGAGCGGGGTGTAACCCTCGGGCACCTGGGGGGCTTCCTTGACGTTGAGAAAGCCCTCGTCCATCAGGCGCTGGACGATGCGGTCGAGGAGCTCGGCGAGCTGGCGCTCGAGCTCGCGCGCCTTCTCCGGGTCATCGGTCGAGTCTCCCCGCAAGAACTTCATCATCTCGGGAGTCAGCTGTCCCGATTCCATGAGCGCCCGGAGAATCGCCTCGCGCAGGGAATCCAGCGACTTGTCTCCGCCTTCGCCCGGCTCGGCCCACCAGGGCCAGTCGCCCGGTCCCCCGGCGAACCCGGCTTGCAGGAGAAAGTCCCCCAGCTGATCGAGCAACGCCTGGAGATTGACGGCATCCGCCAGACCCGGGACATGCTTGGTGTAGGTGGTGTATCGCAAAGGCGTCAACGGTCAACGGTGAACGGTCAACGGGAACATCATGCAAGATACTATCTTGCTGCATGGCCGACGCCGAGGAGAGCGTTCCCCGTTCCCCGTCCCCCGCTTCCCCGTCCTTCGGCGCCCTCCGCAACCCGAATTTCCGGTTCTTCATCTTCGGCCAGTTCGTTTCGCTCTGCGGGACCTGGATGCAGACGGTGGCCCTGGGGTGGCTCGCCCTCGAGCTGACCGACTCTCCTCTGCAGGTCGGCCTGGTCACATTCTTCGGCGCGCTGCCGGTCCTGCTGTTCACGCTCCACGGTGGCGTCGTGGCCGGACGGGTGAACAAACGGCGGGCGCTGCTGCTGCTGCAGTTTTTCTTTCTGGCCGAAGCGCTGGTGCTCGGATTCCTGACCGCCTTCGGCGCCATCACCATCCAGTGGGTTTACGCCCTCTCGCTGTTCGCAGGGCTGATCAGTGCATTCGAGATTCCGATCCGGCAGGCGTTCCTCGGCGATCTCGCCGGGCGCGAGCATCTGATGAGCGCCATCGCGCTCAACTCCTCCGCCTTCAATCTCTCCAGGGTCTTCGGGCCGGCGCTGGCGGGAGCCCTGCTGGCCGTGGCGGGCGCCGCAGCCTGCTTCTTCGTGAATGCCGCGAGCTTTCTGGCCGTGCTCATCGGGCTGTTCCGCATCAAGGTGGTGGCCGGGTCGGTCCCCGGCAGCGGCGGTCGCCGGGCCGGGGTTCGGGATGGGATGCGCCATGTCTTCGGCTCTCCCTGGCCGCGCACGCTCGTCATTCTGACCGGGATCTTCACCGTCTTCGGCGCTTCCTTCGTCGCCATCCTGCCGGTGTTTGCCCGCGACACGCTCGGCACCGGTGCCGGCGGGTATGGCGCGCTCACCTCCGCGTTCGGCGTCGGGGCAGCCGCGGGCGCGATCTCCATTGCCGCCCTGGGACACCGCTTTCCTCGCGAGCCGGTGCTGCTCTGGGCCGGCGCCGGGTTTGCCGTGAGCATCTTTCTGCTCGGGCTGTCCCGCCACTTTGCGCTTGCCTTCGCCGTCCTGCTGGGGGCGGGGCTCTCGGCGGCGCTCAATGCGATCCTCACCAACACTATGCTCCAGACCGAAGCGCCCGACGAACTTCGCGGCCAAGTGGTCGGCTTCTACAGTTTCATCGTCGTCGGCATGGCGCCGTTCGGATCGCTGCAAGCGGGATGGCTGGCCGAACATCTGGGAGCGGGCACGGCCGTGCTCCTCGGCGGCTCGGTCTGTCTGCTCGGTACACTCTGGGCCTGGTGGCACCTTGGGAGGACCCAATGATCGTGACCGTGTCGCGACAGATCGGGGCGGGGGGCAGCGCGATCGCGAGCCTGGTGGCGCACGCACTGGGCTTCCGGCTGGTGGACAACGAGCTGATCGACCGGGTGGCCCAGCAGGCCGGGCTTTCCCGGACGTATGTCGCGAACCGGGAGGAACGCGCCCCCGGGTTTCTGGAGCGACTGATCCGGGTACTCTCCCGGTCGACGCCCGAGATGCAGAGTGCGCCGCCCGACCGGCTGCCCGAGCCGGAGGAGAAATCCCTGGTTGCGGCCACCGAGAAAGTCGTTGCGGAGCTGGCCGCGGAAGGACGCGTGGTGCTGGTGGGACGCGCCGCGCCGGCGGTGCTGTCGAATACCCGCGACGCGCTGCATGTCAAGATCGTGGCACCGATTCCATTCCGGATCGCGCGGATCGTTGAGGCCGACGGGGTCGACGAGCGCGAAGCGGAGCGACGCCTCAAGGAGTCCGACGCGAATCGCGCTCGCTACCACCGACACCACTATGGCCGCGATTGGGGCGACCCGGCCAATTACCACATGGTGCTGAACACCGGGAGCCTGGGGCTGGATGGCGCGACGGCGCTGATCGTGGTGCGCGCGAATGCTATGTGGAAGGGCAATAGGCAGTAGGCAATGGGCAGTAGGCAAAGGCTTTTCTCGAGTGCCTATTGCCCACTGCCTACTCCCTGCGTTTCCTCGCGGCGGTCCACCCGACTTCCTCGCTCCGGCTTATCCGCTTCTGGGCGGCCAGCGCTTCCAGGGCGAGCTCACAGGCCGCGACCTCGACGCCATGATCGCCGACTTCCGCGAGCTCGAGGTCGTGCACCAGCGGCAGGAGCTCGGGCACCAGTGCGAAAGCCTTGACCGCCACGGCCGCGCGCTCGTCGCCGCTGATCTTGAGCGCTGCGCCCTGGTCGAACCAGGCGACGATCCGGTCGAGCCGCTCGTCGTTATCGTCCCCCAGGCGATCGGTAAAGGTCCGAAGTGCGGCGCGGCGGATCAGCTCCTTCGCTATCGCTTCGGCACCCTGCAGCTCGCCCTCGTACTCCAGCTCGAGCTTGCCGGTAATGGAGGGCAGCGCGGTGTAGAGATCGGCAATGCGGGGCACCGACTCCTTCTCGTTGTGTTCGAGGGCGCGCCGCTCCGCCGCCGACACCACATTCTCGAGCACACTGATCGGGAGCCGCTGGCTGACGCCGGATCGGCGATCCACCCGTTTGTCGCCCCGCGCCTCGAAGGCGATCCGCTCCACCACTTCCCGCACCAGCTCGGGAATTCTGGCGGGCGGCGCGGTCCCGTTCCGCTCGGTCCAGGCCTCCTGCCAGGTAATTGCCATCCCCAGCTCGATCGAGCGCGGGTAGTGGGTGATGATCTCCGAGCCGATCCGGTCCTTGAGCGGTGTGATGATCTTGCCGCGCGCGGTGTAATCCTCGGGATTGGCGGTGAAGCAGAGCAGGACGTCGAGCGGCAGACGTACCGGGTAGCCTTTGAGCTGAACGTCGCCCTCCTGCATGATATTGAAAAGCCCGACCTGAATCTTTCCCGCCAGGTCGGGCAGCTCATTGATCGCGAAGATCCCCCGGTTGGCTCTCGGCAGCAGGCCGAAGTGCATGGTCAGCTCGTCGGAGAGCACGTGCCCTCCGCGCGCGGCGCGAATCGGATCGAGGTCGCCGATCAGGTCCGCAATCGTCACATCCGGAGTTGCCAGTTTCTCGACGTAACGGTCGTCGCGATGTACCCAGCCGATCGGGGTCGCGTCGCCTTCGTGCCGCAACCGGTCGCGCCCAAACTTGCTGATCGGGGCGAAGGGATCGTCGTTGACCTCGCTGCCTTCCACCACCGGAAGCCATTCGTCGAGGAAGCCGGTGAGCCCGCGGAGGATTCGGCTCTTGGCCTGCCCCCGGAGCCCGAGGAGAATGAAATCATGGCGGGCGAGCAGGGCATTGACGATTTGCGGGAGTACGGTGTCCTCGTAGCCGACGACCCCCGCAAACACCGGCTCCTTTCCAGTCAGGAATCGCAGGAGATTCTCCCGAATCTCATCACGAACCGAACGACCTCGCAGTGGAGCCTTCCCCCAGGGGCTTTCTTTCAACTCCCCAAACCAGCGGGGCAAATCATCTGATAAAGCCATTGAACTCATTGATATTTAAGTGTTTACGGTGTTGAAACAGGATCATTTAGCTCACGAGACCGGAATTGAGGCAACCTGTGCGGGAAAATCATGTAAGTCTATGTCCCGCTTGACAAAACGGCACTATTTCCTAGTTTTCGCGGCTGTATTATTTGGCGCCACTCGTCGGTGCCCCAGCCCGGATCTCTTACCCCAACAACGAAGGATCACATAATGTCGAAGTACTTTGTGGTTGCCGCGGTGGTTGCTCTGGCGGCCTGCGGCGGCAAGCAGGACGATGCCCCGGCCGTCGACACAACAGCTGTCACCACCACCACGACGGTCACCACCACCGTCACCGACACCACGATCAAGACCGATACCACCAAAGTCGCGGGGGACACCGCGAAGAAGCCGTAACCTTTGGGGACTGGGGGTTGGGAAAATGGGGACCGGGGAACCCCAAACCCCAGATCCCAACTCCCAACTCCCAACCACTGACCAGCTACGACACTTCCCCGAACGGCAACCCCGCCACAGCCACCTCTCGTTCGCCGGCCCGAACCAGCGCGCCGTTCTCGATTTCCCGCCGCACCATTGCGAGGGCGATCACCCGATCGTCAAGGA
>Ga0075429_100001671_pt1 | contig 18355 bp, 14 predicted proteins | sample RhiMetdeltSRZDD3_FD_75295 | JGI IMG/M metagenome (GOLD analysis project Ga0075429, IMG submission 75295) | Populus rhizosphere microbial communities from Tennessee, USA - Rhizosphere MetaG P. deltoides SRZDD3 | ecosystem: Host-associated > Plants > Roots > Rhizosphere > Soil | place: USA... | reverse complement strand
GTTCAGGTCCTGCACGAGAGACTCGAGGGCGACGAGGCCGGTGGCGTCGATGGCGGGGACGTCCTCCACGTCGAACACGACGACGCTGATCATCCGGCGCTCGACCGTTCGCAGCTCCCGCATCGCTTTTTCGGCTGCCCCGAAGAACAACGGGCCGGCGACGTCATAGACGACCACGTTCCGGGGCAGCGGCGCGTCGAGGGCGGGATGGTGCCCGGCCCCGATCAAGGTCACACCGGAGACCTCGGACATGCGCCGCATGAAGAGAAGGGAGGCGAGGACGATCCCCGCCGTGACGGAGACCGTCATGTCGAAGACCACCGTGAGCAGGAAGCAGCAGAGGAGAACCAGCACGTCGGCTCGGGGCGCGATCCTGAGCAGCCGGACGAAGTGGCGATACTCGCTCATGTTCCACGCTACGAGCAGGAGGAGCGCCGCAAGCGACGCCATGGGTAGATACCCCAGCAGCGGCGCCAGCGCCAGCACTGCGGACAGCACGACCAACGCGTGCAAGACCGACGCGAACGGCGAGCGCGCACCGGAGCGTATTCCCGTGGCCGTCCGCGCGATCGCGCCGGTGGCGGCGATGCCGCCGAAGAGGGGGGCGACGATGTTGCCGATGCCCTGGGCCATCAGCTCCCCGTCGGGGTCGTGACGATGGCCGGTCATGCCGTCGGCCACGACCGCGGAGAGAAGCGATTCGATGGCCCCGAGCATGGCGATGGCGAACGCCGACGGGAGCAGGCTGTACAACAGGCCGAAGGACAAGACCAGATGGCCACCGTCGGGGCCGGTGAGCTGCCACGGCGGCAGAAAGGTCGGGAGCTGGCGCGGAATGCCCGGTACCTGGACGCCTGCCGCTTCGTACGAAAAGCGTGTGTTGATCGTGGCGGCGTCGAGGCCGGGCTGGAGTTGGCCGAGACCGAACGCCAGCACCGCCCCTGCGGCCAGGGCCACGAGCGGGGCGGGGACGCGTCGGACGAGTTTGGGCCACACGACGAGCACCCCCAGGGTGAAGGCGCCGATACAGAAGTCCGCCAGCCTCGCGCTGGGCAGCGCGCGGGCGAGCACCGCCACCTTCTGCAGGTAGTGCTCGGGCGTGTGGGCGACGGAAAGGCCGAGGAAATCCTTCACCTGAAGCGTGGCGATCACGACGGCGATGCCCGACGTGAACCCCGTCGTGACCGGGTAGGGAACGAACTCGATGAGCCGGCCCATACCGGCCAGGCCCATGGCCAGCAGGAGCACGCCTGCGATCGCGCCCGCGATGAGGAGACCGCCCAGGCCGAAGCGGGCGGTGATCGGCGCCAGGATCACCACGAAGGCCGCCGTCGGCCCCGAGACCTGTACGCGAGAGCCGCCCAGCAAAGCGATGATCGGCGCGGCCACGATCGCGGTGTAGAGGCCGTTCTGTGGCGGCGCCCCGGATGCGATGGCGAGGGCCATCGAGAGCGGAAGAGCCACGATACCAACCACTGCGCCCGCCATCAGGTCGGCCCGTAGATCGGCGGCTCCATAGCCGGCACGGAGGCATTGGCGGAGAGCGGTGGCGAGCTTGTTCATATGTTCTTGATCTCGGGGAACGTCATCATTCCGACGCGGACGCAGGCGTCGGCCAACTGGCGATCGAAGGTCACAACGGTGGTGGCGCTCGCGCTGACGGCGAGGGCAAGGTGGAGGACGAGCGTGGACCGGGCGGGGTCCTGCCCGCCGAGAGACATCGCGAGCCTCTGTGCCGTCCGGTGAGTTTGCGGCGACGGCTCCACATGTCTGAAAACGCCGGAGTCGAGATCATCGAGCACGGCCGACTGCAGGTGCGCGACGGCGTTCGCCAGGTCGCGGCCGCGTGCGCGGAACGCGAAGGCGGCGATCAGCTCGGTGGCGGCCAGGTCCGAGACGCTGAGGTCGCGCCGCCCCCGCAGCGCCTGGTCGATGGCGTCGCTTCCCGGTTCCGGAAGGTAGAGCTTGGCGAGCGCGGTGCTGTCCAGGTAGAGCGGACCGGAGAACGGAGTCTGGAGCCGTCTCGGGATCCGTATCGCGGCGCCGGCGGTGATGCTCTGCGACAGCCGAGGCTCGAGGTCAGGCATCCGCCTCCGCAATGCGCGCCGGCCCGGAAAGGACCGGACCGAGAGCGGAAGCGGCGCCAGAAGCCGCGCCACCGGCCGGCCCCGGTCGGTGATGAGGATTTCGCGGCCTTCACGCACGTCGTCCAGGAGCAGCGAAAGGTTCTGGCGTGCTTCCCTGATGCCGGCCTGCCTCATCGAGTATTCCCAGGCCGCATGACTCGCGTGGTCGCCACGTGCCTGCGCCGCAGCAGAAGGTGGCCTATGTCGACTTCAGCGCAGCTCAGCGGTCCGGCCGCGACCACGTGAGGGCCCGACCGCAGGGCCGCGTATCCGTCGCACGAAACCTCGAGCACGACCTGCCGCGAGCCGCCGCAAGGCACGCCGGAGACGGGAACTTCGATCGAGAGCCCATTCGCCCGAGCGCGGACGATCGAAGGAGGCGCGGACGTGCCGTCGTAGCTGGCGATGCGGCACCGAAGACGCTCGCCGCTGTCCTCGCCGTCCAGTGCGACGCGGAGCGTGCAGGTCTGGAGGCCCCTCGCGCACGCTGACGTTCCAGCGAGGACACAGAGAAGGCCGAAGACGTGAGGTGCTGGCCTCAACGTCCACCTCGCTGGGCGCGCGAGCCCGCATAGACGAGCCGCTGGCAGGACGGGCAGATGAGGATGGCGTCATCCTTGGCGATCTCCGCCGGCAATACATGGCCGCACTCGCCGCAGCGGCTGCCGTCGGCACACGCGATTGCGGGCAGCCGGCCGGCCGCGACGCGCACGGCGTACGCCGTTTGGATCCGGAAAGAGAGCGCGCGCAGGCAGTCGTTGCGCAGCTCCTCGATCCGACGCGCCTCTTCGGCGAGCCCGACGAGCAACGGGGCCTGCCGTTCCAGCCGTTCCTCGAAGTCTCGGACGAGCTGAGCGTACCGGGCGTCCTCCTCTGTGGCGACCTTCTCCACGAGGGCCGATGGCGCCCGGCGCGCGGACCGGGCTTTCCGTGATGCGATATCGCGCCGCTGCTGCTCGAGCGCGACCACCACTGCGGCCCGCTGGCTGCGGACGCGGTACAACTCTGCATCGCAGGTGGCGAGCCGCGCCAGGGCCGTGGTCTCGGAAGGGCTGCCGCTCATCGCGCCCTCTGCGTTCCGCTCCCGAGCGCGGCCAGCACGCGGTCGCGCTCGGTGGGCCAGATCAGAAGAGCCGTGGCCTCCCAATCCAGCGTCGGCGTGAGCTGCCAGAGCGGTGTGGACTCGTTCGCCAGGGCCACGAGCGCGGTGCGCGGCGCCAAGCGGCGACAGCGCCGCGCCGCAAGCCTGTCCTTGTGGCTGAACGGTTGTACCCCGACGACAACGGCCCGGGCGCGGCAAGACGTGAGGAAGGCTGCGGCTTCATCGAGAGAGTAGAGGTACTTGATGCCATAGCCGTCGGCGGCGATGAGTTGTTCGAGAACTTTTGACCACTTGAAATTCCGCACGACGAGGACGACTTCATCACTCCGCGTCATGAAGACCGTCAAAGGCGAAACGCGTGCCGGCGCGTCCGTTCGCCTCTAAGTCACTGGGGGCACGTGATTTCTATGTAAGTGTGACGTCCGGCGAGGCAGCGACGTCCGGTGCCAAAGTGCTGTTTCGGCGCGATCGCAGTCGGGACTGGCAGAATAGAGTGCCCATTCGGCATGCCGCGTATCTCCCGCGCACCAGCCGGTGCGGGTTCAGCAGTCGCCGGACTTCAGGAGGGCACTCGCCGACGGCCGTACTTTCCCAGCTTCGTATGGAGCGTACGCAACCCGATTCCCAACGTACGCGCCGCATCCTTCAGGGTGGGCGAGCCGTCCACCGTCCGAAGGATGAGCTCACGCTCCGCCGCTTCAAGGCTGGTGCCGATGGGAAAGTGGACGTCGCGCGTCGTGGCGCGGCGGAGATTGGCTGGCAGGTCTTCCACGCCGATCTCGGACGAAGGCGCCATCAGCGTCAAGCTCTCCATGGCGTTCCGCAGCTCTCTGACGTTGCCCGGCCAGTCGTAGCGGGTGAGCTGAGACCGCGCTTCCGACGTGAGCCGCTTTGGCGGCAGGCCGAGTCGCGTGGCATGCTCCTCGAGGAAATGCCGCGCCAGCACCGGGATCACATCCCGGCGATCACGAAGCGCGGGCACCTCGAGGCTCACGACCTTGAGCCGATAGTACAGGTCGGCGCGGAAACGGTTTTCCCGCACCCAGCCCTCGAGATCGACGTTCGAGGCCGCAATCACGGCGAGATCGACACGGATCTTTCGAGTTCCTCCCACACGGCGGAACTCGCGCCGCTCGATCGCGCGCAGCAGCTTCGCCTGGCAGGCGGGACCCATCTCGTTCACTTCGTCGAGGAACAGTGTTCCGCCGTGGGCCGTCTCCATGACCCCCGGCTTCTGCCGATCGGCGCTGGTGAATGCGCCTTTCTCGTGGCCGAACAGCTCGCTCTCCAGGATCGGGCCTTCGAGCGTGGCGCAGTTCACGGCCACGAACGGGCCCAGGGCGCGCGGCCCCAGGGAATGAAGCGCTCGCGCGACCAGCTCCTTGCCAGTGCCGCTCTCCCCACTGACGAGCACGGTGGAGTAGTGGGGAGCGAGCCGCTTGATCATCTCGAAGAGCTGGAGCATGGGCTGCGAGCGCCCGATGATCCCCAGCTTCTGCATGGCGATGGACGCTTCGGAGGGAGGCATCACCGCTGGGCCTGAGAGGTCGTCGGCGCGGCGCAGTGCGCTCTCCAGCGTCGCGAGGAGCGAGTCCATGGAAATGGGCTTCGTCAGGAAGTCCATGGCGCCACGCTTCATCGCTTCGACGGCGGTATCCACGCTCGCGGATCCGGTGACGACGAGCGTCGGCAGGCCGGGCACCTGGTCCTGAATCGCAGCCAGCGCGGCAAGGCCCTCCGTGTCGGGCAGGTCGAGGTCGAGGATCAAGGCGTGGAGCTTGTGGCGTCGCGCGACGGCGAGCGCGGATCGGCCGTTGGCCGCGAAGTACACGACATAGCCGCGACGCTCCAGGACGTCGATCAGGTTGGCGCGGCTCTCGGCGTCATGCTGCACGACCAAGACGGCCCAGCCACGGCGAACATCCTGGACGCTCGTGTATCTCGCTTCGGCGACACCCGCCGCCGCGGCGGCTACAGGCCCGGGTTCACGCGTTCCTTCGGCCACGCCAAGCTATTCTAGTCAGAAGCCGCTTCCGCTGCGCTTCGCTCGACAGGGCCCGTCGCTGACGACGCGCGAGGGCTCGTCGATTGGACACCCCCTGGGACATTTCCTGCTAGCGTTGGACGGCGGCGGGTGGCCGAACCCTTTTTCTTTCTAGAGGCTCTTACACGACAGGACAGGGGGTAACGATGTGTCATCAGGTGCAGTGCAGTCGTTGCGGAAGGCCGAGTTGGGCGGGCTGCGGCGCGCACGTGGAGACGGCCCTTCGAGGGGTGCCACCGGAGAAGCGCTGCCAGTGTCCCCGGCCCAAGTCCCTTCTATCACGCCTGTTGGGGAAGTAGGCCGAGAGTGGCCGTGATGCCCCGGAGAAAGCGCGTGCTCATCCTCGGCGGTGTGGCCGGTGGGGCATCTTGCGCCACTCGGCTGCGGCGCTTGTGCGAAAGCTGCGAGATCGTCGTCTTCGATCGGGGTCCGTACGTGTCTTTTGCCAACTGCGGTCTCCCGTACTACGTCGGCGACGTCATCCAGGACGAGGCCAAGCTCCTGGTGGCAACACCCGAGCTCTTCCGGGAGCGTTTCAACATCGACGTGCGCGTGGACAGCGAGGTGACGAGGATCAACCGCGCCGACCACGCGATCGAGATCGTCGAGCGCCGCTCCGGCCGGACGTACGTCGAGAGCTACGACGCGCTCGTGTTGTCCCTGGGCGCCGCGCCCATTCGGCCGGCGCTGCCCGGCATCGATCTACCCGGCATCTTCGTCCTGCGCACGATCCCCGACAGTCGTCGCATCCGCGACTGGATGCGCGATCACGCCGCGCACCGTGCTGTCGTCGTGGGTGCCGGGTTCATCGGCCTCGAGATGGCGGAGAACCTCGTGGGTCGGGGCCTGGAGGTGACGGTGGTCGAGATGGCGACGCATGTCCTGCCGCCATTCGATCCCGAGATGGCCGTTCCCATAGAGGATCACCTGAGGGCAAAGGGCGTCGCGCTGCATCTCGGCGACGGCGTCGCGAGCTTCACGCAGGAGGAGGCCGGGCTCGCCGTCCATACGAGAGGCGGTGCGACGCACCAGGCCGATCTCGTCATCCTCGCGATCGGAGTACGGCCGGAGGTCGGACTGGCCCGCGCGGCCGGTCTGGAGATCGGCGCGTTGGGCGGCGTGCGCGTCGACGAGACGATGCGCACGAGCGACGCCGACGTCTGGGCGGTCGGCGATATGGTGGAGGTTCGCGACTTCGTGACCGGCGCGTGGTCTCTGATCCCGCTGGCAGGACCGGCGAATCGCCAAGGGCGCCTGGCCGCCGAGGCGATCGCCGGGAGGCCGCGCGCCTTCCGGGGCGTGCAGGGGACGGCGGTATGCGGGTTGTTCGGATTGACGGCCGCTCTCACCGGCGCTTCCGAGCGATCCTTGCAGCGGGCGGGGCGAACGGACTACGAGCGCGTCTTCCTTCATCCGGGCCATCACGTCGGTTACTACCCGGGTGCCCAGCCGATGTACCTGAAGCTGCTCTTCGCGCGGGACGACGGACGCGTGCTCGGGGCCCAGGCCGTCGGTGCGGAGGGCGTCGACAAGCGAATCGACGTGATCGCCGCCGCCATCCAGAGAGGGGCGACCGTCTACGATCTCGAGGAGGCCGAGCTCTGCTACGCACCGCAGTTCGGCGCCGCCAAGGACCCGGTGAACATCGCGGGGATGATCGCGAGCAACGTTTTGCGCGGTGATGTCGAGCTGGCTTCCTGGCGGGACCTCGAACACACGAACGCCCTCATTCTCGACGTCCGCGAGGCGGCCGAGGTCGCCGCCGGACACGTGCCGGGGTCAGTGAACATCCCGTTGTCTCAGCTCCGCACGCGCGCGGAGGAGCTTTCATGCGACCGAGAGATCTGGGTCTATTGCGCGGCCGGCCAGCGCAGCTACTATGCCGCCCGCTTCCTCGCCCAGAGAGGCTTCCGCATCCGCAACCTTTCCGGGGGCTTCAAGACCTACGGACAATTCGCCGCCCAGTAGAGTCGGCGCGGACTCTCGGACGGCTACGACGTCGAGCGATCTCCGCCATAATCGACGGCGTGGACGATCAGAAGCTGCTCGAGGCGGCCCGCGCCGGCGACCGCCGCGCGCTCGAGGCCTTTCTCGAGAAGTACCAGGCTCGCGTCCTGCGCTTCGGCCTCAAGATGTGCCGTAACTCCGAGGACGCCCGCGACGTGGCGCAGGAGACGCTCCTGGCCGCGGCGCGCGGCGTGGGCCGCTTCCGCGAAGCATCGTCGGCGTCCACGTGGCTCTACACGATCGCGCGGAGCTTCTGCATCAAGGCGCGCCGGCGCGGGAAATATGCACCGCGCCGCGTGATCTCCACCGACGGCGAAGGACGCGGACTGGCGGAGCGCGTGCCGGATGAGCGAGGTGGGCCCGACCGCGAGCTGGAGGATCGGCGGCTCGCCGAGGGCCTGGAGTCGGCGATCGCCTCGCTCGATCGCAAGTACCGCGAGGTGCTCTTGCTGCGCGACGTGGAGGGTCTCAGCGCTACCGAAGTGGCGGAGGTGACCGGTCTCGGAGTGGAGGCGGTGAAGAGCCGCCTTCATCGCGCGCGCCTCCACGTGCGCGAGCGATTGGCGCCGGTCCTCGGCCGTGACGCGCCCGGCGGCCGAGGCTGCCGGAATGTCGTCCAGCTCTTCTCTCGGCACCTGGAGGGAGAGATCGACGCGGCGACCTGCGCGGAGATGGAGCGGCACCTGGCGGGATGCACGCGCTGCCGCTCGTCGTGCCGCTCCCTCAAGCGGATCCTGGGGCTCTGTCGCGGCGGCGCGGCCGACGTGCCGGCGGACCTTCAGGCCTCGGTGCGTGCCGGCGTCCGAGCTTATCTGCGCCAACAATAGGAGCCGAGCAGGAACGTCGGCGAAATGCGCGAGGCGGGCGGCTCTATCGATTCACAGCGGAACGGCTTGGAGGTCCCCCCCCGCAAATGCCACACTCTTGAGTAGCGAACCTTGTACGGTTCTCGATGATAGCTCACCGCCGCGGAGCTCGACAGTCTGAGCTGGTGGCCGCACGCGAGGCATTGCCAACCGCGAGAGGGCAGCGATGAGTGACAGGTTCCGTCGGCCCAACATCTCGTTCGAAGGGCTGCTCGAGGCGGCACCCGATGCCATGGTCGTGGTCGACGAGGCCGGCCACATCCTGCTGGTGAACGCCCAGGCCGAACGCATGTTCGAGTACGGCCGGGCTGAGCTGGTCGGCAAGTCGATCGAGGACCTGGTCCCGGAGCGTTATCGCGGCGACCACCTCCAGCACCGGCGCCGCTTCTTCGAGCATCCGTCCGTCCGTCCCATGGGGGCGGGGCTGGAGCTTCATGGACGGCGGCGCGACGGCGCCGAGTTCCCGGTCGAGATCAGCTTGAGCCCGATGCACACGGATCAGGGGATGGTGGCCATCGCCGCGATACGAGACAGCACCGAGCGCAAGGACGCCGAGGTTCGTTTCCGCGGGCTGCTCGAGTCGGCGCCGGACGCCATCGTGATCGTGGACGGCGGCGGCCGCATCGTCCTGGTGAACGCCCAGACCGAGAAGCTGTTCGGCTACAACCGGACGGAGCTCATCAACCAGCCGATCGAGATACTGGTGCCCGAGCGCAGCCGCGGCAAACACGGCGCGCAGCGGGACAGCTACATCAAGAGTCCCGCCGCACGTCCCATGGGAGCCGGCCTGGCGTTGCACGGCCGGCGCAAGGACGGCACGGAGTTCCCCGTGGAGATCAGCCTGAGCCCCATCGAGACGAAGGAGGGCACGCTCGTCGCCAGCGCCATTCGCGACATCAGCGAACGAACGGAAGCGGAGGCGCGCTTCCGCGGGCTGCTCGAGTCGGCGCCCGATGCGATCGTGATCGCCGACGCCAAGGGCCACATCATCCTCGTCAACGTCCAGGCCGAGCGGCTCTTCGGCTACAACCGCGTCGAGCTGATCGGCCAGCCCGTGGAGACGTTGGTGCCCGAACGCTACCGAGGCGGCCATGTGCGCCACCGCGAAAACTACACCCACGACCCCTCTGTCCGGCCCATGGGCGCCGGCCTCGAGCTGTACGGCCTGCGCAAGGACGGGGCGGAGTTTCCCGTCGAGATCAGCTTGAGCCCGATCGAGACGAAGCAAGGGACGGTGGTGGCGAGCGCGATCCGCGACATCACCGACCGGAAGAAGGCCGAGCAGGAGAGGGTCGAGTTGTACCAGGAGCAGGTGGCGCGGCGTGAGGCGGAAACCGCCAACCGGATGAAGGACGAGTTCCTGAGCGTGCTGTCGCACGAGCTGCGCACGCCTTTGAACGCGATCCTCGGCTGGGCGCACATGCTCGACGCCGGTGCTCTGGACGAGCCTACGCGGGCCAAGGCTGTGAAAACGATCGTGCGAAACGCCATGGCCCAGAGCGAGCTCGTCTCTGACATCCTGGACTTGTCGCGGATCACCAGCGGCAAGATCCATCTGTCCGTGCGGGCCGTCGCCTTGAGCAAGATCGTCGAAGCGGCGATCGACAGCGTGCGGCCCACTGCGGACGCGAAGGGCGTCCGCTTGACGACCCTGCTGGACGACGACGGCGCCAGCGTCTCGGCGGATCCCGACCGACTGCAACAGGTCGCATGGAATCTGCTCACGAACGCCATCAAGTTCACGCCTCGCGGCGGGCGCGTCTTCGTCAAGCTCGAGCGTGTCGATACGGCCGTCCAGTTGACGGTACAGGACACCGGCGTGGGGATCGATTCGGAGTTTCTGCCGCACGTGTTCGACGCGTTCCGGCAAGCGGACTCGAGCGCTTCGAGGACCCACGGCGGCCTCGGTCTAGGGCTCGCCATCGTGCGCCACCTGGTGGAGCTGCACGGCGGGCGCGTATGGGCGGCCAGCCAGGGCCGGGACGCCGGGGCGACGTTCACCGTCGAGCTGCCCCTGGCGCACGCCGGCGCGGCCACAGAACCCGAGGTGGCGCCGCTGGCCGTCGCCGCCGAGTCGGCGTTGCACAGGGCGCCGGCGCTCCATGGTGTCCGCGTCCTGCTCGTCGAGGACGAGATCGACAGCCGCGAGATGATCGAGACCCTGCTCCGGGGCCTGGGCGCGGAAGTGTTATCGGCGGCGGATGCGCAGGAGGGATTCAGCCGCATTCAAACCGATCGTCCGGACGTCCTCGTGAGCGACATCGGTCTGCCCCTCGAGGACGGCTACGCGCTCATGCGGCGCATCCGCGACCTGCCGGTGGAGCGGGGAGGGTTGACTCCGGCGATCGCGCTGACGGCGCACGCGCGAGTTGAGGATCGTCTCAGGGCTCTGTCCACAGGCTTTCAGCATCACGTGGCGAAGCCGGTGAACCCACGGGAGCTTGGAACGGTGATTGCCAGTCTCGTGGGTCGAGTGCGCGTAACGGAACCCACCGGGCAGCCTTGACGCGCCCTCCGAAGCCATCATCAGGTCGATGTGTTCTTGGGGCGTCGATCGTCGGCTCGGCGACTTATCCGCTGGTAGCATGTCGCCGCCGGGCGACGTAGCTCAATCGGGTAGAGCACTCGCCGATGGCCAATCGAGCGAAGTAGGATGCCGGTTCGAATCCGGTCGCCGTCCGGCAGTCATCGGGAAGATGAAGATGGCCAAGCGAAACGCGTGCGATATCCCGCAGCCGTGTGACCCACTCGAGCTCGAGCCGCTGCTGCGCGCCGTGCAGAGCGGCCATCGGCCGAGCGAGGCGCGGACCTTCCCGCGTGGTGCGCTGCTCCCCGACGGCCGCTTGGACCTCTGCAAGCAGCAGCTCGGGCCAGGCAAAGAGCGTAGCCTGGGCTGCCGGTGCGGCGCCGGCTCGTGCGCGCCGGAAATCGCCGCACCGGTGAAAGCTCACCAGCCGAAGGCGCTCACCTCGGTCACGCTGTTCCACAACCCGGCGCTGCTGCCCTCTCCCACGTAGCGCAGATATCGCCCCATCGTGTCCGGGACGTCGTACGTCTCTTCCGCGGTCGTGGTGCCGCTGCTCTCGGCCATGGGGCGAAGGGTTATCCAGGCCACGTTGTCGGTCGAGCTCTGGAGCTCGAAGCGGTTGCGGCGCTCGTTGCCCCTGTAGACGGCGATCCGCACGGACGAGATCGTCCGGGGCGAGCCGAGATCGAACCGCAGCCAGGCATTGCCATAACCGGACCAGCGCGTCGACAAGTTGTTGTCGACCGTGTTCGCGGGCAGGTTTCCGTCATGCGTACTGGCCGTAACCTGAGCGCCCGGAGGTGTGATCTCCACGACGGGTGCGGTCGTCGGTGTCGGGGTTGGCGTCGGCGTGGGCGTGGGCGTGGGGACGGGCACCGTCCCGTCGGGAACGGCGGACACCTCCATCGACCAGGCGCTCGACTGACTGTAGTTGTTCACCGGACACGGAGGCGTGCCGTAGGTCCAGTACATCCAGCGCCGGACGACATAGTAGTAGCGCGTGCCGTTCGTCACGTTGGTGTCGATGTAGCTCGTGGTGTCGCTGACCTGAGCGGTGACGAACGCGATCGACGAATAGGGGCCTCCGGCTGTGGTCGAACGGCCGACCTCGTAGCGCACGCCCGGATAGGAGTTCCACCAGATGCGGACCGAGCCGTTGCCCGGGACGGCATTCACGCCGTTCGGCGCAGGCGGACGAGGCGGCGCCGTCGGCGTCGGGCAGACGATCTGGAACAGGCTGAATTCGGTGAGGCTGTTCCAGGTATTCGCAGTGCTGCCGTGCCCCACGTAACGAAAGTAGCGGGCCTGCGTATCGGGAATGTCGAACGTTTCCTCTGCGGTCGTGGTGCCGTTGCTCTGGGCGCCCGCGACGAGGGTGGCCCACGTCGCGTTGTCATTGGAGCTCTGCACATCGAATCGATAACGCCGCTCGTTGCCGCGGTAGAAGGCGATCTTCACGATGCTGACCGATCGCGTGTTGCCGAGGTCGAAGCGAATCCACGCGCCGTCGCCGCTGCCGGACCATCGGGTCGTGAGGTTGTTGTCGACAGCGTTCGCGGGGACGTTGGTGTCGCTCGTGCTTGCCGTGACGCCGGCCGCGCTGACGGGCAGTTCGGAATAGAACTGCGCGTGGGCCGGCGCGACGACGATGAGGCCGGCGAGGATGCCCAGGAGTGGGCGCCAAAGACGTGATTCCATGCAGTCCTCCGTGGCGCGCGTTCTGGTGACGAACGCCGCCGCTTGGTTCGACTAGGGGAAGCTGACGCTGTTGTCGCAGCGCGCTCGTGACCTCGTCAAGTACTGACTTTGCGTGAAGAAGTTGGTGTTCGTGTGCGGGTGTTTCTAATGAGGGGTGAGGCCGCGACCCGATACGTTTCGCTCGGGTGCAACTGTAAGGACGTTCGGGCTCAGGCGTCAGCCCCTTTGAGAGGGCCGAAAGACGGCTGTCATGGCCGCCCGTAGGCTCCATGTTCAAGGGAGATAGCGCATGAACCAGGTTCATTCCAACGGCGCCGGCGGCGTGCTGGATCCGGTCTGTGGCATGACCATCGATCGAGCCGATGCCAGTGGCACATCCCAGGTGGGCGGGACGACGTACCACTTCTGTTCGCCGGCTTGCAAGAGGAAGTTCGACGCGGACCCGGAGCGCTACGCCGAGAAGGACGAGTCCAGCGGGGCGTGCGACGTCGGGCACGGCTGCTGCCACTGAGACCGCGGGCCACGAGGAGGTCACCATGAAGGAAGCGACCGTCGTCGGGACAGAGCACGTCGATCCGGTCTGCGGGATGACGGTCGACCCCGAGGAGGCGGCTGGCCGTTCGGAATTTCGCGGGCAGACGATCCATCGTCCGCCACGAGGTGCGGGGTCGAGGGTGATCATGGGGGTGTCCGATTGCCCTATTCGTCGTGCGGGCCGCCCGCCGGGCCCGCGCCGTAATTGAGAGCAAGAAATCACTTGACGGGGAAACGGCGCGCGAGTGAGACTCGACCACTTTCCATCGTGGCTCGCAGGCGGGCGCCGTAGCGACAAACGGGTATCCCCTCAGGCTTGTCGCTCCCGGAGAGCACGGTTCCATCGCAGCCCTCGCCGGAGGTGTCCGCCATGATGCGCCCGTGTGTCTTGTCCCTCGCCGTCCTCACGTCAACCGCTCCTGTTTTCGCGGCCGAGCCCCCGCGGTTCGGCATCGCCGGTACCGCCGATCAGGTCGAGCTCATCGGGCCCTCGTCGTACCGCGTGATCCCGGCCGGCGGGCCGGCCACGCGCACCCTGCCGCGCAGCGGCCTGCTGCGCCTCCGCTACGCGACCTTCGATCCGCTCTCGGCGGAGTCGATGGCGGCCGCCGCCGTCCCGGAGCGGCTGAAGAGCACGAGCCCCACGGCTTTCATCGTCCAGTTCCACACGCCGCCCCTCGAGTCGTATCGTGCCGAGCTGCGGCGGCTGGGCGCGACGGTCCATCAGTTTCTCCCCGATGAGGCCCTCCTCGTGCGTATGAACGCGGCGGCGCGTGCCCGCGTCCAGACCCTTCCGTTTGTCCGCTGGGTCGGCGCCTACGAGCCCGCCTACAAGCTCGAGCCCTCGCTCGCGGCGGCGCTGCAAGGGCCCTCGGCGGCCGCCGATCCCGCCGTACGCTACTCGATCCTCGTCCTGGAGAAGGGTGCGGCCATGAAGAATGCGGTGGTCCGTCGCATCCGCGCCCTCGGCGGCGCGGTCGAGGCCGGCTTCCCGGAGGGCCACGGCCTCGAGGCGAGCCTCACGCGCGGGCAGCTCCTGCAGGTCGCACAGATGGCGGAGATCCTCTGCGTCGACGTGTGGCGGGCGCCCGAGGACGACATGGACCTGGCCCGCGAGATCTCGGGGGCGAACTTCCTGGAGACGGTCGAAGGCTATCGCGGACAGGGCGTGCGCGGCGAGGTGATGGACGGAGGCGTGCGCGCGACGCACGTCGACTTCCGCGCGCGGCCGCCCGTCTTCCACACGAGTAACAGCACCAGCACCGGCCACGGGACCTCGACCTACGGCCAGGTTTTCGGTGACGGCACGGGCAGCGCCAGCGCGCGCGGGCTGCTCCCCTTCGCGCAGGGGATCTTCGCGCGCCAGGTCTCCAACCGCTACGCGCACACCGGCGAGCTCGTGGATCCCGCGCGGATCTACCGCGCGGTGTTCCAGAGCAACAGCTGGGGCAGCGGGCTCACCACCCAGTACACGACCACTTCGGCGGCCATGGACGACATCCTCTTCGACCACGACATCCTGATCCTGCAGAGCCAGAGCAACACCGGCACGCGCGACTCGCGGCCGCAGGCGTGGGCGAAGAACATCCTCTCCGTGGGCGGCATCCGGCATCGCAACACGCTCGGCAAGTCCGACGACGCGTGGGGCGGCGGGGCCAGCATCGGTCCTGCCGCCGACGGACGCATCAAGCCCGACCTCGCCCACTTCTACGACAGCATCCGCACCACCTCCGATGCCAGCGACACGTCGTACACGAGCAGCTTCGGCGGGACGAGCGGGGCCACGCCGATCGTGGCCGGGTACGCGGGCCTCCTCTTCCAGATGTGGGCGGACGGCGTCTTCGCGGGCGGGACGGGCCAGGCACGGGACGTCTTCGCGAGCCGCCCGCACATGTCGACGGCCAAGGCCCTGCTCATCAACTCCGCCGCGCAGTATCCCTTCACCGGGCCCACCCACGACCTGACCCGCGTGCATCAGGGCTGGGGGTTCCCGGACGTCCGCAACCTCTACGATCTGGCGCGCACGCACAACTTCCGGCTGCCCGTACTCGTGGACGAGTCGGCGATCCTCCGGCCCTTCGAGACGCACGGCTACTCGGTGAACCTGCTGGCCCCGGCCCCGCTGCGCGCGACGCTCGTCTACGCGGATCCCATGGGCTCGCCGAGCGCGGCGCGGGCCCGCATCAACGACCTCTCCCTGCGCGTGACGTCGCCTTCGGGCGCAGTCTACTGGGGGAACAACGGGCTGCTCGACGGCGTGTGGTCCACCCCGGGCGGCGTGTCCAACAAGATCGACACGGTCGAGAACGTCTTCGTGCAGAGCGCGGCCTCCGGCACGTGGAAGATCGAGGTCCTGGGCGACGAGATCGTTCAAGACGGCCATGTGCAGACGGCGGCCCTCGACGCCGACTACGCGCTGGTGGTCACCACCAGCGCCGCCGTGGGGGGCGATACCACGATCTTCTTCGACGACTTCGGCAGCGAGCGGGGATGGACGCGCAACCCGCGCAATACCGATACCGCCACCACCGGCCTGTGGGAGCGCGGGGATCCGGAGCCCACGGCCTCCGACGGGCCCAAGCAGCTGGGCGATGCCGCCAGCCCGCCGTCGTGCCTGGTGACGGGCCGCTTGGCCGGTGCCTCCGCCGGAGATCACGACATCGACGGCGGTGTGACCTCCATCGAGTCGCCGGCCGTCACTCTCACCGGCGGCGCCGGCTACACGCTCAGCTTCAACGCCTACCTGGCCCATCGCACGAACTCCTCGGCCGACGACTTCCTGCGCGTGCGGGTGATCGCGTCGACGACGGCGACCGTCTTCCAGGAGCTGGGTGGCGCCGACGACGATGATGCCGCCTGGTCCGCGCAGACCGTGAGCCTCGACGCCTTCGCCGGACAGACGATACGCATCGTCATCGAGGCGGCGGATGCGGCGGGCGGGAGCCTGGTGGAGGCGGCGGTCGACGACGTGAGGGTGAGCCGGAGGTAGGTGGCTACTCATGTCGTAGCGCGGCCAGGTTGGCCCGGGTAGCTTTGCCGGCCAGCACGAGACGCGCTCCGTCGGCGAGGATCAACCGGACGATCACGTGACGTGGCGCGCCCAGCGCAACGCGGATGCCGCTCTCGCGCGTCCGCCGCCCTCCGCCGAGCGTCCGAGGGTCAATGCGCGCGTGGAGGTGATGCGTCCGGGGTGCAGGGCGCTGCGTGCAAGGGTACCTCGTGAATGTCATATTCGAGGCCGCCCGCTGAGCCACTGTGCGGCCGTCGAGCGGGAAGGGCTCAAACGCGGGCTTGCCTGCGCAGGGCCGGGGCGGGCGCTCCGTACGTGCGTTCGCCGCACAACCTACTAATGGGTAAAGGCTTAGCCCTGCGACTGGAGAGTTATCAAGACACCTGATAATATGTTCAGCATGTTGCGCTTTCTAGTGACCAGTGCCTCCCGGCGCGCGCTTCTGCGGTTGCTCTGGTCGGAAGACGCGACAGGGAGCGTGAGCGAGCTGGCGCGCCGCGCAGGGCTGAGCTTCGGATCGACGCACCGGGAGCTGGAGGCCATGCGGACGGCCGGTTTGGCGGCGTCAGAACGGGTGGGCAGCACGGTCGTCTACAAGGCCGCGGCTGAGCATGAACAAGCCGGGCTGCTTCGTCAGCTCGTCGCGGACCCTGGCCCCACACCCCTGGGTGGGGGTAGGGAGCGGGTGGCGGACGACGTGCGTGGTTGGCTCGTGGCCGCGGGTGCGCCGTTCTGGGCGGCGGCGCCAGCGCGGCCGATGCCGTCTCTGGAGGAAGTGGTTGTCGCCGGCCTGGAGCTTGCGCATCACGATGCCACTGTGGCCCGCGTGTTTCCTGTACTTCTCTGGCGACACCGCCATGCGCTCGATATGGACAAGCTGCGCGGCAGCGCCATGCAGCGAAACGAAGGCCCGACGCTCGGCTATTTTCTCGAGCTGACGGGCCAGCTCGGTGGTGATCGCCGGCTCGGCGCGGCCGCGAAGCCGCTGCGCGACCTCCGGCGTACCGGGACCCGGCTCTTCTTCTCGAACGCCAATGGGCGAATGGCGCTGGCCGCCGCCAAGGCCAAGACGCCCAAGCTCGCGAAGAAGTGGGGCTACCTGATGAACATGGAGCTCGAGGCCTTCGCATCGGCGTTCGCCAAGCACGCGATCGGCTCGTGAAGCTCTATCCGCCTGCCGACCTCGAGCGGTTTCTCGCAGCCGTGGATTCGGCGCTCACGCATCAGGTCGACGTGATCGTGATCGGGGGGGCAGCGGCCGCCCTGCATTACGGAGTGCAGCAGGCAACGCGCGACGTGGACACGTGGACCGTGGTGCAGGACGACCTCCGCGCTGCGGTCGAGCAGGCACATCGGGTGACGGGGATCGACGTGCCCTTCGGAAAGAGCGGCGTCGCCGACGCGCCGTGGGAATTCGAATCGCGGCTCGAACGTGCGCTGCCCGATCTTCGGCGCCTCATCATCCGCGTCCCGGAGAGACACGACCTCGTCCTCATGAAGACGATCCGCGGCGACGAACACGATCTCGAAGCGATCGAGGCGATGCACGGCGTGGTGAGTCTCAGCCTCGATACCCTGCTGGCTCGCTTCGAGAACGAGATGAGCCACGTCGTCTCCAGTCACAGGATGCTCCGCCTCAATTTCCTCACCCTGGTCGAACGGCTCTTCCCTCGTGACCTCAAGCGCGTAGCGAAACGCCTTGGCTGAAGCATTGCCTCACCGGACGGGGGCGAGGCCGTCGAGATGTAGGCGGGATCCCGGCGGAAACGCCGGGAGGAGACCTTTCGGCCATCGCCGGACAGCCTGAAGATCCTCCGCGCACGTCGACTCCGGAGGGTATTCGAAGGCCGGCGCCGCCCGGTACGCTGACGCACAAATACCCGAGGCCAAGCAGGAGGGCGAAATGACGAGTGTGATGCGTCGAGCGGCGATCCTATTGTGCGTTTCGGCGGCGCTGCCCGTGGCCAGCGCCCAGGCGACGATCCTCTGGGAGAGGACGTCGGTGACCGTCGCGTGCGAGGGCGGTGGGTCGATCTCCCCGTACACGGATGCGCAGGAGGGTCAGGTCATCCGCATCATCTCCGGCGAGGTGGATCCGGCGGTCAAGAACAGCGAGCGGTGCGAGATGATCATGAGCAACACCGACGAGAAGATGTACAGCGCGGGGGCGACTCTTTTCGTGGGCTGGAAGTCGAAGGTCGTGACCCCGACATCGACGTCCTGGAACGGCATCTACCAGGCCAAGTGCCACGGGACCCACGTGGCCGACCAGCCCCTCGTCTTCGACATCAGCAACAACCGGCTCACACTCAGCAACCACGAGGACATCGGCGGGAACGAGACCGCGCGCACGGTCTGGCAGCGGACACTGCCCGTCAACACGTGGTTCTCCATCGTGATGAAGATCCACTTCTCCGAGAGCCGCACCGCGGGCTACGTGC
>Ga0075429_100001667_pt1 | contig 18367 bp, 16 predicted proteins | sample RhiMetdeltSRZDD3_FD_75295 | JGI IMG/M metagenome (GOLD analysis project Ga0075429, IMG submission 75295) | Populus rhizosphere microbial communities from Tennessee, USA - Rhizosphere MetaG P. deltoides SRZDD3 | ecosystem: Host-associated > Plants > Roots > Rhizosphere > Soil | place: USA... | reverse complement strand
CGGCGGGAGGGCATTCCGGTGGTACTCATGGAAGCCATGGGGAGTGCCGTACCCGTTATTGCCAGTAGCCTTTCGGGGATCCCGGAACTGGTGAACGATCAATTGACAGGGCTGTTGGTTCCGCCAAGAGACGCAACCTCCCTCGCACGTGCATTGGAACGCTGCCTCAAGGATTCAGAATTACGCCGGCGCCTAGGGCGTGCTGGAAGGGAGAAAGTCGTAGGGGAGTTCGATCTTCATAAGAATGTGACCAGGCTGGCACAGCACTTTGTAAGGGATTGCCCATGATCACCTTGATTTTATTTTGGGTTGCAGTATTCTTAATCGTTTACACCTATATCGGCTTCCCGCTGGGCGTTGTGCTGCGCGGGCTGCTCTGGGCTCATCCTTATAAGGATGAGGAGTTCACAAATCCACCTACTGTCAGCATTGTGATCTCAGCTTACAACGAGGCAAAATCCATTGCGGCAAAACTGGATAACATTTCGTCGATCGAATACCCGCGGGATCGCCTTGAGGTAGTCATTGCATCAGACGGATCAACAGATGCCACGGAAGCCATCGTCGACCGGTACCAGGAACATGGAGTGAAACTACTTTCCCTTCCGCGTGTAGGAAAAGCTGTGGCTCTCAACGCAGCGGTGAATGCCTCCAGCGGCGAAATCCTGGTATTTTCAGACGCGAATAGCATGTATAAAGCTGACGCGATTCAGGAACTCGTTAGACCATTTGGCGATCCAAAAGTGGGCGGTGTTGCTGGAAATCAAATCTACAAAACAGAGGTTTCTGGAGGTTCCAGCATCGATGGCGAGCGTGCCTATTGGAACTTTGATCGCCTGCTGAAACAATTTCAAGGTACATCAGGTAACACACTGGCGGCGACAGGAGCGATATACGCCATCCGCAGGTCAATCTTTCGGCCAATTCCAGATGGCGTATCGGATGATTTGTTCACTTCAACCGGCGTAATCGTCCAGGGGTATCGATTGGTCTTTGCGCGGAATGCCATCGCCTATGAGCCGATCGCGGCGACAAGTCAAGTGGAGTTTGGGCGCAAAGTGCGCGTGATCATGCGTAGCTGGAAGGCCCTTATACTGAGGCGGGAGCTGCTGAACCCCTTTCGATACAAATTTTACGCCATTCAGCTTTTTTCTCACAAAGTCTTGCGATACCTGGTAGCTTTTCCTTTGTTGGTGCTGGTTCTCGTTAGCCCGTTCTTATGGACGAAAGGCTTTATCTATCAAATGGCAACCATTGGCCAGGTCGCGTTTTACAGTTGTGCGCTGTTGGGCCTGTTGCTCAATAGAACTCGCTTCGGACATAACAAAATATTCACAATTCCATTCTATTTCTGCATGGTGAACGCGGCTTCGTTGGTTGCCATCATTAAAGTATTACAGGGCCACCAGATCAAGCATTGGGAGCCGCAACGGCAGGGTCAAACGCAATATGAAAATGTTCATTAAATCAGTGAGGACGCTATGACTGTATCCGATTCAACCATCGAAAGATCTTTCACGGGCGCGCGTAAACCGCTCTTGGTAATTTTCTTTGCCTTACTAGTAGGTGCGATTACGATTGGGGCCGTCGCGGCGAAAGAACCGTTCCTGGCGATCGCAGGTCCCGTCGCCATTCTATTTCTACTGGCCTTACTAAAATGGCCTGACGCGGCGACACTTCTGGTTGTTTTTTACATCTACACAAACATCGGACCGGTTGCTATAAGGTTCTATGGTGTGCCATCTTACATTGCGATGGGATTCCCCCTCCTTATAACCATTCCATTGGTTTGGTATCTCGTTGTGCGCCGCGAAAAGCTCATTATCACGCCTGTTTGGCAATTACTTCTTATGCTTTTGCTCATTTACACACTAGGAGCTGTTTTTTCGAGGGATGTTATTTTGGCCTCCAGAAAGTTAATCGATTTCTTTTTTGAGGGCCTGTTACTCTACTTTCTTCTAATCAATGTAATTCGGACGCCTCTCATGCTCAAGCGTGTGGTTTGGGTACTTTTGATCTCAGGTGCATTCATTGGCGGCTTGTCGCTCTATCAACAAATGACCCACACGTTTGATAACGAATACGGGGGATTCGCCCAAACACAAACAGACTCCACATTTGGAACCGGGGTTGAAAACTTGCAAGGAGAAGTCACCCAGCAACGCCTGGCCGGATCCATCGGCGAAAAGAATCGCTTCGCGCAGAATATGTTGATGCTTGTACCCTTAGGGTTGTTTCAACTTTGGATCTATCGCTCGACCTGGGCTCGTATCCTGGCTTTGCTCTTCACCAGCTTGATCCTCATCGGAGGGGCATTGGCTTTCTCACGCGGGGCGGCGGTCGGTTTCATCTTGTTGATCTTGATCATGACTTTCATGCGATATATAAAATTCTATCAACTTGCGCTCCTCGTTCTTGTCGCTTACCTGGTCCTGTGGATGTTTCCACAATACGGTGTACGCCTTGCAACAGTGAGCACGTTGTTCACGGATGTGGCTGCTACAGACAGCAACGCCGCGCTTACCGGAGCCGATGGCGCCATCCGTGGACGCGCAACCGATGTACTCGCCGCAATGCTCATCTTTGCAGATCATCCGCTGGTCGGTGTTGGTCCGGGCATGGTTCAATATTACACCCAGGAGTATTCTCGAGGCATTGGTTTTCGCTATATCACAAATAACCCGGAGGCACACAGTTTATTTCCGGGAATTGCCGCGGAGGCAGGGCTCCTGGGTTTGATCTGTTTTGTATTGATCCTATACATCCCACTGCGAGATTTGATGCAGGCGCGCAAACAATGGCTGGAGAGTCGCCCGGATTGGTCCTATCTGGCAACAGCCTTTTTTCAAGTGCTGATCACCTATATCGTCACCGGCCTTTTTCTGCACTTGTCGTACATGCGTTTCTTTTACTTGATGCTGGCGCTGGCAGTCGTGGCAAGCAATTTTAGAAATGCCGCTCAGCCGGTCGAGATGGAAGTACCTGAAACAGCCCTCGCTCGGGGAGTGTAACCTTTGTATATCCGACCATTTGTTTCAAAAGTGTTTTATGCGGTGATGCTTTCGCCACTGCAACCAAAGCGATCGGCATCAGTCTCGCCGAATTCTGCTTTATCTCGGCAATCTAGGCATGGTCGGATCATGTCAACGGTGAACTTCGTTGATAAAGTCATTCCTGGAATCGCCAGCCGATTGTCCCATTGGATGTTTAGAAATAATTACTTTCCCTGGGCGCCCGTGGACCTGCAATTGATTGCTTTCGGAACGGCTGCCGCCGTTTTTAAAGTAAGTTGGAAGAATGACGTGAAAGTCCTTCGGCTTTACAAAAGATCTCTTGGTAAATCGGCGCCCGGCATCATGGAGATGGCTGAATATTACAGGCAGAACTATGAGACTTTGCTGCACTGGTATGGTGGTCCACTGGATTTGGTTCTGCCGATGGAATTTCTGGTTTTACAGGGCTTGCCACTCGTAGGACCGGTTGCTGCCTCTCTGCAACCTTATGTTCAGGTAGAAAAACAAGATATCTTCGAAGAGTTTTCTGATACCGATTTTGTGAAACTGATGGAAGCCAATCCGTTTATGCGTGACCAATTCATTTTCTTTGCGGAACAAACGCTGAGTCAATGGGAGGAACGCAAAATTTGCTATGATTTCGTAGGAAGACAGAATCTCGTATTGGTCAAACAGGGCGGGGCTTATACGTTGAAGATTGTGGACGTTGGGTTCTTCAGGTTTGACCTTCCTGAGCATAATCACCCGGGCAAGGTCGCGCAAATCGAGCAACACGTGCAGCGCTTGACGAGTCTTTATCAACTGGCAAAAGTGTCTAATTAGCGTTATGCAGAATGTAGCACAATCTTTGAGGCTTGACGTAAACCATGTGAACAAGGCAGCTTGTGATTTTGATTTGCATGGCATCGTTGGTATCCGGCTGATCAACGCAGGGCCAGGTGATATGGCTGCAGTCAAAAGACAACTCGGTCCGATTCAAAGCACTCTCACCAGGGATCCCGATATCGTTATTCGTTTTGTGGATCGCATCGAATTGTCGTCTCCTGTTCACTATATTGGAGTTGAGGATGCGGGGTTCACGGATGATGCTTTTTTGATTCTTCGAGGAAAACAGCAGGCGCGCGTCAAAGTCCAGATCCCGTTTGATCAAATTGGCAGTCGGCAATGTGAAATTGTTTGCGAAGGTGGCGTGCCAGCCGTGCCATTGCTGATTGCCATCATCAATTTGACGGCGTTAAGCAAGGGCGTTTTACCGTTGCATGCCTCTGCGTTGCTCTATAACGACAAAGGCATACTGATCACGGGTTGGTCCAAAGGTGGCAAGACAGAAACCCTGCTTGCCTTCGCGGCGAACGGCGCGCAATATGTTGGTGATGAATGGATCTATTTCAGTACTGATGGACAACGCATGTATGGCATCCCCGAGCCAACGCGGGTTTGGTATTGGCACGTACGGGAGATGGCGCGCCATAAAGCCATGGTCAATCGCAAGGATTTGCTGCGATTACAGACTCTCGATTTGTTGGCGAAGGTGCTGGAGCGACTCGAGTCCAGTCCTTTAGGAAGACGAGCTGGATATCTTCAGGTTTTGAAGCGATTTACTGCCTTAGTAAAGCGCCAATTATATGTTCAGATACCGCCTGAAAAGTTATTTGGACAGAAAGCTGATGGAATCGAGGCACGCCTTGAAAAAATCTTCTTCATGGTCAGCCGTGATAAACCTGACTTAATCGTACAGCGAATCGACTCCAAGGAAATTGCTGAACGCATGGTTTTCTCGCTCCAGGAAGAGCAGAGGGATTTCATGTCTTATTACTTCAAATATCGTTTTGCTTTTCCTGAATGCTCAAATTCCCTGATTGACCAGGTAGAGGAAATTCAGCGAAAGCTGGCGCTGAATGCCCTGGCAGGTAAAGAAGCGTATGCGATTTATCACCCTTATCCATTTTCGTTCGCATCGTTATTCGACACCCTCCGGCCCTACTGTGCCTAGATAAGGAAATGACCAAGATGTTTACTGTCGCATTAATCGGTCCCGATGGGGCCGGAAAATCCACAATCGGTCGCAGACTTCAGGAAATCTCTCCGCTGCCCATGAAGTATGTCTACATGGGTGTGAACCTGGAGTCCAGCAATTTGGTGCTACCTACCACGCGCCTTCTGCTCGAGGTGAAACGCGCCCGTGGTCAGCGACCCGATATCACTGTTCCGCGGGAAGCTTATTCCCAGGCTCAAGCGCCACAAAGGTTTATGAAGCGAGCAGCCGACGGCATAAAGTCGGCTCTGCGATTGGTCAATTTGATTGCAGAGGAATGGTTTCGGCAATTGGTTGTCTGGTATTACACGCTTCGTGGGTATGCTGTCCTTTTTGATAGGCACTTTTACTTTGATTATTATGATCACGATATTGCCAACACGGACCCGAAACGCCCACTGACCAGCCGCATCCATGGATTTATGCTCCAGAAATTGTATCCCAAACCAGATTTGGTAATTTTCCTGGATGCACCTGCGGAAATACTGTATGCCCGCAAACCTGAACGCACGGTCACGATCCTGGAGAATAAACGGCAGGAATACGTCAGATTGCGAGAAATCATGAAAAATTCTGCAGTAGTCGATGTCTCGCAGCCGATCGACACGGTGGTACGCCAGGTCGGTGAACTGATCGTGAATTTCCACCAAACAAAGACGTCATCGAGAGGCAAAACGAATGGTCAAGTCGTTGAGACAGTTCGTACCCATGGTCGCAAATAGCGCAGCATTCCGAACGGTGGTTGCATTATTGGATCGAACAGGCGGAGAACGGACCAATTTGCTCCGCGTGCTCACCTATCACCGTGTGGATGATCCACAGGCGCGGCCCTGGCTGGACCCGGTATTGATCAGTGCTGCTCCTGAAGTTTTCGAAGTTCAGATGAAGTATCTCTCAGCCAATTATCAACCTGTATCTGTCTTTGATGTTTTAGAGGCTGTGGAGAGAAACGATCAGGTCATTCTGCCGCCGCGTGCTGTGCTCGTCACCTTTGACGATGCATACCAAGATTTTCAGCAGCACGCCTGGCCTGTCTTAAAGCGCTGCCAGATCCCGGTTACGCTCTTTGTTCCGACAGCCTTTCCGGATCACCCAGAGCATTTCTTTTGGTGGGACAGATTGTTCCACGCGCTTCATGCAACAATGAAAGCGGAAATCTGTACACCAATCTGTAATCTTACGATCGATACGGATTTGGGGCGTAGCCAAGCAAACCTGCGCCTAAAGAACTATATCAAGTCGTTGCCAAATGAGGCGGCGATTGGTTTTGTCGAGGACCTGGAACACCAACTGGATGTCTCGCCACAGCCAAATTGTGTTCTGGGCTGGGACGCACTCCGGAAATTAGCGAACGAAGGCGTTACCCTGGCACCGCACACGCAAACACATCCGATCATGAATCATATTCCGCCCAGCGTCATGCAGACTGAAGCTCAAGGATCCTTCTATGATTTGCAACGAGAAATCGGTGAAACGCCGCCCGTTTTTGCTTACCCGAGCGGATTTCACAATCCCGAAGTTGTCAGTGCCGTGCGGGCGACTGGTTTTAAGCTGGCGTTTACGACGGAGCGTGGTATCAACATACTGGGACATGCCGATCCATTGCGACTGCAGAGGATTAATGTAGGTGCTCAAACCACGATCCCTATCCTGCGAGCGCAGTTGTTGGCTTGGTCGGCTTCTTTGTATCCGATCGGCAAAAAGGTTTTTAACTAATTCGGTTTTTGTGCCGAACATCTCCAGTTGAGAAGGTCGTGTTTTGCGACAGTTCTATATAAAAATTAATTTAGAAGAGGATGAAAAAATGAAAATTCTTATCGCTAGCAAAATTGATCCCGAAGCTATGGAAAAACTGAAAGAAAACCATGAAGTGGTTTGCGCATTTGGCGCCGATAAGGAAACACTCAAATCAGCGATTCAGGGATGCGATGTATTAATCTTCCGCAGCGGAGTGGATATTTCAGGAGACGTGATGTCGGCAGCGCCCACGTTGAAAATGTTAATTCGCGGCGGGTCAGGCACCGACAATCTGGATATGGATCATATTAATCGGTATGGCCTGCGACTGGTTCGTGTACCCGGTCCGGGAGCAAAATCTGTTGCCGAATTGACCTTCGCCCTGATGCTGGCCTTAGCACGTAAGGTTGTAGAGGCAGATCGTCTGACTCGTCAGGGACATTGGGCAAAAAGCGAAATGACCGGTTATTTGCTGATGGGCAAAACCCTGGGGATTTTGGGAGCGGGTAACATCGGCGGGTTCGTGGCACATTTGGGGGTAGCATGGGGCATGAAGGTGCTGGCATGCGTCGAGCATCCTTCTCCCGAAAGAAGGGAGAGCTTTGAGATGGCCGGAATTGAGCTCACAACACGTGCACGAATTATGGCTGAGGCCGACTTCATCAGCGTGCATGTTCCGCTCAATTCTGAGACTCGCAACTTCGTCGACAAAGGGGAGATCGCCCTGATGAAGAAAAACGCCTATCTCGTCAATATGGCACGCGGTGGGGTGGTCAATGAGGCTGCACTCCACGATGCGCTGGCTGAAGGCCGTATCGGCGGCGCAGCTCTGGACGTCCACCAAGCAGAAGGGGAAGGCAAGGTGTCACCCTTGGCGGAATTTAAGAACGTTATTCTAACACCGCACATCGGTGCGAGCACCTTCGACTCGCAGAAAGAAATCGGCAAGATCATTCTAGAGACCATGGATGCCTTCATGGCAGAACAGATGCCTGTGCCCACTGTACAAGTGGACCCAGCAAACGTATGAACGATCTGTTGTTCCGAACTACTGATAATGGAGAGCGAAATGTCAAAGAAAACGACACAACTGAAACAAATGCTGCAATCGGACCAGCTTGAATTCATTATGGAAGCCCACAACGGTCTGAGTGCGAGAATTGTGGAAGAGGCCGGCTTTAAAGGGATTTGGGGGAGCGGTCTGACACTCTCTGCTTCCTTGGGTGTGCGCGACAACAATGAAGCCAGCTGGACGCAGGTGCTCGACATGATGGAGTTCATGAGCGACGCGACCACCATTCCGATTTTGCTGGACGCGGATACCGGCTACGGTAACTTCAACAACGTCCGCAGATTGGTGCGCAAACTGGAACAGATTAACATCGCCGGCATGTGCATCGAGGATAAGCTATTCCCAAAGACGAATTCGTTCATTAACAGCGAACAACAACCACTCGCGGATGTCGAGGAGTTTGCTGCCAAGATCAAAGCTGCTAAGGATACCCAGCAAGATGCCGATTTCTGCGTCGTCGCCCGTGTGGAAGCCCTCATTGCGGGGTGGGACCTGGAGGAGGCACTTCGAAGAGCCGATACTTACTACCAGGCCGGTGCAGATGCCATCCTGATGCATAGCAAACTGAAAACAGCCGATCAAATATTGGCTTTCATGCGCGAATGGCAGAATAAATGCCCGGTTGTGATCGTTCCGACCACGTATTACAACACACCCACCTCTGCCTATGAAGAGGCAGGAGTCAGCCTGGTCATCTGGGCGAATCATCTTCTCCGCGCGGCCATCAATACCATGCAGCAGACCGCCGCCCAGATTTATCAAGAACGGTCAATCAGCTCAGTTGAAGCGCAAGTAGTGACCGTAAAAGAGATCTTTCGCTTACAAAATGCTGCGGAACTCGAAGAGGCGGAACAACGCTATCTGCCCAAAGTTGGAGTCGAGCGATCGCAAATATCAGCCTAGCATGTAGAGCACCGGATTTTCAGAACTTAAGACAAGGCACCAGCCGGTGCTATCTTAACATTCCCCACTATCAACCAGGATTGCCTAAGAGCATACGTGAATACGCAAAATAAATTACCTTATGCATTTATCATCGGTATAGACTGCATCACCGGGCTGCAAAGTGCGCGCATTCTGGCACGCCATGCCGTGCCGGTCATTGGTCTGGCCAAAGATCCGAGGAATTTCTGCTGCAAAACAAAGGTCTGCGAAAAAATTCTTCCAGTCAACACCGCCAATGATGACGTCATTGAACTATTGGAATCCATCGGCCCAAGCTTAGAACAAAAAGCAGTCCTTTTCCCTTGTACTGATATGAGTGTCCTGACACTTTCCCGCCATCGTGTACGCCTGACAAAGTGGTACCACATTGCACTTCCTGAGCACGAAGTGGTAGAGATGCTGATGGATAAGGTGAGTTTCTATACATATGCTCAGAAAGAAGGATTGGCCATCCCCAAGACATTCTTTTTGAGAGATAGAAGTGGTGCAGAAGCTGCGGCGAATGAGCTCACCTTCCCATGCATTATGAAGCCGCCGATGAAAACGCCCACGTGGGAGAGAAACACTCGAGCCAAAGCCTACAAGATCTCTGACAAGATAGAGTTTCTCGCCCTGTATGATCAATGCGCCAATTGGGCGGATCTGTTGATGGCGCAGGAATGGATCGAAGGCAACGACGGGAATCTATACTCCTGCAACTGTTACTTTAGTGCCGATTCCGAGCCTTTGGTAACGTTCATTGCGCGCAAAATTCGTCAATGGCCCATTGAAACTGGGACAAGCTGCCTGGGCGAAGAGATTAGGAACGATGTAGTATTGAAGGAATCGATACGTTTGTTCCGTAGTGTGAATTACCACGGGTTGGGATATGTGGAGATGAAGCGCGATCAAGGCACTGGGAAACACTATATCATCGAGCCCAATATCGGTAGACCAACAGGACGTTCTGCGATTGCAGAAGCTGGCGGTGTAGAACTACTGTACACCAAATATTGTGATCTTTTAGAACTGCCACTGCCGCCAAATCGTGAGCAAAAATACATTGGTACCAAATGGATCTACTTGCGACACGACGTGCAGTCTGCCCTTTATTACTGGTGGAAGGGCGAACTAACCGTATCGGATTGGTGGCGATCCATTCGTGGCCGTAAGTGGGATGCGGTCTTTTCCTGGAACGATCAAGCTCCCTTCTGGTATGACCTATGGGCCGCTTTGGTGAACCTGTCAAAATCTCTGGTCAGGACAATTTCCAAAAAAAGGCGGACCCGTAATGGAAATTTGAAGTACTTCGTGGAAGGTCGTAATTGATCTTTGCGATGCTACTTAAACTTGAGACTCCTATGCGCAGCCCGCAGCCCGTTTTACTCGAATATTGCTTAGTCTAGAACGAATGTATTGAGAGGTACTTTGGTCAGATATCAAAAGCATTTTATTGGAACTGTGATCTTGTTTCTCATTCTGAATGCAGGATGTCAAAGCAACACCCATCATGTTCCAAACCCCGATCAGAATCAAATCATATTGACTTCCACGATCACATCCATCAACTCTCCGAACGTAATGAATCCATCTATTGAAGTGCAGGTGCCTTACAGCAAAACCAGCATTTGGAATACCCCGATTGGTCCTTCGACAAAATATGACTTGCATTCCGCGGAAATGATTGCCAACCTTGTACATTCAAACGAGGGACGCATTATCACTGCCGGTCCAGACTTTAATTATCCGGTCTATTTTGCTGATGAACAAACGCCGCGCTGGGATATCCCATGTACTATCAACGAATGTACGATAGCCAGTTCCGATCAAAATGTCATTCGAACCGACTTGGTTCGAAATGTTCCAATTCCTGTAGATGCACAACCTGGTGAGGACAGCGATGCACGCATGATCATTGTCGATACCGTCACGCACACGGAGTACAATTTGTCGAAAGCCCGGCGCACTGCGACCGGCTGGGAAACTGGAACGGTCTCGCTCTACAACACAAGGTGGGATGGCACACCCGTTATGCACTCTTCGCGCGGATCTGGGATTCCCGCACTTGCCGGGCTGTTACGCCCGTGGGAGATTCGTCAGGGACGGATCGAACATGCGCTGGCCTTCGGATATACGGAGCCTGCCGCGGAGAAATGTGTCTTTCCCGCCTCGAAAACAGATGGCGACAGCACGATACCATTCGCGATTCCAGAGGGAGCACGGCTCCAGTTGGACCCCTCCTTGACCGAAGAAGATTTCGATCGAATGGGTCTGGACCGAGCCGGGAAAATTATTGCCCGGGCACTGCAGGAATACGGGATGATTTTGGTCGACCATTCTGGGTCTTTCAAGATCTACGTGGAAGATCTGATCAACAATCCGTATGCCAGAGAGGATTGGGCAGATCCTGAACTGAATCTGACCAAAGAGTCAATTTACAATATTCCTTATACCAACTTTCGTGTTCTGGAGTTGCCTCCCGGATATTGGGAACCTTCTGGAAAGGCCCTCCAGCATGGAAAGTGTCTTACATTTTCCAATTGATTGAGATAGATCAGGTGGGCGTCGTCGATTTGGCGCTCAACTTTATCGCGGCGCGCAAAAATGGCTGGAGAGTCACCCGGATTCGTCGTTCGTATCTATCCGGCAACAGCCTTTCTTCAAGTGCCGATGAGCTTCAAGATAGGTTAGAGCCGTCGAAGGTTTCATGCTGATTTTAGAACTGAGCCTGCTTAGCGCATCTCCTAAAGATTTTGACGCGCAAACCGCATATTTAGCGACCTACTATCAGATAGTCACTAAGGATGTGCTCCTGCAGTTACGACAAAACGAGGGATTAATAATATTACCCACATGGAGGAGAATTCAAAGGATCAATGTCGGGGGCAAAATCTCGGCCAATTCTGCGTGCACAATTGCTCTCCTGGACTGTGCATCTCAACAGCCTGCCAGGCTGACTCGATGCGCAAATGTAAGACAAGGAAGCCCAGAGGATCTCTACCAAACTACAGAACGAGTGACCATATGCGTGCGCACTAGTTTGGGCTCGCTTACGCAATCTTATCTACGAAGGAGAATACCGGTATGACACCAAATTCTAGATCCGAACCAACTACCGTGCAAACACGCTGCATGGATAAGGTGATCGTGATCGGTTGTTCCTTGACAGGGTATATGGTTATCCGTGCGCTCGCTAACAGGAATATTAGAATCATCGCCATGACCTATGAAAAACGAGATGTTGCTCAACTCTCACGGTATGTTTCAGAAGTCGTGTCGAGTCCCTCCCCTGAGGATGAAGAACAGTTTGTTGCCTGCTTAATCCAGAATGCTGCCCGCTGGACTGGAGCGCTGATTATAGAGACAGCCGATAGCGCGGCGATGGCGTTGTCCAAAAACAAGGAAGTACTCTCGAAGTATTACAAATTCGCAACACCAGACTGGGATGTTCTCAGTATCTTCCTTGAGAAGGAAAAAACATATGCCCTGGCAAAACAGTATGACATCCCTCACCCCAGAAGCATTCCATTGTGTGGGCGGGAAGATTTAACGGGAATTTCAGAATTTCTCTATCCCTGTATCTTAAAACCAATTAATTCTTTTCCGTTCACATCCAGATTTCATGTGAAAAACTTTGAGGTTCATAATGATCATGATCTAAAGGAGAAATTCAAACTCTGCTTGGATTCGGGCCAATCCATGATCCTTCAAGAAATCATTCCCGGACCAGATGCAAATATTTACAAAATGCACGGATATGTGAATAGCCAGGGAAGGCTGGTAGGGAAATTCTTCGTTAGGAAATTAAGACAACATCCACCACAATTTGGTATCGCGCGGGTAGCAATCAGCACGGATCGATATCCAGATGTTGAACGGTTGACGGAAGCACTATTGAACCCGACCAACTATCGCGGCTATTTCAACACTGAGTTTAAGCTGGATCCAAGAGATGGTGAACTAAAGCTGCTCGAGAACAATTGCAGAATGCCACGGACTGGCATGCTGGCCGTTGCGTGTGGGGTAAATTATCCATGGCTGATATACCAGGATCTTGTTTTAAATCTGCAGCGTGACGTTACCCAGTATGAAATCGGGACCTATTGGATCGATTTCTGGACTGATCTTTACGACTCCCTCTTTCGCCGCAGGAAGGAAGCGATTCGACTACGGGATTACATTGGTCCCTACTTTGCAAGGAACAAAGTGTTTTCGGACTTGAATTTTGAAGACGTAAAGCCCTTCCTTGGAGCGGCCTATCAAGGCATTGCTGGTCTGGGCAGAGGGATTTGAATGTAAACCGCGCCTTAGCCTCCAAGCATATTTTTCCTCAATTCCTCTGCCGCTTCGTTGAGCTCCTTTGCATTTGTCTGGATCTTCTTAATGGCCGCTACCGCGTCATCTACACCTTTCGGTCCCGCACGGAAGACTGCCTCGTCAAGCCAGACCGCTTCATGCTCGCAAGCGCGCGTCGCTTCCGGGAGATTCATGTTGTTGAAATCGAAATATTCCGGGAAGGCGTTGGGGACCGCGAGCCTTGATTTCTGCGGCTGAAATAAATCATACTTGTGCATGGCATTGTAGCCTGTCCCACATTCAATGCCTTCCGCGTCCATCGCACCACACAGCAGATCGTGCTCCATACCGAATTCCTTGGGATTAATCGCAAAGATATAACAGTAGAAAGAACGCGTCGTGTGGCGCTCATCGCGCTTTAATACTCGTACGCCTCGTATCTCACTCAACGCTTCATCCATATAGGCGGCCATCTCCTCCCGCTGTTTTGCCTGTGCAGGAAAGCGTTCGATACCGACCAATGCCAGGGCAGCCTGCAACTCACTCATTCGAAAGTTGCCACCCTGGATAGCCAATCCATCCTTAGCTTCCCCACCCCCACCCAGTGCATGCGGCCGTCCGCAATCTATGATGGAGGCTACCAGCGCGGCGTGCTCTGCCGATTTGCATAACAGGATCCCGCCTTCACCGGAAGTCAGCGTTTTGGAGGATTGCAGTGAAAACGAGCCGAAGTGACCAATTGTCCCTGCGCCCTGACCGTTCCATTTTGCACCATGCGCATGCGCACAGTCTTCGATCACGGTCAGGTTGAATTTTTCCGCCAAAGCCATAATCGCATCCATATCCACCATATTCGCGCCCAGATGTACGGGAATGATCGCTTTCGTCTTCGGTGTAATGGCTTTCTCCACGGCCCTCGGGTCGAGACCATATGTATTTGGGTCGATATCCACGATCACAGGAATGGCTCCGGCTCCCATGGGGGCAGATGCGGTTGCCTGGAACGTATAGGCAGGCACGATCACTTCATCGCCCCAGCCAATCCGCGCGGCGCGCAGTGCCACTTCCATTGTCACCGTCCCATTAATCATCGGGACGGCGTACCCGCCTCCCTGCAATTCGGCGAACTTCCTGGCCAACTCGGCAGTCTTTGGACCCGGATACGGATAGCCACCCCAACGTCCCGATTTGACGACCTCGGTCACAGCATCGATATCGCGTTGATCCCACACAGGCCAGGCAGGGTAGGCTTCCGTGCGTGTTTTAGGTCCGCCGAGGATTGCTAACTCAGACATCTTATTTGCTCCTTTTTCGTTTCACGATTTCGCGATCATGATCAAAGATCCATTCACTTCACCACTTGCTTTGCCATGCGAATCATCACGTCCCGCATAGCATAACCATCGAAGCCCACATGCTCCATACCGAGAATGACGGCACCCACAACAGGCGGACCATCAAGCCGAATCAGCTTTGCTTTGGGACAATGCTTCATAATAATCTCCTGCATCGGTCCAAGGATCATTTCGCCCGCCTCAAACACGCTGCCTGATTGAATGATCTCAACCTCATCATTTTCCATTTCGATCTGACGGGCAACAGCCACAGCCAGCCAGCCTAACTCCTCACCAGCCCATCGCATGACCTCGCGTGCCGCTGCATCGCCATGGCGGGCAGCGTCTAGCACTTGCAGTGCCAGATATGGGAACAAGTGATATCGCCCGTTAGAAACTCCTTCCATCAGATCCATTTCATTTTTCGCGCCGACCGCGTTAATGTAAATCTGCGTCAACGCGGTCGGCGCGATTCGTTGAATCCACGCATGGCTCACCATCTGCAAGCCACGTTGCACGATTTCTATCGCACCGCCCTCTTCGCCAAAGGCCGTGCCATTGCCCACAATACGTCCGATCTTACCGCTTCGATTTCGTCCGCGACAGTTGTTGGATGACCCGGCCGTGACGTTGACTCCAATGCCGCGGGTAGCACCCGCGAGCAAGCCGTTCATACCATCATTGACCACTTCCACAGGACACGATAATCTCAACTTTGATATGGTCTGCAGGTGAGCTTCTCTCTCGGATGGAAAATCGCAGCCTGCCACGCCGAAACCTGCTCCAGCGATATCCGCCTTATCCACCCCCGACATTTTCAACGCACTCTCAAACGACTCACAAAGTACATGCTCAAGCCCAGCATAACCGACACCTTGATGATTCCCTCCGCCAGATTTGCCGAATCCTACGCACTGACCTCTTTCGTCAACAATTAATGCGTGTGTTTTCGATGAGCCAACATCGATACCGAGAAAAAACCTCATGCCCGCTCCACCTTCTCAATGAATTCCGGTGTCCATTCCCGCGGTGCCGGCTGGAGTAGGCCGAATACTTTGTACTGATTTTCGATCATCATCTGTATCGCAGACTGCATCTCGATCTCGCCACGCGGGGACGCTTCTACCCTGGGAAGGTACTCCCACATTGCAAGTGGCAGTACAAACAATATCGAAGCCGCATAGGGGCTCACGATCTCTTCGCGTTTTGGCTTTTCGATGATCCGCCTCACTCGCCAATTTGAATCGACCTCCACACTGGATCGGGCAATAAGTTCTTCGATGGGACATTCCTTTATGCTCATGGTGATTTCGGCCCGATTCCTCTGGTGTGCCTGGACCAACTCCAACAGATAGTTTTCTTCGAGGATGTAATCCGTCGCGACGACCATTACAGGCTCACCCTCAAGCCAGTCCTTTGGAACGGATAGCAACGCATCTCCGTTGCCTCGCAGTTCATTTTGATGCGAGAAGGTCACGGACAGATTCCAGGTAGAGCCATCGCCTACGTATTCGAAGATTTTTCCTTCCAGGTGGTGCGTGACGATGCAGACTCTTTCGACCCCGGCTCTGGCCACTGATGACAAAACATAATCCAAAATGGCGCGTCCATTTACTTCAAGTAAGGGCTTCGGGGTAAGATCAGTGTGCGGTCTTTGCCGTTTGCCACGTCCTGCCGCGAGCAGGATAGCGGAGCGAATCATAGTTTTACTCCCGGCCCATCTCGTCGGAATAATCTGTACTCACTGGAAGGAAGCGGCGAGAGGCCAGCCCCCATTTCCGCGACAAAGACCTTGGATGGCAGCTCAGGATGAAGCCTTGAGAATTGTTCTGATATTTCTGCGCATACCTTTTCTGCTGCATCGCGCTTTGATAACGCGACGACACAGCCTCCGTATCCGCCGCCACTGAAGCGACTGCCATAGATGCCATCTGTTTGGCTGACAAGTTCATGCAGCTCAATCAGGGTGTCACTACCTGATTCATAATTGCGGATGGACGACTCGCAGGACTGATTCATCAACTGACCGAATCGTTCAAGGTTGGCTTCCTTCCAGGCCTGTGCTCCGTCATGAACGCGATCCACTTCCGTGAAGAAATGTTCGGCGCGTTTGCTCAGGTTTTCGGGCAAAGTCCTTTTCTTCTGTTCAAAGGCTTCACGCGGAACATCCGAAAGAATCTTCGCGCCAGCTTTCAGCAGAGATGCGGCTGCGCGACATTCCTCCACGCGGACGTTGAATCCGCTTTTGGTAAGTTCACGCGAGAGGCCGGAATAAGCGATGATCCAGGTGAAGCGGCTGGAGGGTGGATCAGGGATCGGGGAAACGGAACCAGTGACCGTGTCCATGAAAAGAAGCGCATCACTATGTCCAAAGACAATCGTCAACGGGTCCAGAAGTCCGTTTTGCAGATTTAGCTCATCGTGTTCAAGCCTGTAATCCAGTTGAACAAGCTGTTCGGCCGTAAGTTCAATGTCATTCACCTCGGCCAGTGCTTTGAGATATGCCAATCCTACAGATGCGGATGAACTCAAACCTGACCCAACGAGTGACCCGTTGACATGCGCTTTCATGCCGCGCTTCAAATCCAATACCCGGGCGGCAGCCTGTGCATAGCGTGCCCATCCATGCAAATCGAGTTCGCCAATCAAAAACCGGGCTTCACCGAATTGATCGCTGGTGAGATGGATCTCGTTTATGTCGAGAGGCTCGTATTCGAGCGTGGTCCCGATGCTGATCGTACGACCCAATACAGCTCCACCCTGATGGTCTACGTGTGCACCAATCGGGCAAATGCGGTAGGGAGAGAAAATATGCCGCTTGATTGCCGACAATTGACGCTGCGAAGTCAGCATGCCCCGATGGGTCATCCTTTAATACCCGTAAAGACCACACCCTGCGTAAAGATTTTTTGGGCCAGGAAGTACAGGATGATTGGCGGCAGAATCATCACCACAGAAGCGGCCATGATGTAATTGGTATTGACGGCATACAAAGCATTAAAGGTCTGGAGACCCACTGCCAATGTCCAGTTCTCAGGGCTGTGCAAATAGATAAGAGGCTCATAGAAATCATTCCAGGCATATAAAAAATGGAAGATCGCCACCGAGACCAGAGCCGGGCGCGCCTGAGGGAGGATCACATATAAGAGGGTTTGCAAAGGTGAAGCGCCGTCGATTTTGGCAGCGTCATCCAGTTCGAGTGGGATCGTCAGGAAAAACTGTCTGAGCAGAAACACATCATAAGCATTGGCAAAAAATTGGGGAACGATCAGCGGCAGCAGCGTATCCACCCAGCCCAGTTTGTTGAATAGGACGTAGGTGGGTAACAAACGTACCTGGCTGGGCAACATAATGGTGGAAAGCAGCAAAATGAAGAGTACATTGAGCCACGGCGCGCGGAAGCGTGAGAATCCGTATGCCACCAGAGAGCATGAGAACAACATCCCAGCCATGCCTACAAACGTAACCAACAGGGTATTGATGATTAATTTGTTGAATTTCATCTGCCGTAACGCTTCAGGATAATTTTCCCAATGGATTTCCAAATGTCTCAATGGCGTTTGTTTTGCGATCGCCAACTCATAGGTTTGGTCTGGACGATCGGGATTAACGAACAAGCCTTTGCCGCCGGGCCGATTCTTGATCAGTGCCATTTCGCTTACTTGCCCCTCGACAACAACCTGGTAAAGCGGCTCCATTTGTCCGTTGATTTCCACCGTCGTGGCGGCCATCGGAATCAGTTGAGGCGGGCTTTGGCGTAGTTGGTCACGGTCTTTGACGGAGGTGGAAAGCAGGTAAAGAAACGGCAGCATGATCACGCCTGCACCAGCCGCGAGCATAAGCGTCGTGATGGATCTCAGAATCAGGGATTGTCCCTGAATGCCAGAATACCAACGCGGCAATAATAGCGAACGATCAACGGATTTCGTTGTGCCTGCCATCTTATCGTCCTCTC
>Ga0075429_100001665_pt1 | contig 18378 bp, 9 predicted proteins | sample RhiMetdeltSRZDD3_FD_75295 | JGI IMG/M metagenome (GOLD analysis project Ga0075429, IMG submission 75295) | Populus rhizosphere microbial communities from Tennessee, USA - Rhizosphere MetaG P. deltoides SRZDD3 | ecosystem: Host-associated > Plants > Roots > Rhizosphere > Soil | place: USA... | reverse complement strand
GCTGGACTCCACCTATTGGCTGCCCTGGTATAACAATGCGAACCTCGATACGCAATTGAGGTTCGGCGTGCCATAAAGGAGTCTAAAATCGGGACACTCCGCTGTAACCTTTTTACTAAGGTCTGCGAACCCAAAATGATATACAATATCTATATTCAAGCTTCTAAAAGGTTCTGCATCGTCTGTGATTAGCTGTCATTAAAGAACAGAGTAGAGGATCTGAGTTCCCTTAGAGGGAAGAACGCCAGTCAACGAAGTGTGGTCCTGGGCAAAAACCAGCATCCTCCTTTCGTTCGCAGTCCTGGTGCTATCTGCCTGTATGCCGTCGAATCATCCTGCCCTTACAGAGGAGGCCGCGTTTGCAGAAACACTTCCTCCTGAAACATCAATGAAAGACATGGAAAATTCTTCGAGCGCCTGCCGGATTCGTGACGAGGTCCCCGCAGAAGCTCTGACGACCCTGACTCTGCCAGAGCTGGATCTGCAGGGAAGGGATCAAAACCTTCCGAAGGATACACCGCCACGCTTTGCTACAACCACCCAGGTAGATATCAGTCCGGCGACTTACGGGCGCTGGGAAAGCACAGTGGATCACCTGCAGGTTTGGCGCTTAAAGATTATTTCGCCCCAGGCTCTTTCTCTGAGTCTGGGGTTTACGTCTTTTGACATGCCCGCGGGGGGATGCCTATTTATATATTCGCCGGATCACAATCAGGTCCTTGGGCCCTACAGCATGAATGACAATGCAGCGCATGGACAATTGTGGACACCTACCGTGGATGGAGAGGAGGTGGTAATCGAAGTATCCGTGCCTAAAGCAAATGTTTCCCGAATGCAGCTGGTGTTGGGATCTATTAATCAAGGATATAAAAAATGACTTATAAGCATCAACAGGAGGATGCAATGAACGTGAGAGAGAAGATTTCAAAAGCGCTGATGGTAGCAATAACTTTATTTATCATCATAAGTTTAAGCACACCGTTTAGTGTAAGATCCGTGCAAGCCGCTTCCCCCGCCTCGAAGGCAACCTCCGATCTCCTCAAGTCTTCGGGTCCCCATGGACCGGATGGAAAGCCTCTCGCCGATGTCGCCGGGCTGGCGATGCCGGCGGTGGATAATCAAAAGTTTTTAGAGGAAGCCCAGCAAAGGCGCTGGGATGAACCTCCGCGCTTTGCAACAGCACTTCCCGTCCAGATCGATCCCGCTTCGGCTGGCACCTGGGAAGCCCTGGAGAATGGCTTGCAGATGTGGCGCCTGCGCATCACCTCGGCGGATGCCGTCTCGTTGAACATCGGCTTTACGGCCTATCATATGCCCGCGGGGGGCAACCTTTACGTTTATTCGCCAGATTATGCTCAGGTGCTGGGACCTTTCACAGCGGCAGACAATGAGGAGCACGGGCAATTATGGACACCGATCGTGGATGGGGCGGAAGTTGTCGTGGAAGTGTCGCTACCCGAGTCCGAGGTACCAGAGCTTCAATTGGAATTGACGACGGTCAACCATGGCTTTACGGATTTTGAGACGGCCGAAAAGTCCGGTTCCTGCAATGTAGATGTGATCTGCTCGCAGGGAAATTCCTGGCGTTCTCAAATCCGTTCCGTGGGTCGATATACGATCAGCGGTAGCTTCTTATGTTCCGGCGCGTTGATCAATAATACTGCGCAGAACTTCAAGCCGTTCTTCCTGACCGCTAACCACTGTCTCAACACGACCGGAGAAGCCGCCAGTGTGGTTGTGTACTGGAACTACAATTGTCCGACCTGCCGCGTCATCGGAAGCGCGGATAATGCGACGCCCAGATCCACAGCGGGACTCCCGACTCAAAGCGGCGCGTTCCTGCGGGCAACCTACGCGCCTTCGGATGTAACGCTGCTGGAGCTGGATGAAAATGTTGCACCGAGCGTCAACGCTTTTTGGAGCGGCTGGGATCGCACCGGGGCCAATGCTACCGCGGCAGTGGCCATCCACCATCCGCAGGGTCATGAAAAACGGATCAGCTTCGAGAACCAGGGGACCAGCGTTACTTCGTATCTCGGCACAGCGGTCCCCGGCAATGGTACACATATCCGGGTCACGGATTGGGACCTGGGGACGACGGAAGGTGGGTCTTCGGGCTCTCCACTCTTTAACCAGAACGGGCGCATCATCGGTCAATTGCACGGTGGCTTCGCGGCCTGTGGAAACAACGACTCCGATTGGTATGGCCGCCTGTTCGCATCCTGGACCGGCGGCGGCACGAACGCCACCCGTCTGAGCAACTGGCTCGACCCAGGCAACACGGGTGCCACGGTGCTAAACGGTATTACGCAACCGGTCGTTGCTGTGGATAGCTACGAGCCCGATAATACCTCCGGCGAGGCAAAAACGATTGCCCTCAACACAACCCAGGTCCATAGTATTCGGCCTGTTGGCGATGTCGATTGGGTCAAGTTCACGCTGAGCACGCCATCTGCCGTCATTGTGGAAACATCAGCCGGGCAAGCCGGTGGGGATACATTGATCGAGCTTTATGACAGTGGTCTCAATCTTATCCGATCCGCGGACGACATAAGCTATCCGACGAATCTCTATTCCAGGATCAATACCTGTGATGGGGAAAACCTGGCGATCGGCACCTATTATGTAAAGGTCTATGAATTCGAAAACAACAACGAACTTTCCTCCTATAGGCTCTCCCTTTCGGCAGGCAACAACTGTATCTACTCCAGACTCGGCGGAGCGACCGTCGGGATGCTCCCCCTTTATTCAGGGGCGAGCGCCAGGCAAAGTCTCGTCGGCGCGAACGGTGGACCGGTCCAGGTGCTGAACTTCGATGGCAACCCGATCATTGCGGCGGAGCGCGTCATCTACAGGGTCAACGGCGTCAATACCAGCTTCTCGGAGGTGATGGGCCTGCCAGACAGCCAGGTGGGGCTGGTCTACTGGCTTCCCGTCTACGACAACGTCAACCTCGATTCGCAATTGCGCATTGCCAACGTCAGCGGCGCAGTCGCCACCGTGCATGTTTACATCGGCGGCACCGAGATGGCCGGCAGTCCCTTCAACCTCGCCGTCGGGGAGAGCAGCCGCAAGAGCTATCCGGGCATCTTCGATGGACCTGTGGAAATTGTCAGCGATCAGCCGATCGTAGCCGCCGAGCGCGTGATCTACAAAGTTAACAACGTCAATACCAGCTACTCGGAGATGATGGCACTGCCAGGCGGAGGACTGAATACCACCTACTGGCTGCCCTGGTATAACAATGTCGACCTCGATACCCAGTTGAGGATCGGGAATGCGTCCAACGTTACGGCGAATGTGCATGTTTACATCGGCGCCACCGAGATGGCCAATAGTCCCTTCCAGATCGGTCCGGATGTGGTGCTCCTGAGGAGCTTTGCCGGAGTCAGCAACGGACCAGTCAGGGTTGTAAGCGACCAGCAGGTTGTAGTTTCGGAGCGCGTGATTTACAAGGTGAATAACGTCCCAACCAGCTTTAGCGAAATGATGGCGCTTCCCAACAGTCAGTTGAACACCACCTACTGGCTGCCCTGGTATAACAATGTCGACCTCGATACGCAGCTACGCATTGCCAACGTCAGCGGCTCGACCGCGACCATCCATGTTTACATCGGCGGTACCGAGATGGCCGGCAGTCCCTTCAACCTCGCCGTCGGGGAAAGTACCCGTAAGAGTTATCCGGGTGTTAACCAGGGGCCGGTGAGAATTGTGAGCAATTTCAGTATTGTGGCTGCCGAGCGCGTGATTTACAAGGTCAATGGGATCAACACCAGCTTCACCGAGCTGATGGGCCTACCGAACAACCTGCTGAATGCATCATACCGGTTCCCATGGTACAACAATGTGGACCTGGATACGCAGCTGCGGTTCGGGCTTCCATAGATTAGCGATCAGGCATCGACACTTCACTGCAGCTATACAAACGAGGATCCCGCCGGCATTGCTGCCGGCGGGATCTTTGATTCTATTCTTGATAGGCCTTAAAGACGGAGGTGTGACTGAACGCTTGGCCTGCCCCGATCAATCTATTCACCAGATGTTAACCTCCCTCAAGCCCGTTGAGATGTACGATCGGCAGGAAACCAGGATCACCGTGCGGGCACGCATAGCTGTGGCAAAAGGTTACAGTTTGAAGTACGGCACTATAAAAGTCGCTACAATATGTATGAGTCATTGTTCCATGAGTCTCTGAGAGTTGATATCTCGGAGAATTCATGGAGGGGAGCCTTCCAATGTTTCGTAACGTTAGAATCATTGTCTTCCTCGTAGTCCTACTCGGGTCACTCTGGTCTCTACCTGCGGCAGGAGGCTCGTTGAATCGTCGTTTCCAGGCGGCGCTGGCAGCCTCGGATCCGGTCATTGCTGCCGCCGGAGATATCGCCTGTGATCCGGGCAGTTCGTCATTTAATGGCGGCAATGGATCGTCAACTGCCTGCCGCCAGCAATATACATCAAACCTGCTGGTGGACGCGGGCCTGGCGGCCGTGCTGCCGCTGGGGGATGTCCAATACTATTGCGGAGGGTACCAGGCGTTCCTGCAGTCGTACGATTTGAGCTGGGGGCGCGTCAAAGATATTACACGTCCGGTCGTGGGGAACCACGAATATCTGACTTCTGGCGGGACGGACTGCAACCCTGCTAACCAGGGCGCAGCCGGTTACTTCAACTATTTCGGCGGTTCGGCGGGCAACCCCGGACAGGGCTACTACAGTTATGACATCGGCGACTGGCACCTGATCGCTCTCAACTCCAATTGTGGAGACGCCGGTGGCTGTGGTGCGATCTCTCCGCAGGGACAATGGCTTACCGCGGACCTGGCTGCCAACTCCAAATGGTGTACGCTGGCCTACTGGCATATCCCATTGTTCAGCTCGGGAGGACGGGCGGAGCTGAACAGCCGCGAACTCTGGCAGATCCTTTATGACAACGATGTGGATGTGATCCTCAACGGGCACGACCATATCTACGAGCGCTTCGCGCCCCAAACCCCGGATGGGATTGCTGACCCCGTGCGCGGCATCCGCGAATTTGTGGTCGGGACCGGGGGAAGTAACCACACCTCCCTGGCGACGATCGCGGCAAACAGCGAAGTGCGCAATACAAATACCTTTGGCGTGCTCAAGTTGACCCTGCGGCTCACCGGCTACGATTGGCAATTTGTGCCCGAGGCCGGCGGGACCTTCACCGACTCCGGCGGCGCGGAATGTCATGGGAGCGGCCTACCTCCCATCCCCAGTACGCCAGCGCCCATCCCCACGTTCACACCCGTGCCGACACCCACCGGTGCCGATCTCAGCCTGAAAATCGGTGAAACAACGCAACAATATCGGTGGGTCTTGAACGGTCGAAGCCAGACAATGAATTTCCCAAATGTCAATGATGGGCCCGTCAAATTGAGCAGCAGTAACAATGTCTCACTCTTTGGATCCGAGCGCGTGATCTTCACAGTCAACAATCTACCAGTCAGCTTTTCGGAGATGATGGCTCTGCCCGACAGTCAGCTCAGCACGACCTACTGGCTGCCCTGGTATAACAACCGCGATCTCGATACGCAGTTGCGGTTTGGAAATGTGAGCAATTCCACGGCAACGGTGCGGGTCTATATCGGCGGCAGAGAGGTCGGCAACAGTCCCTTCATACTTGCCGCGGGGGCAAGCACACGGGAGAGCTTTGCCGGCCTGAATGATGGCCCGGTGAAGATTGTCAGTAATGTCAACATTGTCGCCGCCGAGCGTCTCATTTACAAAGTCAATAACGTGCCCACGAGCTTCAGCGAAATGATGGCACTCCCGAACAGCCTATCGAGTACCACGCACTGGCTGCCCTGGTACAACAACCGCGATCTCGATACCCAGCTCCGTGTTGCAAACGTGGGTACCTCCAGGGCAACCGTGCGGATCTATATCGGCGGGCAGGAAATGCCCGGGAGCCCCTTTAACCTGGCAAGGGGGCAGAGCACGCGCAAGAGCTTCCCTGGCGTCGACGGCGGTCCGGTGAAGATCGTCAGCAGTGCAAAGATTGTCGCCTCCGAACGCGTCCTCTATAAAGTGAACGGCCTCGACACCAGTTTCACCGAGCTGATGGCACTGCCAAGCAGCCAGGTGAGCAGAACCTACTGGCTGCCCTGGTATAACAATGTTGGCCTCGATACACAGCTGCGTATTGCAAACATCAGCGGTTCCACCGCGACCGTGCGGGTCTTTATTGGCGGGCAGGAGATGCCCGGCAGTCCTTTCACACTGGCAAACGGGCAGAGCACGCGCAAGAGCTTTGTTGGCATGAACCAGGGACCGGTAAAGATCGTCAGCACCCAGAATATAGTGGCAGCCCAGCGCGTAATCTACAAAGTCAACGGCGTGCCCACCAGCTTCAGCGAAATGATGGCGCTCCCCAGCGGCCAGTTGAGCACGGTGTTCTGGCTGCCCTGGTACAACAACGTGGATCTGGATACACAGTTGCGGTTTGGGGTGCCGCAGTAGTAAAGAATGAGACAGAACAGGACATCCCGGAGCTTCCCAGCTTCGGGATGTCGTTCTAATGAGGATAGGAAAAACTCAAGGGCTTGCTATTGAGCTTAACATGTCTATATGTATTGAAAAGAAACTTTTAACTTTGTATACTCCCTAATATCACGGCTTGTATTTAAGTTTGAAATTACTTATAATGAAATCGTAAGAGTGGATAGATCTTTTTCTTACTTTATGGCTGGGATACTTACGCAAAAAACCATATGAATCAAACAATGATCACCAAAATAAATGGTAGAGGTCGACCCATAGCCCGTCTGTCAACAGAATAGGGGCAGAGTTATTCGCTCTGGATGAATATCCGGTCTTTCCACTGTTTACCCTAAAAAGAATCCGGAATATTTTTGTAGCAGAGTTCGCTGTTATCGATCGCATCGTTCCAAATAAAGAAAGGGGCCGAAAATGACTGCAAGAAGCGTTATCGTTAGCGTAGGTTTCCTCCTCACAATGGGTCTGTTGGCTGGATGTGGGCTCGGTACAACGCCACCCGCGGTAAATGAGATTCGGGCTCAACCAGATTCGAGTCTCACAATCGGCGAAGACATCATTCTGACGGTCGATGCTTCTGGCACCGACATGAGGTTCGAGTGGACCGCGCTGCGCGGTCATATCTCAAATCCCGCGCTGCCCGCGGTCGTTTACACAGCTCCAGATACCCCGGGGATCGATACGGTCACAGTCAAAGTCACATATGATGGAGGGGAAATTATCAAGAGCATCACGCTCGAAATCCTTGCACCTCCCACGCCAACTGCGACACTCACTCCAGTCCCTGCAGATACGCCTACCCCTTTTCCAGAACCAATCGCTTGCAATAGTCCCGCGGTGGCCAAATCCGTTTTTCCTCACCTTGCTGATGTGGAGGGACAAAACTCCTTTTACGGGCCTGTCGATGAACCATTGTACGCCTGCGAGGCGGTCTATGACATCGTCCATACGCAACCATTGGCAGTCCATCTAAAGTATGAGAACGCCGGTGAAAACTTTGGCTGGTGGGGCATTGGCGTTCTGAACGGCTATGACGCTTCTGCCTATAGTAAGATCTGTTTCTGGGGGTTCGCAGGGCAACCCAATCAGGCTTTCCGCCTCAAAATGAAAGACACTACTCCGAAGGAAAACGGCGTTATTGTCATTCTCGAGCAGGCCAATCAGTGGACACAACTCTGTACTGACTTAACGAAATTTGTAGAGCTTGGTATCAGAATAGATCGTCTGGAAAATGTCAATCTAGGATTTGAGCAGCCCACCGGCAGCGCCGAGGTTTGGGTGGCTGATTTCGAGTTCAAATGATTGATTTCGTTGGGGAGCAGGCAGTTAAGTTAGAAGGTAGACCACCTGTTTTAAGTCATAGAGTTACCTATCATGGAATTGCACTCTAAACAACAGTTGCGTAAATCTATTTATTCGCAGTTAGGAAGTTAACTAAAATGTCACCAAAGGCAACTCCTACTGAATCGATTAGCATGAAACGCCCGCCTCGCGGGATTTCTGAGGAGGACTGGGCAAATACACCTGATTTGGTTCGAAGATTTATTTCCGCGCTTCTTAAGCCCAAAAAACTGAAAAACAACTTTCCTACGTGGTTTGTATTATTCATAAATGCTGTGATCATTGGAGGCTCCGCGTATTCTCTAAGAGACAAAGTCATATTTCCATGTGTAACACCACCTTTTGCAAGTTGGCTCAGCCTAGTACTGTTTTTTGTCACGCTTATTCATTTCGCATGGCGATACATATATAAGAATGTGCCACGGCCTTCCCGCGGGGAGCATCTGGTTAATTTCAGCATCGGCGGAGTAGCATTCCAATTTGATCGAAACATCATTATTGCGCTCCTGAACGAGACACAACCTTGGAAATTGTCGAGCCATCTATTAGGAATCTCTCTCCTTATTTTCTTCTTGGCTGGATTATTTCTCAACCTAAGTCCAGATTCTCCCTTTTTCAAAGGAGGTGGACCCTTCGTCATCCAGAGTTTTGAAGTACAGCGATTGAGTCTCGCATCACCGGAGCATTTGGCTCCTGATGAAACACTCACACTCAGAGCTGGGGAGAAAGTCATCCTTGAAGTTGTGCTCCTCGGCGACACCCAAGTGTCATGTACTTGGTTTACTGCTATGAAGGGCAATAATACCAAGACAGGTTGTTCAATCGCATATAGCGCGTTCTCCGCCGGAGAACCTGATAGTTTGACCGTGTTTGTGCGACCGACTTGTGGATTGCATCAAGAATCTGCTAGTCTATTTGTTGCCATACAACCGTAGATAAACCCGCAAATCAAAGGAGGCCCAAAATGATCTTACGAAATATGTTCCATAAATTAATTCTCCTCATAACAGTTGGCTTGTTGGCTGGATGTGGTTTCAATGCAGAGCCGCCAGCGGTTGGTGAGATCAAGGCACAAAGCACAACCATCACGACAGGCGATAAATTGCCTTTGACGATTGATGTTTCAGGCGCGGACTTCAAGTTCGAGTGGAGTTCTCTGAGCGGTAGCCTTACTGATCCTACGCAGCCAAACGTCATTTATACGGCCCCTGACACACCGGGTCCCGACACTGTCACGGTCAAAGTCAAATACGCTGGAGGCGAAATTATCAAGTTCATAAATTTCGATGTAGTTGCTCCTCCGCCACCTCCAGCACCAACGGCTACAGACACACCAGCTCCCGTCGATGCACCAACACCCACCGCGGCCCCGTCGCCAATTGCCTGCAACCATCCCTCTGTGACCAAGAATCTGTTCCCTCAACTTGAGGGTGTGAATGGTCAATATCCAATCTACGGGCCCGTAAACCCATCAGATCCCAATTTTCTCTGCGAGGCTGTTTATGATTTCGTCCATATCCCCGGGAGCATGGCAGTTCATATTAAATATGGAAATGTAGGGACGAATTTTGGCTGGTGGGGAATTGCCACGCCGAATGGTTATGACGCCTCCCAACACGGCCAGTTATGTTTCTGGGCGTACGCGCTGGCGCCCAACCAGGCCTTCCGTCTGAAGATGAAACAAACCAATGGACAGGAAAAGGGAGTCGTCACCACGATCGATGTAGCTAACGAGTGGACACCAGTCTGCACAAGCATATCCAAGTTCACCGAATTGGGCATCTCGGTAGACAAGATGGATAATATCAATCTTGGGTTCGAGCAGCCGACTGGGAGCTCTGAGATTTGGATTGCAGATTTCGAGTTCAAGTAAGACCAATATCAGGGGACAGCCACTTTAAGGGTGACTGTCCGCTGAGTTCAGGTCGCGACGGCTATCAAACTATCTATCGATAGACCACAAAACATGATCCGCCAGGGATGGAGGTTTCCATGATCATTTTGTATTTGCGCCAAATATCGACGAGATTGTGGTCTATTCTTGTTATGTTTTGTATGCTTGTGGTGAATTTCGGGTCGCCTAGCGTCGTGCAAGCCGCCCCCAGCGGCTGCTCCACTATTTACAGCGGGAGCAATGGCTGGGTGATCGATCTATGCACGACCGAGCCAGAGGTGCCCACTCCGATGACGGTTTTCCTGAATGGAGTTCCAAAGGGTAATGCCCGTCTGATCCGTGTCTATCACAAATCAGAAAATGATCCAGGCACGCCGCAGGTTGCAGTCATTTATGCATCTGGCTACATACGTCTGAAGCAAAATGACGATCCCTCTCCCTCGATTCCTTTTGGGGCTTCCTTTATCCTGGGTCCTGCATACTGGACAAGCACAAATCACCATCACCCCCAACTCACGCGACTCGACCTCGATACCACATGGCTGCCGGACTCGCCGCTGCGCATGAAGGCAGTCGGGACGAACGATGCCTTTAACGTTACGTACGACATGGCACTCCCTCCGCCTCGTGACCGCCAGACAAGGCTGCATGTCGATCAAACCTATACTGCCACTGCGAATATCGCTGTCCCTGCCGCCCGCCTGACCAACAAGGAAGGGTTCAAGCTGGTGCAGGTGTCTACGATGTACATCAAAAACACTCTACCGTGTACTGGTGGTTATACCGAGTGCCATGATAGCAATGACATCCGTTTCATTGCCGGAGATCAGAATCGCCGCCAGTTGGATTTTTCAGGTCTGACGCCACCTTCATTCATAATGTCTGCTCCAAGGGCACTGGGTGCTCCATGGCTCGATGTACTTCACAAAGACGATCTCAGCTGGCAGAGCCAGACCGGCGCAGGCACCAGCGGTAATACACCCAATCTGCGAATTGCCCTCGATGAGCTGCCAACGTCCTATACCATCACGCCGCAAGGTTGGATCGACCTAACCACGGACCCGAACCAGGACAATGTCACTGTCTGGCTGCATGATGACCGTGCTTCCTCTGGATCATGGACGCCAGGCAGGACCGACAGAGTCAGCTACTGGCTGTTGGCGCAAGACAATCCTCCGGATCCGCTGACCGATCTAGGGTTGCGCCCCGGTGTGACATTCCTTGATTTCAACGGGGCTCATAACTGTTATCTTGTGAAAGATACAGACACCACGGGCGCCGTATCACCTGGCAACGGATATACCGACAGAGTGATGCGTTTGACATATAACTTGGGCAACAGTAACGGCAACTGGGCACAAATCCGCTGTGACTTCAACCCACCCCTCAACCTTTCTGCGTATGACCATCTGCGTTTTGAATGGCAGGGGAGTCGGAATGGAGGTAACACGCTGGAGGTGGGACTCGTCAATCCAAACGGAAGGATCTTCGGACGAGGCTATCACCACATAACTCAGCACTTTTGGTGGGGACAGTTAATCGTTCCATTCCGGTTCCTGCAGCCATGGGTTCCGAACACCCAGTTCAACCCTTCACAGGTGAGCGCGATCTTTATTTCAGTGGTCAAAGATCCGGTGGCTGATGTCGGCGGCGCGGGAACGATGGCCATCGATAACCTGGGCGCCTTCAATAGCGCTGCCCGAGTTGTGCCGGGATCTTTTGAAACAGTGGCTGCCCCGGTCGCGGCCCAGGCAGCCGCTAACTGGCTGGCCGCTCAACAGCGTCCATCGGGTTTACTCAGGTCCTGGGATCAGGATCCAGTTTGCTGGTCGTACACCTACGATCAAGCGCTTGCCCTCATCGTGTTTTCAAAACAAGGCATGTGGACTCAAGCGGACGCTCTCGTCGATCGGCTGGCGGCCCTGCAAAACCCAGACGGCTCCTGGTATCAGAGGCATGATTGCCTTAACCTGGTTGTTCCCGGGGAAAACAGAAAATGGGAGGGGGATATAGCCTGGGCGGTTTACGCCTTGAGACGCTACCTGGATCTCGGCGGAACCCATCAACAGGCCAGGACCGCACTGCTGAAAGGAGCCAATTGGCTGGCGACTCTTGTGAATCCAGCCGATGGCTGTCTGGTACCCAGCCATGAGCATACGGAAGCCACCATTGACATGTGGTGGGCATTCCAGGCAGCCGGAAACAATCATGCGAACAATGCGGAAAGGATCAAGAACTGTCTTCTTACGCAATATTGGGACAATAGTATGGGTCGCATCAAGGGCGGGCGGAATTGGTGGAAACCCTATCTGGACAATCAAACCTGGGGCGCGGCGTTCCTGAAAGCCATTGACGAACCTGAAAAAGCCCGCCGGGCGCTCAGCTACGCCCGCGATGTGTTACGCCTGCCTGCACAGGGGGGCCAGCTTTTTGGCTTTGACGGCGAAAGCGGTCCATGGTCGGTTTGGAACGAAGGCACCGCACAGTATATCTCGGTTGGCGGGAACGGCGCACGCGATTTACTTCGGGAACTCCTGGCTCAACAACGACCGAATGGTGCAATGCCTGGCTCTCCCGATAATTTCAGCGGGGACGGGGTGTGGACCACGCGTTGGCATGGGGTTGCCCCCACCGCCTGGTTGTACAATGCCTTGTCTGGTGAACCCTTCCACGTTTCTCCTTCTAATACAGAAGTCTACGTTGGGACTGCAAAACAGGGAGCATTCTTCGTCCCTCCAAATGCGCGAGTGAGCTTTCCTGTAGTAAATGGTGGTCCCGTAAAGATCATCAATACAGATGGCACGGCAATGTTTGCGGCAGAGCGGATCGTTTACAGGTCCGGAGGAGTTCAAACCAGCTACTGTGAGATGATGGCGCTGCCCGACAGCCTGTTAGATACTACCTATTGGCTGCCTTGGTATAACAACGTCGACCTGGATACCCAGTTGCGCATCGCAAACGTCAGCGGCTCGGCCGCGACCGTGCAAGTGTACATTGGCGGACAGCAGATGCCCGGGAGTCCATTTACGCTGGCAGCCGGCGAGAGCACGCGCAAGAGCTATGCCGTCAGCAGTGGACCGGTCAAGATCGTGAGCACGCAAAATGTGGTGGTTGCCGAGCGCGTGATCTACAAAGTCAACAACGCCAACACAAGCTTCACTGAGATAATGGCATTGCCCAACGGACAACTGAGCAGGACGTACTGGCTGCCCTGGTATAACAATGTCGACCTGGACACCCAGTTGCGGATCGCTAACGTTAGCAGCTCACCCGCTACAGTGATGGTGACCATCGGCGGAGTGGAGATGCCATCTTTCAGCCTTGCAGCCGGGGAGAGCACGCGCAAGAGCTATGCCGTCAACAATGGGCCGGTGAAGATCGCAAGCACGCAAAATGTAGTCGTTGCCGAGCGGGTGGTTTATAAGGTCAACGGCATTAACACCAGCTTTTCCGAAATGATGGCGCTACCGAACGAACACTTGGATACAACCCACTGGCTGCCCTGGTATAACAACGTCGATCTCGATACCCAACTTCGGATCGCCAATGTCAGCAATTCCACAGCCACCGTACATGTTTACATAGGTGGCGTGGAGATGCAGGGAAGTCCCTTTTCGTTGGCAGCCGGTGAGAGTACACGTAAGAGTTATCCTGTCAGCAACGGACCTGTTCGGGTTGTGAGCGCCCAGAATGTAGTGGTTGCCGAGCGCATGATCTATAAGATCAACAACGTCAACACGAGCTTTACTGAGCTGATGGCGCTACCGAACGCGCTTCTCGATCCCGTGTACTGGCTGCCCTGGTATAACAATGTCGATCTGGATACTCAGTTGAGGTTTGGAGTTCCGTAGCAGTGCAGGAGATAGCATGAAGATCAAGCATCGGCGCATACAGGCGCGCAGGATCATCGCCTTCGTAGTGTTTACGGGCATTCTTCTCTCTCCGTTTAGCATAGGCAATGTCACCGCGCTGACACGTGCGCACCCTTCGCTCTTGATAAATGTAAACCTTGAAGATGATGCTTCTCAGTGGGGAGCTTTTACGGAAGTCCAGGTGCCGGGAACGTCCCCTCCTACCTGGGAAATCAATAACGTGCCAAGTCCAGCTTTGAATGGCCGATCCTTGCGCTGCGCCCTTGCAGGCGGCGTCAAGTACTCGAACGTCCATTGCTATCGTAACTTACCTCCAGATCCAACCAGCAACACATTTTTGCTAAGCATGGCGTTCTATTACCGGCCTCACTCGACATTCAATAATGTCGGTGGCTCTTCTATTGTGCAAGCACTCGAATTCACAATGAACAAGTGGCATCAGGGCCAGCGCTATGAATGGGCTTTACAGTGGACCAATGTCGGCGCCGGGGCACCCAAATGGCGTTATTGGGATCCACATCATCTGCCCGATAGGTGGGTTGACCTTAATATCACTGGACCAAGCGCGGTCTTTGAAGTTGAGGGAGAGCGCTGGCACACGATTAACATAGAAGGAGACATTCTCGCTGGCAAGGTACACTATCGTCGCTTCATCATGGATGGACATGGGTATCCCCTGGATATTAGCGTTGATCCTGCGATTGAGGCAAATATTCCCGACAAGCTAGCCGTTGCCGTGCAATTAGATGGAAGCGATTTTAATAATTCGGGATTCCTGGCTCCTTATGAGGTCTTCCTTGATAGCGTCAACTTTTCACATCAGGTTGACGGTACGAGTATCGATCATGTGATTGGGAACACGCTGCGCGGCACGTATCTTTTGTCGCAAGGGGAGAGCGCACGCAAAAGCTATCCCGGCTTGGATAGTGGCCCCGTAAAAATCACCAGCACAGGAGGGACACCGATCCTTGCCGCGGAACGTATCGTGTATGGGGCCAACGGTGTCAACACCAGTTTCACCGAGACGATGGGCCTACCCAACAGTGAGCTGGATAATGTCTACTGGCTGCCGTGGTACAACAACGTCGAACTCGATACCCAACTCCGGTTTGCCAACGTCAGCGGGTCGTACGCAACAATACACGTGTTGGTCCATGGACAGGAGATGGTAGGCAGTCCCTTCACCCTGGCGGCAGGTTCCAGCATACGCAAGAGTTATGCCGGGGTCAACGCGGGGCCGGTGAAAATCACCAGCACGCAGAATATAGTAGCAGCCGAACGGCTGATTTACAAAGTGAATAATGTAGGCGTCAGCTTCTCCGAGATGATGGCTCTGCCTGAGAAGCAGCTGGATCTGGTCTACCATCTGCCCTGGTACAACAATGTCGATCTGGATACCCAATTGCGGATCGCCAATACCAGCTCGTCATCGGCGACAGTGACGGTGACGATCGGCGGGGTAGCGATGCCACCCTTCACTCTGGCGGCGGGAGAGAGCACGCGCAAGAGCTACCCCGGTGTAAATAGTGGACCGGTGAGGATCGAAAGCACGCAGGGTATCGTCGCAGCAGAGCGCTTGCTCTACAAGGCCAATAACGTCAACACCAGCTTCACCGAGACAATGGGGTTGCCGAACAACCAGATGCACACCACCTTCTGGCTGCCCTGGTACAATAACGTCGATTTGGATACCCAGCTGCGGATTGCGAACGTCACAACTTCCCCGGCGTCAGTGCGTGTTTATATCGGTGGAATAGAGAGGACAGGCAGTCCATTCACCCTGGGAGCTGGGGCAAGCGTCCGCAAGAGTTTTGCAGGAATGAATAGCGGGCCCGTGAAGATCGTCAGTAATCAGAACATCGTCGCCGCCGCGCGTGTGATCTACAAGGTCAACAGCGTCGCCACGAGCTTCTCCGAGATGATAGGGTTGCCGGACCCGTTGCGCGATGCCACTTTCTGGCTACCCTGGTATAACAATCTGGATCTCGATACCCAATTGAGATTCGGAGTTCCGTAAATCCATGTGTTGCCAGATTTCTTAAAAAAACGTCCCGAAGGTCTATGCCTTCGGGACGCTGCATTCTTTAGGCTTCTTGGAGCTTAGTGAGATGCAGTTCCGTGTTATTCAAAAGCTCGATCATCATCTCACGGATGTGGCGGTTGAGGTAATGATTCTCCAGCGTGGAGAGCGGCAGGAAGCGCGCGCCGGCCACCACATGAATGCAATTCGTTGAACCACATAAGCAGATGAAGGGCGCGTCCATTTCCCATTCGGTGGAGGGGTAAAAGAAGGAAAGCTCCTCGCCCTGTTCGATATCGCGGCGGGCAACCATTTGCAGGTGCTCCGTATCCAGGATCACGTTGGGATCACAGGAATGATTGAGCGCGGAGAGTTTGCCAACTTCAGTGTGGCGGTCGCGCCCGATCTGGACCGTATATCGATTTGCTTTGTCGAACAGTTTTTCGGTTGGCATCTCGCAGATGATATCACCCTTCCTGTATGCCTGCTTCGTGATCAAACTCCTAAATTTATTTTCAGTCTTAATCGCCAGTGTTTCCATCGAAACCATTTCGGATTCCTTTCTTCTAATTCAAGATGGTATTGATAAAGGCTGCAATGCATTGGAAACAATATACAACATTATTGAATCAAAATCAATAAGGGGAAACATGTATCGAGAAATTTTAAGATAAGGAATGTTTAATGCGCGGCTCGTCGAAAGTGCGGATCGCAAAGGAGTTAATTAATTTAGGTCATGGTATCGTAACGTAACGCGCAGGAAATTGTTGAAGTGATCAAGGATCTGGAAGAGGGGTAGAAAATCGTCTTGTCAGAGAGAGTGCCTTTCTTGCAACGAGCTGTAAGCGCGCCCGCAGCAATCGCAGGCGCAGATGCTTCCATGTATTCAGTGCAGTTCTCACGTCTTTCTTGTCTATGATGTGATCGGCAAATAACGAAGCCTGATAGATTTCTGTCAGATATTCTACGCTCTGAGAGGCGCGGTCAAGATAGTTTGTGCTGCGGGAGGATTCCGCAAGTACGTTGAGTTGATCGATTAGCTTTGCCATAAATTCATAAGCAGTCTCTGCGCGTGAGCGTTCCCCTGCCAGTGGACGTCCCAAACGGTATAGTTGACGGTAGATCTTTTCGAGGGCAGCTGACGGTACAAGGCGCGTATAAAGCCAGCGCTCAATCCATGCGAAATAAAGCAGTAGACTCAAAAACACAATCGCCAGGGGTGATAACCAGTAGAGCAGTGTTCCGAGTCGGAAGCGGTTGAGCAAACGAGTAGCGGTGTCATCTGGCTGCGCATGGAGGACCTCTTCCGCAGAAGGAGGGATCTCAATCTCAGGCTGGGCGGCTGTCGGTTCGAACTCGATCCATCCGATCTGCGGGAAATAAATCTCTACCCATGAGTGGGCGTGTAGCTCACGGACCACATACGCCGCCTTTGAGACATCATAGGAGCCCGGCGCGTATCCGGAGACAAAACGGGCAGGCAATCCAGCAGCACGGGACAGCACAACCATCGCTGTGGCATAGTAGTCGCAATACCCTTTTTTCAAGTCGAACAGAAAGTAGTCTGCCACGTCCTTGTCCGCTGGGGGAGCCGGCACCTCGAGATCGTATGGATAGGTCCGCAAGTAGGCTTCGATGGCTTTCGCTTTGTCGTATACGGTCTGCTTATCTTCCGTGAGCTGTAGTGCAAGGTCGAGGACACGCTGAGGCATGGACGTCGGCAACTGCAGATAATGATCGCGAATGGATTGTGGGTACTCTGTCGAAGCCGCGCGCAGCTCTTCCACGGTGACCAAGGGGAGGTAGGCTTCCGCTCGATAGACGCGTTCCGGAGTGAGCGCTGAGAATATGTCCGCTTGGAGCAGGGTCGATTGATCCGCGAACAACTTTGATTCGGGTCGGAGTCGCCAATTTACCGTTAGGGGAACGTCTGCACTGAAAAGAACTCCACTCCAGAAGAGCCTCCCTTCCGGCTCGACCATCTCCACGTCCATGTGAAGCGGCTGATAACCGCTGAGAAGGCCCGGGATAAGGGGTGTGTTCGGCTGACGGGTCTGCGAGGGTGCAGAACTCGTGACCCAGCCTGCTCCGACATATGTATCATACGTGGTACTTCGCCAGTAGTGACGAGGCGCCTCCGGAGGCAGGTCCGGGCTCACAACGGGGACAAGCTCGCCCGTGCGAACGGTCATCACGATCTGCTGCGATTGGGCATAGCCGCCACTGAGTAAATGTTCGCGCGGCAGCGTAGGCTTGGGAAGCGGAATGTGTTGAACAGGGATACGTTGCTGCTGCACACCAAGCGTCTCTGCAAGCTCATTCCTGCCTTTATCACGCTCGCGCAAAAAATCCCGGATTTCGCGCCAGGAGATGGAAGGCGTGATAAATGCCACGGCGCCGATGATCAGCGAAAGAAAGATCACGGCCTGGCTGATGTCATAACGTATACTGTCGGAATAATCCACCTTTTTCCGTTCCCACCGCTCCGTGTGATTCCTATAATTCCAGATTCCCATCAGCAGCAGCAGAGAAACCACAATCACCCAAAGCGCCTCCACCCGGTATTCGCTGTAGGATAAGATGATCGCCAGCAGGATGATACAGGGAAGCAGGGCCGCCATGGCGTTTCGGCGTTGCGCAAACCATCCCAGCCAGGCGGCGACGAGCCACAGAATGAACACCCACACCAGATTCCGCACCAACGGATCATTCACGAAGCCGTTTTGACTCTGC
>Ga0075429_100001664_pt1 | contig 18379 bp, 13 predicted proteins | sample RhiMetdeltSRZDD3_FD_75295 | JGI IMG/M metagenome (GOLD analysis project Ga0075429, IMG submission 75295) | Populus rhizosphere microbial communities from Tennessee, USA - Rhizosphere MetaG P. deltoides SRZDD3 | ecosystem: Host-associated > Plants > Roots > Rhizosphere > Soil | place: USA... | reverse complement strand
CTTGGAGATTCGATTCTCGAGGCCGTGAGAGGTGAGAGGTGAGACGTGAGAGGTGGCCACGTCTCACGTCTTACATCTCACGTCTCACCGGCTGCATGCAATGAATTCATTCGAACTGGCGATCACCGTGCAGCCGCCCGACATCGACGGCCAGGGCCACGTCAACAACGTGGTCTACGTGCGCTGGATGCAGGACGCCGCGACGGCGCACTGGGAGGCCGTGGCCCCGGAGGAGCTCCGGTCCAGAGTGTCATGGGTGGTCACCCGTCACGAGGTGGACTACAAGGCTCCGGCCCTGGTAGGCGAGCAGCTGGTGGTCAGGACCTGGGTCGGGGAGCCCTCCGGGGCCACCTGGGAGCGGTTCATCGAGGTCCGACGGGTTGGTGACGACCGGGTGCTGGCCCGGGGGAGGAGCGTGTACGCCGCCCTGGACCGGGTAAGCGGCCGGCCGAGGCGGGTGGACGCGGAGTTGAGGAAGCCGCTGGAAGGCTAACCGCCTGCTCTTGACCAATCTCCGGTTCGGCGGTCACTTCTCTGGTCTTGTCCTCTGACCCGCTCGAAACGCTTCGAGCCGCCCTCTCCGACCGGTACCGCGTCGAGCGCCTGCTCGGCAGCGGCGGCATGGCCACGGTCTACCTCGCCCAGGATCTGAAGCACGATCGACCCGTCGCCATCAAGGTGCTGCGCCCGGAACTGTCTGCCGCGCTCGGGCCGGAGCGGTTCCTCCGTGAGATCCAGATCGCCGCCAAACTGAACCATCCCCACATCCTCGCGCTGCACGATTCGGGAGAAGCCGACGGGCTCCTCTTCTACGTCATGCCGTACGTCGAGGGGGAATCACTGCTGGAGCGCATCGCCCAGGAAAAGCAGCTCCCGGTCGCCGATGCGGTGCGCATAGCCCGCGAAGTCGCCTCGGCACTGGCGTACGCCCACGGTCACGGTTTCATCCACCGGGACATCAAGCCCGGCAACATTCTGCTGTCCGGCGGGTACGCCTTGGTGGCCGACTTCGGGTTGGCCCGCGCCATAACCCGCGCTCAGAGTGACAACTCGATCACCCAATCGGGCCTGACCATCGGTACTCCGACATACATGGCTCCGGAGCAGGCGGACAGCCAGGGCGTGATCGACGGCCGGAGCGATATTTACGCGCTGGGATGCGTGCTGTATGAGATGCTGGTGGGGGACCCGCCGTTCACCGGCTCGACCCCGGGCGCGGTCCTGGCTCGCCACGTGGCCGGGCGGGTCATGCCGATCCGGGCGCTCCGGCCCTCGGTGCCGATCGGCGTAGAGCGGGCGGTGATGCGGGCGCTGGAGAAGGTGCCGGCGGACCGGTACCAGAGGGCGGAAGACCTCGATGGGGCGCTGCTACCCGGTGCCTCCGGCCCGGGAGGATTCCCCCGCTGGGCTACTGTCGTGGCGCTAGTCGCCTCGGTTGCTCTCCTGATTACGCTCCTGGTGAGACCCGGTCCTCCCGATGGCCTGCGGGGAGTGGATTCACTTCGATACGCCGTGCTGCCGTTCGACAAAGTCGGAGACTCCCTGGGCGCGTCTTCGGTCGAAAGGATCCTGCACGATGCGCTCGGCCGTTGGACCGGCATCACGGTGGTCGATCGATTCCTGGTGTCCGACGCGGTGGCCCAAGCGGGGACCCAGGGAAAGCTGACCGCCGAAGGCGCGGCCCGGATTGCCAGACGTCTCCATGCCGGGCGGTACATCCGAGGGGAGGTCGTTCGAATCGGGGATTCACTCGTGGTCCGAGTCGATCTCTTTGCCGCCGATCGAACCGCTCGCAACCTCCGGGATCGCTCCGTTCGCGTGCTTCCTTCGCTGCTGGGCGCCGATTCCGTGCTCGCCTTGCTGGTCGACGATCTGCTACTGTCGTCCACTCCGTCAGCCGGCTCCCCTGCCCGCATCGGAGGGTCGCGATCCCTCCCCGCGCGACAGTCATACGAGCACGGCGACGCCGCCATCCGAGAGTGGAACCTGCCGGCCGCAGACTCGGCCTTCCAGCGAGCCCTCCAGCACGATCCCGAGTACGCCCAGGCCGCGCTTTGGCAGGCACAGGTGAGGATGTGGGCTGAGGAAGCCCCGGCACGGTGGGCGGGGGCGATCGAAAAGGCGAACGCTGGCCGGGAAGGCCTCACAGCCCGCGATAAGGTCCTCGCCCAGGCCCTCCTGACCTTCAACCGGGGAGGGAAAGGCGCAGCCTGCCCCGTGTGGCGGCAGCTTTCCCGGGAGCGACCTGATGATTTCGCGGCCTGGTATGGTCTGGCGGCGTGCTTGAGGGCGGATAATGCGGTGCTTCGCGACGCTCGCAGCCCTTCAGGATGGCGTTTCCGCAGCAGCTACCATGAGGCCGTCGGGGCATATCGTTCCGCGTTCCGACTCCTGCCCTCGATGCATCATGCTTTTCGAGCCGGCGGATTCGGCCGGGTGAGGGATCTCCTCTTCACCTCCAGGAGGCTGCGCGGCGGTACCGCTCTGGAACCCGATACCGGCCGATTCTACGCTGCGGCTTCCTGGATCGGAGACTCCCTCACGTTCATTCCCCGGCCCGCTCAGGATGTTATCGCCGGTTTGCCCGGAACCACTCCGCAACCGGAGGCCATCGTCCAGCAGCGCCGGATATTCCACGAAGTGGCTCTGGCGTGGGCGTCTTCGTTTCCTGCCAGCACGGACGCCCTGGAAGCGCTGGCCATTTCCCTCGAGCTGCTCGGGGATCCTTCGGCACTCGACACGCTCCGACGAGCGCGATCGTTGGCCCAAACCGCCGCGGATCGGCTACGCGTTTCGACCGCGATCGTGTGGGTCACCCTCCGGTTCAGTCTCCCCGACGACACCGTGCGGCTCGCTGGATTGCGTGCCCTGGCCGATTCCCTGATTCTCGGTGGGGGATCCGCACCGGACCGGGAGCGAGGGTCGATTGCGGGACTGGCGGCGCTGACCGGACGCGCTGGACTGGCGGCACGTATGATCCGGATTTCCGAGGCGATGGAGGCGCAACCACCGCCGGCGCCAATCACCATGTCGGCACCGGCGCTGCTGGCCTTCAGCGCGCTTGGAGGACCGCCAGACAGCATTCTTCGGCTCGAACGGGAAGTGGCCCAGGGGATCGAGGGTGGCCTGGTCGAGCGGGACCGCCCCGGCGCCCGGCGCGTGTGGCTGGCGCGCGCCGCCACGGTGGCATTCCCCGACACGCCGTTCCCTTCCCTTCAACGGCTGGCAGGCGACGGAGATCCCCTGTTGCAGGCTCAGGCCGCTGCGCAGGCGGGGAGACGCACCGACGCGTTGCGTTTGTTTCCGAATCTCACAGCCCAGCGGCGGCCGCTGGCCCCCAAGGACCTGAGCATCGATGCGGTATATCCGGAAGCCCGTCTGCTCCTGTTCCTCGGAGACACGCTGGGCGCCCGAGACTGGATCGATCCGGTGCTGAATGCATTGCAGCTGAGGGATTCGGAGCGATTCTCGACCGTGAATGCGGCCGCGAGTCTGGTCCGGACGATGGCACTTCGAGCCGACCTGGCCGCATGGGCCGGGGAACGTGATATGGCGCGCCGCTGGGCCCGGGCAGTGGCGATTCTATGGCGCGATGCCGATTCGTATCTCCAACCGCTGGTACGCCGGATGATGTTGCTCGCGGAGTAAACACTCGCACGAGAGGAGGCGGCATGAAAGGCAGCCGATGGTTCGGGTTCGCGCTGGTGCTGGTGCTGATTGCATTGGTCGGATACTGGTTCGGGAAGCGGAGGACCACGACCGTTTTGCGGGAAGTGGTCGGGAGGCTGCCGACCGGGCAGGATTCCATCGAAGCTCGCTTCGATTGTCCCGAGCATGCCGGCGTGTTCATTCAGTTTGCCGGTGGAGATACTACAACCTTTACCCAATTGTCGGTGCCGGGTCCTCTGACGCTCATCCCGGAGTTTCATGACTGTCAGAGGCTGATCTCGCGGAATGGCGTGGAATACGGTCCCCTGGTGGGGATCTTCGCCTCGGACCGGCTGAATCAGATGACGGTTACGGGCGCCCGCTATGTCGACCCCGAGGGCCCGCTGACCCGCGAGGCGCCGCGAGGCGCGGCCGTCGTGAGGATACCGAATACAACCCAGTTGTATGCCTTTGTGGAGGCGGTGGCGTGGGGCGACTATCCATTGTTGGGTATCAAAAAGGGCATCAACTGCCTCTATGTCGTTCCGGATGACCAAACGCCTTCCGGACTCAAGGGTAAGATGTTCAGTGTGATAGACGAGGCGGAGTGCGACAAGGGCGTCGATGAAGTCCAAGGCAATATGACCCCGCTGGATGCGACGATCTACCGGCCCGAGACCGAGTTCAATTCCAACGACTATCCACCGGCCGCACGCTGGGATTGGGACACCAAAGATCAGTGGTGGGTCATTGGCGTGAAGTGCGGGGGGGCCTGGTGCCTCATTAGCCCCGAGAACTCCCAGTCGACGGTTGATTCCCCCCACCAACCGCCGGGCAACGCGAACAACGCAGCCAAGCGGCGGGTGTTCCGGGTCAAGGGCTGGTACGATGAGCAGCGCCTCGCGGTCAATGCCAGTACCGGTCTGCTTCCTGGGCCGCACAACGTCACCGCGTTTCCGGTATACAACCTGGGCGACTATGACCAGGTTGAGGACTTCAAGGACTGGAAACTGGTGGCCAACGTCGATATGCGGGCGACGTGGGCATTGTACAAGACCAAACTGGGTTTCAGCAGAACAAATCCGGGAGGCCCATACAACGAGGTGAGAATTTGCCAGGGCACCGCGTGCAACGTCCCGCAAGGCACTCCCGCCTTGAACTGTACCAAGGATGTCGATGGCAATATATGGTATGCGAGAATAACTACGCCCAACGATGTCTCCACCTATCGGTGCGTGAACAATCATCGTCATAGCAACTATGATCCACCCGCCACGGCCCGGTGGCGCTGGACGCTGAAGGACGAAACGCTCTGGACCCGGTGCGCCGAAGGATGCTGCGAGGTGACGGGCATCTCTTAGCCACCGCCGGGACATCACGGGGACGACGTAAGGGGTGGGACGTGAGAGGTGGGTACGTCCACGACTCACCTCTTACGTCTTCCAACTCGAAATACTCATCGTGCCCACCCCCCCCCCTCTGGCGTGACCAATAATCGGGCCGTAGTCTTGCTCGTCCCCCCATAGCGCCGGCCCAGCCGGCTTTCTCTCGGAGGTCCGCATGCTGGCTCGCAGTGCGTTCACCGGTGTCGCCCTCATCGTCCTCGTCGCGTGTGCGCCGAAGGCGAAGGAGCAAGCCGCCCCCCCAGCAGCGGTGGACAGTGCCGCTGTGGTCTCCGCCGCCGCGGGTTACTGGCCCCGGTGGATCGCCGCCGTGACCGCCGGCGACATGGCCGCGATGGGCGGGCTGGTCAGCGACAGCGTCCGTCTCGACCTGAAGGGCTTTGCGCCGATGGTCGGGAAGGCGGCGTTCCTCGCCACCTTCGAGCCGCTCATGAAGGCCACGAAAATGGACTCGGAAGTCATCACGCCGGAGCTGACCACGGCGATCAGCAACGAGCTGGCTTACCAGACCGGCGACTACGTGGAAACCATGACCACCGCGGGAAAGACCCAAACCGAGTACGGCCGCTATGCCGCCGCAATCGGAAAGGGCGCCGACGGCCAGTGGCGCCTGAGCTACATCATGGCGTTCGCCGACTCTCTCGTCCCCGTGAAAAAGTGAGCCGCCCGATGCGAGCTTTCTCGACTGTCGCCCTCGCCCTGCTCATTGCGGCCGCGGCGACCGCGACCAAATCCCAGACCCCGGCCGCCGCAGCCGTGGATTCCGTCGCGGTGTTCCAGGGACTCGACGCCCTGCGCACCCAGTACATTGCCGCACAAACCGGCGGCGACGCGGCGGCGCTCGCGGCGCTGCACGCCGAAACCGCCGGTCTCGACCTCTTCGGACTTCCCCGGCTTCGCGGCCGCCCGGCGATTCAGGCGGCGGTGACCGCCGACCTCGCCGCCCGCAAGTACACCCTGGTCGAGATCACGCCGTTCGCCCGCAATGCCCGGACCAACACCGAGGCCACCGAGCTCGGGACCTATCACGACATGCACGATGTGCAGGGGAAAGTGGACCACGAGTGGGGCCGTTACCTCGGCGCATTTTCGAAGAGTGCCGACGGTCAGTGGAAGATTCAGTACCTGATGGCCTTCCCCGACTCCGTCAAAGTCGGCAAGTAGCGGGTTGGGGTTGGGAGATAGGAGATGGGGGTTAGGGCGGTTCCCAGTCCCCACCTCCCAACTCCCGACCCCCATCACCTACATTCCGGCATGGTTCTCCGCCCCCTCGGCACCGTCGCGCTCCCCGCAGGCGCCCAGGCCGTCAATGACGCCTGGCTCGACCAGCTCGACTCCGCCCTGTCCGCCACGGGCGCCGACTGGTCCCTCATCTGCCGCAATACCCTGTACGACCTCTGGTATCCCGCGGCCCCGGGCTGCGACGAAGTGCTCGCGAACGCCAAGACCACGGCGGCAACCCGCGCGGTCCTCTTTGCGCTCGACCCGCGTAACATCACCCTGGAGCCGGAGTACTACGCCGAAGTGGACCGGGAGAAGTTTGCCCGGGTCAAACCCCTGCTCTGGCTCTGGTATTCCTTCGACCGGACTCCGGCGGGAGGACAGAATGTCGACCTCGGCGTCAAGCTGCGTCGCCTGCTGGCCCCGCGGATCTTCGCGCGCTGCGGCAAAAACTTCAAATGCTTCCAGTACACCGAGTTTTCGTTCGGCTACAACATGGAGGTGGGCGACGATTGCGTGGTGCATCGCCATGTGCTTCTGGACGATCGGGGCGGGATCACCATGGGAGACCGGGTGAGCGTCTCCGACTATGCCAACATCTACAGCCATACCCACAGCATTGTCGACCAGAAGGACGTGACCGACCTGCGCACCGTGCTGGAGGACGACGTGCGGATCACCTATCACGCCACCGTGCTCGCGGGCGTGCGGGTGGGCCGGAACGGGATGGTCGGCGCCAACGCACTCGCGACCAAGGACGTGAAGCCCTACAACGTGAATGTCGGCATCCCCGCCAAATCCATTCGGGTCAAACCCAATGCGCCACCGGAAGCGTTTGCGACCGAGCGTCTCCCCCGCCGCGAGGAATAGCCCGTAAGTCTGCTGCCTGTTGCCAGTTGCCCGCTGCCTGTTGTCTGACCCATTCGTGACACATCCGTTGCACCGCCGTGCCCGGTCCGAAACCGAATCTGTCAAGCTTTCCGCCCGGAATACCTGATATACCGTCGCCCCTTTGAGGGCGGTGGTCATCTCGAACCGCGAGCGGACCTATGTCTCTGCGATTTATGCCCGCCCAGTCGATTGCCCGGGCCACATTCTCGGCCCTTTTCGCTCTTGCTTTCAGCCTTCCCCTGGCGGCCCAGACCCAGACTGGCCGAATCGTCGGAAGAATTCTTGGCGGCGACCGGGGCACCCCGGTCTCCGGGGCGGTCGTCGAGGTAGTGGGGACAGCTATCCGAATCTCGGCGAGTTCCTCCATCGACGGACGGTACACGCTTCAGGATGTCCCGGCGGGAGAAACCACCGTCCGGGTCCGTATGATTGGATACGGACCGAAAATGGTCTCGGGAATCCGGGTTCCCGCTGGCGGCGCCGTCACTCAGGACATCGTGCTGGCAAGCGAAGTCGTACAGCTCGAGGAGCTCTCGGTCACGTCCGAGTCGGAGCGCGGGAGCATCAGCAAGGCGCTCAACGAACAGCGCAATGCCACGGGCATCGTGAACGGAGTTACCGCCGAGGAGATCGCCAAGACGCCCGATGGCGACGCCGGCCAAGCGGTTCAGCGGGTCAGCGGAGTCACGGTCCAGGATGGCAAATACGTCTTCGTTCGCGGGCTGGGTGAGCGGTACACGACCACGTCTCTCAATGGGGCACGCATCCCGAGCCTCGAGCCGGAACGGAAGGTGGTTCCGCTCGATCTCTTCCCCTCGGGGATGCTCGAAGGCATCACCACCTCCAAGACCTTCGTCCCGGATCAGCCCGGGGACATGACCGGGGCGGAGGTCAACCTCAAAACCCGTGAGTACCCGTCCCGGCGGATTATCACCTTCTCGGCGGGCACCGGCTTCAATACTGCCGGATTCCGGTCGGACATCCTCAAGGCACCGACATCGGGTCGGGAGTGGCTGGGACTGGCCGGCAACGATCGGTCCCTTTCGGATGCACTCAGGGCGGCGGGTGATCTCAAGGCCATGACGCCGGAGCAGGAGAACACCCTGATCGGGTCGTTCCGGAATTCCTGGAGCGCCCGGAACGGTCACGGAAACCCCAATGGGGCGTTCGGCGTGTCGGTCGGCGGCGAGGATCCGTTCTTCGGACAGCCGCTCGGCTATCTGATGTCCCTCTCGTATTCAACCGGCCAGGAGATCCGGGAGAATGAGCGGAAGGGAATCGCCATCAACGGAGCGGAGCCAGGCAGCGCGATCCCGATCAATACCTACGAGGGCTCCACCGCGAGGAACAGCATCCTGTGGGGCGGACTGCTCAACCTGAGCACTCGACTGGGTACCAGCACCCGCATCACGACCAGCCATACCTACACCCGGAGCGCGGACAACGAGGCCAATCTGCTGACCGGGACCAACGAGGAGTTCGGACAAACTTTCCAATTCACCCGGCTGACCTACACCGAGCGCTCGATGCGGTCGAATCAGCTCACCGGAGAGCACCTGTTCGGATCCCGCCACCTGGTCAACTGGTCAGCGAGTCTCTCGGCGGTCAGCCGCGATGAGCCGGACCGTTCGGACCTCGGGTACGTCGTCGACGCGAACGGAAATGCCGCGGAGTGGTTTGGCCAGGCCAGATTCGCCACTCGCACCTTCAGCGAGTTGTCAGAAGACGGCACGGATCTCTCCGCAAATTACCAGCTGGCGTTGGGCGCCGCGTCCCGCCCGGTGCTGCTCAAGGTAGGCGGCGCCTGGCGCACCACCAGCCGGATTTCGGAAATCCGTGCCTACGACATCGTGAACCGGTCTCTTTCCACCCCGGAGCTGTCCCAGTCGCCCGAACGGATCTTCAATGGTGAGTACGCGGCGCAGGGGAGGCTGCTGCTCCATGCCAACGCCTTCGGAGGCAGCTACGATGCCGACGACCGGGTGGGGGCTGCGTTCGGGATGGTCGACATCCCTGTGGGTGCCAACATCCGGGTGGTCGGGGGTGCGCGGCTGGAGAAGTGGAAGCTCGACGTCATGACCCGTACCGCTCAGGGAGACATCGTGCCGGCCCGCCCCCGGGCCAGCGACCTGCTCCCCTCCCTGGCGATCAACGTGGCGCTGCGGGAGAATCAGAATCTCCGGCTCTCCGCCAGCCGCACGGTGTCCCGGCCCGAGTACCGGGAGCTCTCCCCGGTTCCCTATTTCGAGCAGGTCGGACTGCTGACCACGTTCGGCAACCCGAACCTGCGTCGTGCCACCATCAGCAATGCCGATATCCGGTGGGAGTGGTTTCCGACCTCGGCCGAGGTCGTGAGCATCAGCGCCTTCGCGAAGCGGTTCAGCAACCCGATCGAGAAGATCCTGGTGCTCCAGGCAGGGACCTCGGCGCTGGGCTTCGTGAACGCAGAGGCCGCGAACAACTACGGTGTGGAGCTCGAGCTTCGAAAGAATCTCGGAATCCTGGGCACCGCGTTCATGCCTTTCACGCTCTTCACCAACACGACCCTGATGAAGAGCGAGATCACTCCGGGCAGTGAGGTGCTGACGAATGCCAACCGCCCGATGGTCGGCCAGTCGGAATACGTGGCCAATGCCGGCCTCAGCTTCTTGAGCGGCTCGGGACGCCTCAGCGCGACCCTGCTCTACAATGTGACCGGGGCGCGCATTTCCGAGGCGGGGGGCGGCGGACTGCCGGACACTTACGAGAAAGCCCGGCAGATGGTGGACCTCTCGGTGCAGCTCCCGATGTTCTCGCAGGCGTCGGTCAAGGTGGACGCCCGCAATCTTCTTGACAGTCCCGTGACCTTCGACCAGGGCGGCGTCATACGTCATCGTTACACGACCGGACGTGTTTTCTCCGTCGGCTTCACCTGGAGGCCGTGAGCGAGTGTATCCCTTACCAACTATTGAGGCTGGAATGATGAAACTGCGGAATGCACTGATTTGTGTGATGGCCGCTGCGGGTTTGGTCCTGGGAGCGTGCAGCAGCGACACGACCGAGCCGACCCCACCACCGGTGCCGACCGGTCTCACCGCTTCACAGCTCAGCCTCACCTCGGCCCACGTCAGCTGGAGCGCCGTGAGCGGCGCGACCAGCTATAAGCTGGAACGGGGAACCGCTGGGGTCTTCACGCAAGTCGGCGGCACCATCACCGGAACGTCCTTTGACGACACCGGCCTCACCGCCGGCGTTGCATACAACTACCGCATCGCGGCGGTCAACGGCACGCTGGCCAGCGCCTTCTCCACACCGGTCGACATCACCACCGGGCTCAAGACCAAGTTGATCGACGCCAATATCACCGCCAGCCGCACTCTCTTTGCCGATACCGTGTACACCCTCAAAGGGTATATCAAGGTCCAGAACGGCGCGGTGCTGACCATTCAGGCTGGTACCAAGATCGTTGGCGATGCCGCAACGCCCGGCAGCTCGCTCTGGATTCTCCGGGGAGCGAGGATCGAGGCGGTCGGAACCGAAGCTGCACCGATCGTGTTCACATCGGCCAAGGCGGCGGGCCAGCGGAAGCCCGGTGACTGGGGCGGCATCATCATCGTCGGCAACGGCATCATCAACCGCACCGAAGGGACGATCCTCACCGAAGGCGGAGCGGCGGGCATCGCGGAGAATTATGCCGGCGGCACCAACAACGCCGACAACAGCGGCACCCTCAAGTATGTCCGGATCGAGTTCGCCGGCTATGACATCTCCAACGGCGCCGGCCAGGAGCTGAACTCGCTCTCCATGTATGCGGTGGGCAGCGGCACCAGGATCGAGTTCGTCCAGACGGTGGCGGGGCTCGACGATTCGTTCGAGTGGTGGGGCGGTGCAGTTGACGCCAGGAATCTGGTGTCCTACGAGGCCGGCGACGACCACTTCGACTGGACCGAGGGCTATGCCGGCCGGGTGCAGTTCCTGATCGCATTCCAGACCACCAAGCTCGATCCTGCGCCCGGCGCAGGCTTGTTCTCGACCGATCCCCGTGGATTCGAGGGCGACGGGTGCGATCCCGCCGTCACGGGCACCAGTTGCACGGTCGTGGCGGGTCCTGCCGGAGCCGGAACCAGCACCCCGTATTCGCGTCCGGTCTTCGCCAACTTCACGTTCGTAGGCCCTGGCCAGGGCGTGGCCGGATTCCCCGCGGACGGCAACGGAGTGGTCATGCGGCGGGGCACGGCCGCAACCCTGTTCAACGGCATCATCGCCCGCGCCCGTGGGACGGGATTGCAGTGGCGCGACGCGTTCACCGATTCGCTCCGGCTGCGCGACTCAACCAACGTCACGAACATCATCCTCTCCGAAAACGGTCCGGTGGCGGCGCCGACCAACTACGATGCCGATGGCCTGGACGTGACCGGGGCGGAATCGGCTCGGCGGTATGCGCAGGCAGCGAAGTTCGCGGGACAGAACCACCGGATCGGAACCGATGCTGCTTCACTGTTTCTGAGCCTGAGTCCGGCCACTCTCGACTGGACGCCGAAGGTCACTGCCGGGCAGCCCGATCCCACCACCGGTGGAAGCCAGGTCGTGCCGCCCAAGCTCGCGGCGCGCGTCGCCGGGTACCCGTACAGCGGCGGCTGGGTGAACACCTCCTATGTTGGCGCGGCGGCACCGGCCGGCCCGAAGTGGTGGCAAAACTGGACCGTGCACTTCACGAACTGAATGCTGGGCACATCCCGGGCCCGGTCAGTGCGTCTTGGCTGACCGGGCCTGGTGCTATGGAGGAGGGGAGATGAAAGCTCGATCAGCCGGCTCGGCAGCGGGTCTGGCGGTCCTCGCCGCGGCCACATTGCTGCTGGCCCGAAAAGCACCATCGCCTTCGGAGGCACAGGTTCCTCCCGCGGGCGTCGTGGATAGCGCCATTCCGCGCGAGGAGGCCCTGCGGCGTTTCAGGGTCGGATTGCTGCCTACCGACTCGCTGGAGGGCGGCGAAGGGAGCCTGGAGGCACTGGTGATCTCGTTCGTGAAAGCACTGGAGACCAGAGACACGGCCGCGTTTGGCCGACTGGCGCTCTCGCAGCGTGAGTTTGCCTACGTGTACTACGAGACCAACCCGCAATCTCTGCCGCCCTACGACCTGAGTCCGTCCCTGTACTGGTTCATGCTGGAGGGCGGCAGCCGGGGAGGACTATCCAAAACGTTGCAGAACCTGGGGGGCATACCACTGCACTACAGCCGAACTCGCTGTGAGGGAGAACCAAGCCGGGAGGGCCAGAATACCGTCTATGGACCGTGTGTGGTGGTGCGGCAGGCGGGACACCCTGATTCACTGGTCCAGCGGCTCTTCGGGCCCATTATCGAGCGACGAGGCCGGTGGAAATTCGTCAGCTACGCGAACAAGCTCGACTGAGCCCGTTGCCTGTTGCCTGTTGCCCCTATCGCTTCTTCAACCCGATGTTCAGTACATCCTCCAGGGTCCCGGCCCTGCCCCGCCCCACCAGCCGCAACGCGTCGGTGATTTCCCGCCGGATCCGGGGCCAGCTCATCCGCTCCCGCGCCGCCCCCGGTGGGAGCCACTCGTAGGCATCATGCTCGGGGGAGATGCTGACCTCGGCCTCCAGCGAAACGAACGCCGCGAACGCGGGCACCAGAACCACCTCGTTGGTGCTGTGGCGGTAGAACGATTCCACCCGGCTCAGGTTATAGAGCCGCTCCGGCCTGAGCCCGGCTTCCTCGTGCATCTCCCGCACCGCGGTCTCCACCGCGGTCTCACTCTCGTCGATGTGGCCGTGGACGCCCTCCCAGGATCCGGGGGAACGACCCGATGCGCTGCGACGAAGGCAAAGCACCTCGAGCCGGTCCCCCAATCCCCGGAGGACCACGACATCGACGTAGGCGACACGGGAGTTAGGCATGCCTGGAAGGCGGGGGTTGGCGGATGGGAGTTGGGGGTTTGGGTTGCTGCATAATAGCGGTTAGCTGATAGCCGATAGGTGCTTCATTGGCCTCGCCTCCGCGCAAGCGTACTCTCGAGCCTCGCCGCCAGGGCCTTGGCCCGGAACGGTTTGGTGAGGAAATCATCGGCGCCCAGCTGCAGCACCCGCACCTCGTTGTCTTCGTCACCCTTCGCGGTGAGCACGATTACCGGGATCTGACGGGTCACCGGCCTGGAGCGCAGCTGGCTCAGCACCGAGTACCCATCCACACCGGGAAGGTTGAGGTCGAGGAGGATGATATCGGGCGCGTGACGATCCACTGCGTCCAGCGCCTGGGCGCCGTCGCGCGCCTCCACGACGCTATAGCCCTGCCGCTCCAGCAGGTCCTTCATGACCCGGCGGAGCTGATCCTCGTCATCCACCAGCAGAACCATCGCCCCTTTGCGGGTGAGCTCGGTCCGGGCCGGGGGCAGATCCTCGAGCAGCTCGAACGCCGGAGAGAGCTCCAGCGTCGGCACCCCCGCCGCCTCGCGAGCCGCCGCGGGCGTCGTGACGGCGGCCGCCTTGACCGGCGGCGCCGGGTCTTCGGCTTCGGGGTGGCGGCTCCGGCGGCGCTCGGTGTGGCCGTCGTCCTCCTCGGGACGTCCCTGCGGCCGGGTCAGGCTGTCGTCCGGGCGGGGCGGTTCGGTCACCCGGAGCAGCTCGTCCACCGATGTCTCGCCGGAGACCACGTGGCGAATCCCGCTCTCGAACAGCGAGCGCATTCCGCTCGCGCGCGCCGCCTGGGCGATCTGGTCGGCGGTGGCACCCCGCCCGATCAGCCGCTCGATTTCCGGATTCATCACCAGGATTTCCACGATGCTGAATCGGCCCCGATACCCGGTGTGCGCGCACTCGGAGCAGCCCACCGCCGTGTACAGCTCGGCCGGTCCGGCGGGCAGGTGCACCTTGATGCGCTCGGGGAGCGTGTCGTTCTGCTTCACCTTGCAGTAGGGACAGAGACGCCGAAGCAGCCGCTGCGCGAGAATCCCCCGCAGCGCGGCGGCGATCTTGTACGCCTCCATGCCCATGTCGACGAGCCGGGTGACCGTGTTCGGCGCGTCATTGGTGTGCAGGGTGGAGAGGACGAGGTGCCCGGTGAGCGACGCCTGGAGCGCGATCTGCGCGGTCTCCATATCTCGGATCTCGCCGATCAGCACCACATCGGGGTCCTGTCGCAGGATCGACCGCAGCGCACTGGCAAAGGTCAGCCCCGCCTTCTCGTTGACCTGCACCTGCACGATGTTGGACCCGAGGCGGTACTCCACCGGATCCTCGACCGTCACGATGTTCACCTTGTCGCCCTGCACCTGGCGCAGCGCCGCGTACAACGTGGTTGTTTTGCCCGAGCCGGTGGGGCCCGTGACCAGGAGGATGCCTTCCTTGTTGTCGAGCAGCGCGGTCATGATGTTCCGCTCGTCGTCCTCGAGACCGAGCGCGTCGAGCGAGAGGATGGTCGTTTTGGTATTGAGAATCCGGATGACCAGCTTTTCGCCCAGCGAGGCGGGCAGCGTGGACACCCGGAGGTCCACCGGATTCCCGTTCACGGCGACCCGGCAGCGGCCGTCCTGCGGTCGCAACCGGTCCGCGATGTCCATCCCCGACATGATCTTGACCCGCGACACCAGCGGGATCCCCGCCGAGCGCGGGATCTTCATGACCTGGCGCAGCACGCCGTCGATCCGGTAGCGCACCACCACGCCCGCTTCGACCGGCTCGACGTGGATGTCGCTCGCCCGGCTGGTGATGCCGTCGGCGATGAGGGTGTCCACCAGCTTGATGATCGGGCGCGCCTGGGCCTCTTCGGCGCTGCTGCTGTAGTCGTCCGGCTCGTCGGCAAGCTGGGTGACGTCGTGCTGGCCGGTGATTCCGGAGAGCAGCTTGGAGACGACTTCGGAGGAGCGGTACAGCTCGTCCAGCTTGTCGCGGATCTTCCCGGGAGAATACAGCACCATCCGGATTTCCCGTCCGGTGGCGAACGCGAGCATTTTTTCCGCGTCCATGTCGAACGGGTTGGCGGTCGCGACCTCGAGATAGGAATCGGTGCTTCGGATCGGCAGGACGTTGTACTTGCGGGCCACCTGCTCGGGCAGGGCGTCCTGCACCTGGGGGTCTTGCAGGGAGAGGTTCGCGATGGGTAGCCGGAACCGGGCCGCCACCGCCTCGACGATCTGCTGGTCGGTGCTCATCCGGCGGTCAACCAGCGCCTCCCAGAGCGACGTGGCTTCCCGCGCATCGCGCCTGACCTTGGCAATCTGCTCCTCGGTCACAAGCGTCGAAAGGGTGGGGACGAGCCACTCGTCGCTAAAAGCCATTCACCGTTCCCGGAGATTGTTAAGAAGTGCTTAAATCTACGTAGACGATAGCGGTAGGGGCTAGAGGATGGGCCACCATTCCGGCGACACATCCAGCGTCAGGCCCCAGCGTCGCGGCTTGTCGGGCCGCTCACGGAGCGGCGTGGCCAGCTCGAACCTGAGCAGGTTCTGCAGGAACTCGAACGCCACACCGGCCACCGGCCGGGCCCCGTCGCTGGATCGCCATCCGACCCCTTCAATCGTCCCCCCGGCCCAGCCCACTCCGACAAACGGCGCCAGGATCGCCCGATTTCCGGTACTGGCAAATGGCCCGATTCCGACCTCCGGCACCGGCACCCGGACCCGCCACTCGACCTTGCCGGCAGCCACCCGTCGCCCACCCCACTGCCGGAAGGTCTCTGCGGGAAGCGTGCCCCGGCCCCCGATGGCAAAGCTCCGGGCCTTGGGCAGCCCCGGCGTCGCCACGCCGGCAAGGGTCCTAACCCGCAAATGCCCCAGCGGAACCGGGATACTACCGTCGGAGCGGAAGCTGGCCCGGAAGTATTGCGTGGGGCCCGACCCCGCCTCGACCCCGAATTGCAGTTTGAGGTCGCCACGATCTACCGCACCCCGCGGGGCGAGCACCAGGAACGCCCGGCCCAGCCAGTAGCTGCCGCTTCCGAGGGGGGGATTCGGCTCGTAGACGCCCCGGGACGGGGTCGCCATCGTCGATACGCTGCTGCTCCGCTCAAAGCGCGCCGAGAGATCCAGCGACCATCGCGGATCGAGGCGTTGGTGCAGCCCGACCCCGACTTCCTCTCCGAGCAGGTAGCTGCCCAGATCGATGGCGGCTTCCTGCGACAGCAGCGAGTTCACCACACCGCTCACCACCGGCTCGTCGCCGAAATCCCTGATGGTGCGGCGGCCCTCGACCGTCCAGTCGGTCGCGCCCCGGGTGAACCCGACCAGGATCCCGGCCGTGACTCTCCGGTCCGACAATCCATAGCCGAGCGATCCCTTCACTTCGTATCCGCCGTTGAACCGGAGACCCATTCCCACGCCGAACGCGAGTCCCTGAACCCGATTGACCCGCACCAGATCGCTGACCGCGGTGGTGCCGATGCGGCTTCGGGGCATCCCTTCGAGCAGCTGGCGGGAGACCAGCTCCTCGGCCTTGCTCTTGAGCTCCTCGAACTCCCTGCGGTCGAAGGGAAGCGCTCCTTCCGCCGCGGCCCGCAGCGGCATGGCCCAGCGGGCCGAGTCGCTGGTCGGAGCAGCGAGTCCCGAGTACGGCGGCGCATCGCGCAGCACCTCGGGGAACCGCGCGGCGAAATCGTAGTTGTCGATTTCCCAGGTTCCCTTGATGATCGAGCGCATCGGGAATTCGAAAACCGAAGAGCGGCGGCGGATTTCGATCTGCTGCCGGTAGGGGAGCCACCAGCGTTCCTCGAGCAGCGACTGCTCCAGCACGACGGTGATGTCTTCGACTTCCTTGTCCCGGTATGCGGCGGGGGTGAAGCTGAACTGGAAGCGCACCAGCGCCGCGGTCTTCCGCTCCAGAAAGAGCGAGCCCACGACCAGCGGCCGGGTGAGGTTCCGGGGTCGCACCTGCACCGCCAGGACCTCGAGCGGTCCTTTCGGGGTGCGCAGCGTGAGGGTGTCGCCCAGCGCGAAGTCGTACTCGTCCAGCCCCTCGAGCGAGAGCGGGTGAATGGCGTCCCGGACTTCGTCGCCATCCCCGATGCGGATGATGGGACCGAAATTGTCGGGAACGATGCCGAGATGATCGCGGTGGTAGCGCATCACGGTCGGCAGGAACGTGCCATGCCGCCATGCCACGATTCGCTGCTTGCTCAGATCCGGCGCTTCCCAATACACTTCGACGTCCAGCTCATCGGCCAGGGCCAGCCGCGGTGGATCGGGAAATCCCCTCCCGAACTGCCAGAGGTGAAAGACGAATCCGTGCGCCAGACTCCGGTACTGGCGCAACGCGGTGTCGGCGGACGGGGTTTCCCGAAGCAGAATCGCTCGGCGCACCAGCGAAGCGACCTGGGCATCGTTCCAGGTCTGGGCGCCGAGAGTGCCGGGCAGGGCCAGCAGAAGGAGGAGGAATGGCCGGAGCATCGATGGCCTCAATTAGCAGGGCCCGCGGCGCTCCTGCAAGCGTGGCGATTCTGCTGCTCGCGGCCTGCGGGCCGCCCTCGGGCGTCAAACCCGGCGGAGTGCCGCCCGATGTCCCCGCGCCGGTCCTGGCGCCGCTTCCTCTCGCGCAGGTCTTTCTGCTCGAGGCCTCGGGGGTGGCGCCGGAAGACACCGCCGTGGAGGTCCACCGCGATTCGCGTCGGGTAATTGTCTTGCGGCGCTCGGCTCCCGATTTCGGCCTCTTCGCGACCCTGGAATTCGGCCTGCCCAGTGACACGGCTGCGAGGACCGGCCCTCCGGCGCGGGTGCGAGTCAGGCCGAACCCCGGCCACTACAGCCTCGATCTCGTCATCGACGGCGCGGTGTCCGACAGCGCCACTATCACCTTCAGCTATGGCGCCCACTTTGTCGCCCCGGCGGGTGCGCGCGAGCGATACGGAAGCAATCTCGACTTCGAGAAGGCACTGGCGATCGGGCGGGTCGGGGGCGACGGCATCGTGGTGTTTCTTCCCACCTCACGGCCGGGCTCCGACATGGTGCGAGCTCCGCTCCAGGGACCGGGCCGCTACCTCGTCGCCGCACCGCGCTGAGCCGGTGTCGCGCTGGCAGCTGCTTCCCGAAGCCGGTGGGTCCCCGATCGAGCTGCCCGACGACCGCCCCGTAGTGGTCGGCCGTGCCGCCGCGTCCGACATCCATCTCGCCGATGAAACCGTGTCGCGCCATCACGCCGAGCTTCGCAGCGACGCCCTCGGCGTGCTGGTGCGGGACCTGGCCAGCGTCAACGGCACCCTGCACAACGACGCCGCGCTCATCGAGGGCCGCGCCG
>Ga0075429_100001661_pt1 | contig 18397 bp, 20 predicted proteins | sample RhiMetdeltSRZDD3_FD_75295 | JGI IMG/M metagenome (GOLD analysis project Ga0075429, IMG submission 75295) | Populus rhizosphere microbial communities from Tennessee, USA - Rhizosphere MetaG P. deltoides SRZDD3 | ecosystem: Host-associated > Plants > Roots > Rhizosphere > Soil | place: USA... | reverse complement strand
AAGATAAACCATCGGTCGTTGTTCAGCATCCGGACGGCAGTCGCACCAGATATCTGGTGGCACCTGATATGCTTGATGCCTTCATCAATGACTTACCTGAAGGAGATAGGTTTGTAGGCGATATTTCGCCTCCGTCGATCTCGGGGGGCTCTGAACCACCCACTCCTGAACCCTAGCCTTTTGAATTTTTATGATATTTATCTACTATATTGACAAGCCAAAAGGGGACTGTTATACTTTTTTCCATGAAAAGCACGAAAGACAGAATCCTTCAGACACTGCTTCGCCATCCCAAAATCACCATCAATGAACTTGCCGAGGCAGTGGATATCAACCCTATTTCCGTCCGCCACCATTTGACCAACCTGCAAATGGAGGGTCTGATCGAGGCCGCGGAAGTTCGCCACGGTGTGGGACGCCCGCGCCTGGTGTATTCGCTCACGCAGGATGGAATGGAGCGCTTCCCCACGAAATATTTGCGGCTCACCACGCGTCTATTGGCGCAGATGAAAGAAACAATGCCGGCGCCGGTGGTCGCGAAACTTTTCAATCAGATCGCTGAGGATCTTGCAAGTGAATATTCCAGCCAGATCCAGGGTTTGAGCATGGAAGAGCGGCTCGAGTTTGTGAAGGAATTGCTTGCCCAGGAAGGCTTTACCGTGGAATGGGAAAAGAAAGGCAGCGAGTATCAGATCCATGAGATCTCGTGCCCGTACTATCAGATCGGCGTTGCCCATCCCGAAGTCTGTACGGTAGATCAAACATTGATCTCAAAAATGCTGGCCCTGCCTGCCAACAAAGTTCAGTGTATTTTAGATGGTGGTTCACACTGTACGTATGTGGTGCAGACCGCTGCTGTAAAAAACTAATCTTTGACTTAAGAGTCACTTTTGAGGAAAAATGACCGAAGAAACTGTTAATGAAATCCAATGGACGATCCATACAACCCACCCTGATAAGGTAAAGGCTGCCCGCGAAAGGCTTTCAGAGGTAGTTGACCCCGAGATCGGGATGAACATTATCCAACTGGGGCTGGTGCGCGATATTACAATCGAGAATGACATCGCCCGCCTGAAGATGATCCTCACCACGCCATTCTGCCCTTATGGGCCGGCGATGATCGAGATGACCAAAGCCAAAGCGGTGGAGGGATTAGATATGCCTGTCACGATTGAGATGGGCATGGACATGTGGGACTTCTCGATGATGGAAGACCCGTCGGCCCTGGACTGGGGCATGTACGCCTAAGAAATAGTCACAAATTTTCGTGCATCCTTGATGAAACCAAAAGCGACTCAACCGAGTCGCTTTTTGGTTACAACCCAAAATCAGGAGATTTTGGATTCCTGCCTTACTCCTCTGTAATCGTGATCGTCTCGATCGCGTCGCCCTCAAAATCCGGATTCTGGTCGGGGTCGCGGCGGGTGATGCCGTTGACAACATCCATTCCTTCCACGACTTCACCAAAAATAGTGTGCAACCCATTTAGATGGGGCGTAGCATCATAGGTGATAAAGAACTGACTCCCATTTGTGTTGGGACCCGAGTTTGCCATGGCAAGCAAACCTGGTCTATCGAAGGTCAGGTCCGGGCTGAACTCATCCTCAAATTGATATCCCGGGCCGCCCATACCGGTACCTGTTGGGTCACCGCCCTGCGCCATGAATCCATCCAAAACACGATGGAACGTCGTGCCGTCATAAAATCCGTTGCGCGCCAGAAAGACAAAATTATTGACCGTCTTGGGAGCCTGATCGTCAAACAGCTGGACCACAAACTCTCCCCCTTTCGCCAGCTTGAACGTCGCGAAATATTGTTTGTTCACATCGATGGTCATCGGCGGCGCAGCATCGTATTGCTGCTCGACAGCTCCCTCGGCGGGAGTCGGAGTCGCGGTCTCGCTGGACCTGCCTCCCGACCAAACCAGCCAGACAATACCAATCACGATCAATGCCAGGACGATTCCCCCGACGATCTGGATCGTCCTGTCGGTTTGTTGCTTCTTCAGAGCCCGCTGCCGCGCTTCGATCTGTTTTTTGTTTGCCATACCTGGTCTCTCCTTTGTATTTCTCTAATTTTCATCAAATGATTTCAACAACGTCCGGGTTCGCTGGAGGCTGGCCCTCGGGACGTAAATTCTGACAGGTGTAAATGAGGTCTGCTGTGTTGTACCAGCTACCGAGTCTTGAATCAAGACAACGTTGATCTGCTCGGATCGCAGGAAGCTTTCAAGAATATCCGCTTTCCAGCGGCCAAGCACTTCCGTAAGCATGGCATATTGCGCTTGATCCATAGTTTTGCCCTCAAATCCAGCTCTATTTTACATGATACTTTGTTATGAAAGAGCCGATAGTCACGAACTCGTGATGACTTCCTTCCAATTCTGGTCAGGGCACAACGGAATATAATCAGGAGTGTGAATCGTGATTATTTGCGCAAACAAATCTTCCTGCCGCAGGACCATGGGTCCTGGGTGTTTATTTTCAGTCCCTTGCTCGTCGGGCTGTTTGCAGGCGGAAGATTCACCGCGGGGTCCCTCAGTCTGGTTGTGGCTACTATTGCCGCATTTCTTGCGCGCCAGCCGATCACGGTCGCGGTTAAGGCATACGCGGGCCGCCGCGCAAAAACGGATCTGCCTGCGGCGCGCTTCTGGATGGTACTTTATGGATCGATCGTGCTGGTTGGGATCGCCGTTCTGATCGGCACCGGGTTTGGTTACCTGCTGATCCTTGCCATTCCAGGCGCGCTTGTCTTTGCCTGGCATCTGTGGCTGGTGAGCCGCCGCGAAGAGCGCCGGCAGGTGAATGTGGAAATCATCGCAACCGGAGTGCTCGCGCTTGCTGCGCCTGCCGCTTACTGGGTTGGCATCGGACGCTATGACCCGGCGGGCTGGTGGCTCTGGGTCCTGATCTGGCTTCAAACCGCGGCGAGCATCGTCTACGCCTATCTGCGGCTTGCGCAGCGAGACCAGACAGAAGGTCTGCAGCCAGCGCAAGCCTGGATAATGGGCCGCCGCGCGTTCTTGTATACGACTTTCAATCTCGTGGTGGTACTGGTCCTTGGACTTTTTTCCCTCCTTCCGCGTTTTCTCTTCCTCCCCTACTTGATACAATGGATTGAGACGCTCTGGGGGATCTTCCATCCGGCGATCAAATGGAAGCCGACGCGCATTGGCATTCGCCAACTGATCGTAAGTACACTGTGGACCATCTCATTCATCGCCACATGGAGGCTGTAATGGACGAACTTAAATGGGAGCTGCTCACTGAGGTGCAGGGACGCCTGGAAGCTGATCTGCTCGAATCCTACTTCGAAGCCTATGGGATCGATGTGGAGCTTTTTCAGGAAGCTGTTGGTCATCACATTTACCCGGTGACGATCAACGGCCTGGGGCGCGTGCAGCTGTTCGTTTCCAAAGAACAGGCAGAAGAAGCCCACAAACTTCTCGACGAATATAGCAAAACCAGGGAGTGACTGTGGAAAATCTGTGGATCCAGCCCATAACCTGAACTATGTCAACTACACCAAAGCCATCATCGCACAGGGACCATCGTATGGTGAGACGGTATCTGCTGATCGTCTATCTTCCACTCCTTTTATTTGCAGCAAATCTGATTCCAGACACTGGTGTTCAAGCATCTTCGCAATTCGAATCCACTCTCACGGCTGGAGCCCAGCCCACTCCAACGTTCGACGTGCGGCGGCTGGACCAACCGGTGATCCCCTTGGACAATACAGAACAATTGAAAAAGGGATCAGAGATTTACTGGGGGATCTGCATGGCCTGTCATGGTGACATTGGGCAGGGACTCACGGATGATTGGCGCGATGCCTTTGGCACAGAGGATCGCAACTGCTGGCAATCCGGCTGCCATGGGTCTGACCATCCACCACAGGGTTTTCTCATACCAAAGGATAAATTGGCTCCGGCAATTGCTGGCTCCGGAAAGCTGGCCCGATTCAGGAACGCGCAGGAATTGCATGATTACCTCCTGGCGAATATGCCCTGGTGGGATCCCGGTCAATTGACGGATGAAGAGTCCTGGCAGGTGACCGCCTACATGTTGAGCCTTCACAAGGTTATGCCGAAGCGCTTCGAGCTGGCAGACACAAATGCGTCAGCGATCCGGACTCAATACGCAGTCCCACAGCCAAGCGATGACCGTCCCGCGATTCTCGCTCTGACAGGCATCCTCGCGCTTGCCACGATCGGGATGGTTGCCCAGGAGTTGCGAAAAAACGGACTCCGCTTTCCCGAGCGTCCAAACTTTTACCACCACTTGCATCCGCCCACCGTCCCGGCACTTCAGGCACGGTTGCGGTATACGCTCGGCGCGGGTGGACTGGCCGTCTTCCTCTGCTTGACACTGCTCGTAACTGGCATTCTTGAGATGTTCTATTACATCCCTACACCGGAATATGCCGCCGTCTCGGTGGAGGTGATTGCGTCGCTGGCGCCATTCGGAGCGCTGATCCGCAACCTGCATTTCTGGGCGGCACAGGCGCTACTGATTGTGATCTCCATCCATCTGATGCGGGTGGTTCTCACAGGAGCCTATGCCCGTCACCGCAGGCTGAACTATCTGATCGGATTGGGGATGATGGTGTTGGTCCTGCTTCTGGATTTCACCGGCTACATCTTGCGCTGGGATGAGGGCATTCGCTGGGCACTGGTTGTAGGTACGAATTTGCTCAAGACGATCCCCTGGATTGGAGACTCGCTGTATCAGCTTGTGGTAGGCGGACCCGAGCCAGGTCTTTCCTCCCTCGAGCGCTTCTACACCTGGCACATCTTTGTATTGACTCTGGGGATGATTATCCTCGGCGCGTGGCATATCTTTCGTGTCCGCCGCGACGGTGGGATTGCAGTTCCGCCGCCCGATCAGAGACAGGATCACACTCGCCTATCACGCTTTGACCTGGTCCGACGCGAAGTGCTGGTCATGCTGATGGCCACGGTCCTCCTGCTTTTGGTCTCCACGCTTTTTCCAGCGCCGCTCGCGAGACCGATCACCCAGGCGACAGTCGATGTAACCACGTCCACGCCAGATGCGCATGCGCCATGGTTTTTCCTGTGGGTACAACAACTCCTCAAGCTTGGGGATGCCTTCTTCTGGGGTGTTGTCTCGCCGATCCTTCTGCTAATACTTCTGGCACTCATTCCCTATCTACTGCCCCAGGCAAAAGAAGCTGAATTTGGTCGCTGGTTCCCTCGCGGGAATCGTATTGCCCAGATCCTCATCATTCTGATCATGCTCATTCTGGTCCTGCTAACAGTGATCGCCGTCATGCCCACCGTCCAACTATGAAAAAAATCACCCGCCGTGACTTTCTGAAACTTTCTACGAATTCCCTTGTCATGCTTTCCGGAATCCTTGGCATCGGTGGATTGATTCGCTATCTGTGCTACCCGTTCGACCCTACGCCGCCAACTGAATTTGATATTGGACCCGCCACCCAGTATCCAGTGGACAGCCGGACCATCGTCCACTACATCCCGGCAATTGTGATCCATGATGAGAAGGGTATCCGTGCCATCAGCCTAGCGTGCAGTCATTTAGGCTGCGCGATCGAAGAGCGCAATTTTGGGTTCGAGTGTCCGTGTCATAGTTCAAGGTATGATCTGGATGGTGTTGTCTTAAAGGGCCCTGCCACCGACAGTCTGCGCAAATTTCGCGTGGAAAAATCAGAAGATGGGAACTTGCACGTATTTACAGCATAAGCGGGATATACTTCAACCGTATCTAACCAACCTGCATCACCTCGGCACAGAGAGCCCATAGTCTCCTGAGCCGCCATTAAACTCAGTGCACTTGGCGCCTCCGTGGCTAAGCCCCCAATTCGCAAAAGGAGTGAGAGAGGATGAATTTTGATTTAACGGAAGAGCAGAGAGTCTGGCAAAAAACTGTTCACGATTTCGTGGCGAAGGAAGTGCAGCCAAAAGCCCATGATGTGGATGTGACCAGTGAGTTCAACTGGGATGCCGTGCGCAAGATGGGACCGCTTGGACTGCTCAGCTTGAACATCCCGGAGGAATATGAGGGTGCAGGGGTGGATTCAATCAGCGCGGCGATTGCGCTGGAGGAGATCGCCTGGGGATGCGGCTCCACGGCGCTGGCGATCGCGGCACACAACGGGCTGGGCACGACTCCCATCGTTCTCTATGGAAATGAAGAACTTAAGCAGAAATGGCTGCCGCTTGTGGCAAGCGGCAAGAACAAACTCGCCGCCCTCGCTCTCACCGAACCCGGGGCAGGCTCTGATCTGCAGGGTGGAGTTGTGACAAAAGCTGTGAAAGACGGCGACGAGTGGGTGATCAGCGGCGCGAAGATGTGGTGCACGAACGCCTCCATTGCGGAGTACATTATTACCCTCGTCCGCACCGACCCCGCAGGTGGTTCTCGTTCCCTTAGCCAGGTCCTCGTCCCCACCGACGCCCGCGGACTGATGATCGGTCCCGCAGAAAAGAAAATGGGATTGCACGGCTCTCCTACGCACGCCGTGACCTACGATGACGTGCGCGTGCCTCTGACAAACCTCATTGGCGAAGAGGGCAGGGGATTACAGCAAACTCTTGCCACACTCGATGGCGGGCGGATTGGCATCGGCGCGATCTCCATCGGGCTGGCACAGGCTGCCTTTGAACTTGCGGTCAATTACGCGAGGGAACGACAAGCCTTTGGCAAACCAATCGCAGAACAACAAGCCATCCAGTGGATGCTCGCAGACGCCGCGACCGAAATCGAGGCGGCGCGAACACTGCTTTACAAAGCCGCCTGGCTCAAAGAAAATCATCGACCTTACAACAAGGAAGCCGCCATGGCAAAGATGTTCGCGACCGAAATGGCAGAACGCGTCTGCCGAAACGCGATCCAGATCCATGGCGGGTATGGCTACTCCAGCAATTATCCCGTCGAACGGATCTATCGCGATGCCCGCCTGATGACGATCGGCGAGGGGACAAGCGAAATCCAGAGGCTTGTCATTGCACGGCATGTACTGGCAAGTGAATAAGAGTCACGATCAGAAATCAGGGGGAGCCTGCTTCCCTGGCTCGAGCCCGCAAAGAATTCAGTTCGCGAGCAGCCGCTTCTGAATCGGTCCCCAGCCACATACAGGCAGTATCCAAACTATGGAATACAATCACCGAGGGCTCAATGGAAGAGATCAGGCGCTCATACAACAAAGCTTGGTGGAAGGCTTCGTGTGCAACAATCGCCGTCTTGACGGTCGAGATTTTCGGATGCTCTCGGAACATACCCACGGCTTTTTCGAGCACGGCCTTATCGATCGAGGGGTCAAGAGAAGTACTTCGTAGATCAGACAAGTGCAAGCCGCGCGCAGGCGGCCAGTCCGGATCGGCGAGAAGTCTTTTCACATGCGCGATGTACAGCTCCGCTGTAACAACTCCATCCCAGACCACGTAGGTGACTCCGGCTTGCTTGTCAATGTGGTAAATGATTGTCATATCGCCACTTCGGGCTGGTTGAAAAATCGAGCCTCCAACGCAACCAGCGAATTATTTATACCACTGCACAAATGCATTGAATAGATGATGCTCCATCCCCAGATAAAACAAAGAGCTGACCCACTCGTTAGGGTTAGCTCTTTTTATGAAGATTGTGAGGCACCTGCACTGCATCTTTCGCCAGGGCCTCGAGGGTTTCGAACCTTTAGATTGTGTTCCGTTTCATTTGCTTGATTCTTTATCTAGTCAACACCAGCACTCTGTCATGATTTGTGATGGTCAAGGTAGTGCCGTCGAGCTTGTAGGTAGCCATCTCTGTCAACACCTGTAGCATTGTTTCTTCCTGTCCCATTAAAGGAGTATCACATAACTTCAATGTCGACACGATTTCCTTAAAGGTGATCTGGTCGCCTTCCACAGTATAGCTACCACCGAACTCATTACAGCCTGAAGTACCCGTCACGGTGCCATCTTCGTTAAGCATCAGACCAGCTTGAACGTCTGGCAATGCCGAAGAGACGACATCACCCGAGCCGAAAGATGTCAACTTCCAGGCACCCGTGAGGGATGCAGAACCTGCTGGTTCCTGTGAACTCAGGGGTCCTCTTGTAAAAACCAGCACTTGACCGTTATTAGCGATGGTCAGGGTATCGCCTTCGATCTTGTACGTGGCGGTACCTCTCAACACCTCGTGAGCAATTCCTTCCTGAGACATGATGGGATCATCACAGGCCATCAGGGTCGAAACAAATTCGCCAAAGGTAATCTGGTCGCCTTCGACGGTGTAATCGCCGCCAAGGCCGTTACAGCCTGAAGAGCCCGTGACGGTGCCATCTTCATTAAAAGTCAGCCCTGCTTCCGCGCCTTCGACGGCAGGGAAAGGTGCGCTCGGGGGACCGAAAGCGGTCAATTTCCAGGAGCCGACTAAGGAAGCAGACGGCTCCTCCGTATTTTGGGCAGAACAGGCAGAGATTGCCAGGGAAATCAGCAGTAAGGCGAGTAAATACTTTTTCATCATTTTCTCCATTCCAGTCTTTAAGCGGAGGACGAATCGAGAAGCGAAAAGTTCCCCTGGATCTGGGGAGTTCAAGGTCTCCTGACTGTGGATGAATAACCCATCTCCACGACGGGTCCCCATTCGGGGAAAATTAAGTCGTTGAGATGGGTTACAAAAAGCCCCAAAGCCATTTCAGATTTGGGACTTCGGTGATTACAGCCTGGGTCCGGCGTCTAATACTTCGGGCGGGGTATTGTCGGAAAACTTGGCGAAGTTTTCCTTGAAGCGCATCGCCAAGTCCATGTAGCGCCGATCGTACTCTTTTTTGTTATTCCAGGAAGAGGCGGGAGAGAGGACTTCGTTTGGTACGTCCGGGCACGACATCGGCACCAGGAAGCCGAAGATTGGGTCTTTGGTGTATTTCACATCCTCGAGCTTCCCGTTCAAGGCAGCGCTCAAGAGGGCGCGCGTATGGCGGATGGAAATACGCTTGCCCACCCCATACGGTCCCCCCACCCAGCCCGTATTGACGAGCCAACAGTGCGCGCCGTAACGTTCGATCTTGCGCTTGAGCAATTCCGCGTACTTGTAGGGATGATGTACCATGAAGGGACCCCCAAAGCAGGCGGAGAACGTGATCTCCGGCTCTTCGCGCAAGCCGACTTCGGTCCCGGCGATCTTGGATGTGTACCCGGAAATGAACTGGTACAGTGCCTGGTTTGGGCTGAGACGCGCGATCGGGGGCATGACGCCATTCGCGTCACAGGTCAATAGCACGATATTCTTTGGATGTCCCGCCTTCTTTTCCGGGACGGCGTTGGCAATGAATTCCAACGGGTAGGAGGCACGGGTATTTTCTGTGATGGAATCATCATCGAGATCAATGAACCGCGTAATTGGGTCAAAGGGAACGTTCTCGAGGATCGTCCCAAAGCGTTTGGTTGTGGCGTAGATCTCCGGCTCAGCGGATTCGGAGAGACCGATCACTTTGGCATAACAGCCGCCCTCGAAATTGAACACACCGTTATCGCTCCAGCCATGCTCATCGTCACCAATCAAGCGGCGCGTGGGGTCGGCAGACAGAGTCGTCTTGCCGGTGCCGCTTAAGCCAAAGAACAATGCTACATCGTTGGGATCGTCCGGGCTGACATTCGCCGAGCAGTGCATCGAAAGTACACCTTCCAGTGGAAGGAGATAGTTCAATAATGTGAACACTGACTTCTTCAACTCGCCAGCGTATTCCGTATTTCCAACAATTGCAATCCGCCTCTCGAAATTCAGAACGATAAAGGTTTCGGAGTTCGTGTTGTCGACCGACGGCGCTGCCTTAAAGCCGGGCACGCCAATGATCGTAAACTCCGGGACAAATCGCTTATATTCTTCCAGCGACTGCGGCAGGATAAACATATTCCGGATGAACATGCTATGCCATGCATGTTCCGTTACGAAACGGACCGGCAGGCGGTATTGCTCATCCGCGCCAGCATAGGCATCCTGCACAAACACATCATGTCCCTGAAGATAGCCAAGAAGACGGTCGAACAGAACGTCGAACTTTTCCGGTGCGAAGGGGCGGTTGTAAACTCCCCACCAGATATTATTTTCCGAATCCGAATGCCGTACGACGAACTTATCCGTTGCCGAGCGCGCTGTATGCTTTCCCGTGTGAGCGACAAAAGGTCCGCCGGCCGAGGTGGAGCCTTCGCCGCGGAAGACTGCCTCTTCGTATAAAGCTTCCGTCGTCAAATTCCAATAGCCCAGCCGTAGATTCCCAATGCCATGATTGGATAAATTGAAGTCCGCCTTGCGGAGCTGCGCCACGGATTCAGCAGGAGTTTTGATATTGAGTAAGTTATTCATCGTTGTTCTTCCTACATCCAATCACGGACCATTTTCTTATCGCCGATATAGATCTCATTCGGGCTGGTCGGATCGAGCGCCCACTTGATCCGCGCGATCCCCTCGGTCACGTCCTTGGCCGAGCCCGCGAAGGAGATACGGATATGGCCTTCCATGCCGAACTCTTTGCCGGGCACCGTCACGACCATCGCTTTCTTCAGCAGGAACTTTGAGGCCTCCACCGAGTTGTCGTTAAAGGCGCGGATATCGGGCAGGGCATAAAACGTCCCCGCGGGCTCGATCAGGCGGATGCCATTGAACGTGCGCATCTCCTGCAAGACGATATCCCGGTTATTCTGGATCTGCAGACGCAGCGCCTCCACCACAGATTGCAGACCGTTCAAGGCGCCCTCGGCGGCGGCCTGGGCGATAGGCGATACACAGGAGGTGGTCTGCGCCAGCACATTACTCATCACACGCGTCAGGTCGCGCGGCGCGATGACCCAGCCAATGCGAAAGCCAGTCATACCGTAGAGCTTCGCCACTCCGTTGACGACGATAATATGGGAGTTCTCCATGTCCTTGCTTGTAAAACGATATGCAGGCACTGCCACATTGCGGTCAAACGTCAGCTTGTGATAAATGTCGTCGCAGATCATGAAGATGCCTTTCTTCTCGCACATCGTCACGATCTTCTCGATCAGCTCCGGCGGATAGATCGCCCCGGAGGGGTTGTTGGGGCTATTCACAAGGATCGCCCGCGTAGATGAGGTCACCGCCCGTTCGATGTCTTCGAAGCGCGGCGTGAACGTCCCATCCTCGGGGGTCACGATGACCGGGATGCCCATGCACATCCTGATCATCTCATTGTACGAGACCCAGTAGGGGGCGATCACGATCACTTCATCCTGCGGATTTAGGATGGAATACAGAATGTTGAACAAGGATTGCTTTGCCCCGTTGGTGATACTCACGTTCTCCGGCGCGACGAGCCGGTCGTAATTCTCTTCTGTGTAGCGGATCACTGCCTTTTTCATCGAGGGCAGTCCATCGGGCGGCGTGTATTTGACTTCACCGCTGGTCAGTTTGGCAGCCGAGGCAAGGACCGCCGAAAGGGGCGTTTTGTTCCTGGGTTCGCCGATTCCCAGATTGATCACGGCTTCGCCGCGTTCACGCAGAAGTCTCGCTTCTTCGTTCAGCGCAAAGGTGGGAGATTCGGCAATCTCACTGGCTAGTTTGCTTAACTTCATGGTTCTCCTTAATGCAGGACTTCGGAAGTGTAAAGTCCTGATGACTTTTCCAGGATCAGTGTCGCAAAATAAAATCTGGTCAGAGAGTTCCTCTGACCAGATAGAGCTGTTTATCCGCTCGAAGCGGCGCTGACAATCAAGTTGTCAGACATGGCTGTCATGCCTAGATTATACCCGTAGATTGTTTGTAAACACACAAACATGACCTTCATCAGTACTTAAATCGTTACAAATGTGCAAGGTAAGCTCAGAAAGGGTTTCCACCAGCCAGGTGGGCGGGAAGCTCAAAGTATCGGCTGACTCTGCATTCGCCACTTCGGAAAAACGTATCGGTGATACGTTTTTAGTTCAGCGATACGTTTTCTATTCGAAATCCAAAAATCACGTATTGGAGAGAGGCATGGGTTGAACAGGTAGAATCCCTGCCAGGGGTGATAGAATACGAAGCAAACTCCACCCAGAACAAAAGGAGAATACCATGAGCGACGAAGAAAAAAAGAAAAGCCTCTTCGATCGGGCGATCGATGCATTGACGGACCGTGATGAGAAAGAAGCGGAAGCCAAGGCGGCTGCCGAAAAGGAGGCGGCTGAGAAGGCTGCCCTCGCGAAAGCCACTGCCGATCGAGCCTCCGCTGCCAAAGCGGCTGCCGAAAAAGCTGCGGCTGCGAAGGCCGCTGAAGAAAAGGCGGCTGCGGAAAAAGCCGCCGCTCTCAAAGCCACCGCAGAGAAGGCTGCTGCGATGAAAGCTGCAGCGCAAAAGGAAGCTGATGAAAAAGCCGCGGCGGCTCCCAAGAGGGGAATTGTGACCGTTCGAAGCCTGCGCATTCGCGCCGATCACAACACTTCCTCTGAGGTCGTGGGTGGGCTCGTGGATGGCAATGAAGTGACGATCCTCTCCACTTGGTCCGATGGAAAAGACACCTGGGCAAAGCTGGAAAAAGGCTGGGCCGCCATGGTGTACGACGGCGAGACCTATATCAAACTTGCATAAATACTATTGAGAGCCTGAACTGCTTTGCAGGAATAACTCAGCCAATGAAAGGATGAGCTCCCGGGAATTCCCGGGAGCTCCTCGTTAATCCCTGTCGATGGGGGATATTTATCTCCGCCTGGCAGCCATCCCGGCAATGGCTTGGAGCAAAGCGTTCCCCACCATCTGACCGGACTGCTGGCGGTGCGGACTCTGCGCCATGGGCCCCGCTGACATCAAAGCGGTCAGGGCTGCCTGAACATTATCCTGTCCCTGCTGCTTGGCGCTCATGAAGGTCAGCCCGGCGCTGACGAGGGCAGCCAGATCAATTCCCTGTGCCAGCTGCGGCACTTGCTGTCCACCCAAGAGAGAGCCCAGAAGGTCTGCCCCACCCTGTGAAGAAGACTGCTGCCCGCCTCCGAGCAGAGATTGCAGGAGCAGCATGGCGTTATCCGGGGTGATCGCCTGCTGTCCCTGGAACTGCTGTGCGGCTTGTGCGAGCCCCTGAGCATATACATGGGCAGAACCGCTGTTGGCATTCTGGCTCAGGTACTCACTGGCGTACTGGAGCTGATCAGAAGGCGCGGCGCCCCGCTGGGTAGCCATCGCCTGGGAGATCATCTTGAATGCCTGTACCATGTTGTCACCATGGTTCTGATTCTCGGCGTCAGCATAATTGAGTGTGGAACGATTTGCAGCCAACGTTTTGGCAGCCACGTTGAAGAGTGCCGACAGGTCCGTGCCGGGCGCCGGCGGCCGCGAGGGAGCCTTACGCAGCGTCGCTCTTGAGGATGTAGCCACCGACTTTGATGTTTTCTTCATACTTGATCTTCCTTTCTAACCAACAGGGCTTATGGGATGATCTTCGCCGCGGGCACAACCTAGCCGCAGGCAATCGTCTCAATTTCAGGATCGCTGGCAAGGCTCCAGACTCGGTCGAATTCCTGGAGATACAGGCGGGCAATATCGGCGTTATCAATGATGATCACATTTTCATCGTTGCTCTCCTCGGCATTGGTGGAGTAATTCATGGAACCGGTGATCACGATCCGTTCATCTACAACAATCACTTTGTGATGTAAGAATCCAGAGTTGCCGTCCTGTTTCACAGGGACGCTCCGGCACATCAAAGTCCGGAGCTCGGAAGCTTCCGTTTCACTGCCCACTTTTTCAAAGACCCCCGCGACGTCAACCCCCGACTTCGAGCGCTGGCTCATCGCGTCGGCCAGCGGAAAGTCTGTAAAACTGAACGTCAGGAAACGGATGCTGCGGGTCGCGGATTTCACGATCGGTACGATCGCGTTTTCAAGTGCAGGGTCCTCCGAGGTAAACACGACTACAATCCGCGAGCCATTAACCGTGACGATCTGCTGATCCAGTGTTGAAGGAGAGGTGGGACCGTACTGGCCATTCCACATTTCCTGAAACTCGCGCTCATAGATCACAGCCAGTTCCGGTGACTGGATCACCAGTGTATTGTTGTCCTGGTCAAAAATGCCGTTCTCGGTGATGTTCGTCGAACCGGTCCAGACGATCTGACCATCGAAGATCCAGAACTTGTTGTGCATCAACGCCGAACGCGTGTCGGAACGGACTTCAATTCCCGCATCCTGCAACATCGCAAATTGACCGTGCCCCGGTTCTGCATCTGCCTCCAGCCCATTTTCGTCGTCGGTGACCCAGCGCACATCGACGCCGCGCCGTTTGGCTGCAATTAATGCCTCAGCGACGGGCGTCAGGTCAAACTCGAAGGATGCAATGTGAATGCTGGTCTTTGCAGCATTGATCTTTTCGATCAGTCGTCCTTCGATGGAACTCTGCCAGTCTGACGGATCATTTATGTTGACGGGATCAGCAAAATACACTTCCCACCATGCCCCACTCGCATTCACTGATGTGGGAGCATTCACTACAGGTGAGGTTTGGGTTGCCACAAAGCTGGTCGGGGTCCCCGCTCCGAAGACGCCGCCGGGATCTCTGCCCGTGAGTGCATAGAAGATACCCAGCACAACAACAACCACAAGTGCAAGTAAAGTGGCAGAGGCATTGGCCTTTGATTTGGCGCGGCGCTTGGGCATAGATTCTCCTTAACCTCGTTGTTCGAATAGATCGCGTATTTTTAAAATCAAGTCGTGCGGCGAATGGCTTTTGTCATCCACCTGGCTCAGTACTTCATCCAGCTGGCGTGCAGAGGGCATTTCGCGTCTTTCGCCAAAAATTGTGCGAAAGTTCCTCAGGAGCTTGTCACGCAATTCGATCCGGTCCCCTGGATCTTTGTATTTCCCGGCCGCCCAGTTCCCGATCGACCGCATGGATTGCCGGATGGCTTTCAGGCGCGGCAAGACCGCCAGTTCTGCAGCAAAGTCATCGAGTTCCCCGGTCTGACTAATCATTGATTTAGCAGTCGTAATCCCCCAGTTGAGCATTTCCCTGGCGGCGTCTGTCTCGAGCATTTCCAACAGCGCCTCATTTCCAGCCAGCTCCTCGATCACACGTTCCATGCGCGCATGCAGGTCAGCCATATGGAAAGTATAGTCGATTTACTCGCTCAGGGCGACGAAATCTTTTGGCGCACCCAGCGGAAACCTTACAGACTCCGAATGGATGCGTTTGATCATCCCCAGCAGGACTTCCCCACTGCCTGCCTCCACATAGGCCTGGATGCCGTTGATCTGCATCAGTTGCACCGACTCGGTCCAACGGACGCGCGATTGCATCTGGGCCTTGATATCCGCGCGCAGCTCATCGGCCGTAAGCATGGGTTTGGCCTGAACGTTTCCCACAACCGGGATCTGCGGCGTTTCCATGGCGCAGGCATCCACAGCCGCGTCCCAATCCTCTTGAATAGATGCCATCAGAGGGGAATGCGCGGCAATGCTCACCGCCAGAGCCAGGGCGCGCTTCGCTCCCGCGACTTTCGCGCCCGCCATCGCCCGCTCGAGCGCAGGCTTATGACCAGAGATCACAACCTGTCCCGGGCAATTATCATTCGCCACCTGGACGATCTCGCCAGCGCCGCTTGCCTGCGCGCAGACGTTATCGAGCGCGGGTATGTCAACACCGAGGATGGCAGCCATGCCGCCAGGGTTGAGCTCTCCGGCGCGCTTCATCAATTCGCCGCGCCTGCGGACCAGTCTCAGTCCGTCTTGAAACGATAACGCGCCCGAGGCGGTCAGCGCGGAGAGCTCTCCAAGAGAATGTCCAGCGACGGTGGCAGGCCGAAAGTTCCGGGCATGCAGCATGAACGTCCTCCATGCGGCAACCGAATGAACGTAGAGGGCAGGCTGCGTGTTGATGGTTTCGTTCAATCCCTCGGCCGGACCATCCCACATCAATTGGGAAAGGGGAAAACCGAGGATTGAATCCGCTTGATCAAATGTTTCTTTAGCAACTGGATACGTCTCGGCCAATTCCTTGCCCATACCAACGACCTGTGAACCCTGGCCGGGGAATACGAACGCGGTGGTTTTTGGGTCTAATTTCATGTGTCTCCAGTAGTGTTTGAGTTTGTTGGGCACGGCCGCAGCAGTGCTCTATCAACCTTTTAAACACAAACGGGTCGTGTTCGTCACGACCCGCTTTGCAGAGTCTGTGGATTGCAGACCTACTCAGCCTTTTTCTTTTCCTTCTTTATTTCGACAACTTCACGACCTTCATAGAATCCACAATTGGGACAGACGGTGTGCGGAAGGCGCATCGAACCGCAATTGGAACAGGATGTCAGATTATGAGGCTGCAAGGCATCGTGCGCGCGGCGCATATTGCGGCGGCTCTTCGAATGTTTGCGCTTTGGATGTGGGGGCATTGCTCTTTCTCCTTAATTATGTACGGGCGGGGTCCTCCCGTCCCTACGTTTTTCTAATGAAGCGGGCAGATTATAGCGGCAGGCTAAAGGGGCGTCAAGGATACGTGATAAATTCAGTAGAGAACAACGGGCATTAAAATGCCCGACGTCAGAGTGAGGGGGGCACCCTGACGTCGAGCATTTACATTATATTACATCTGTCTGGCATGTCAAGCATGCTGCGTGGTTTCTCATGGAAGACTCATCGCGGTGCTGCATCACGGTAATTTTCCCCTATCGTTAATTAATATCGTCCGGCTGACGCGCAAAAGCCCGTTGCGGACGACAAGACCGATATCGTTTCAGGACCACAGGAGAGGATCCATGGAGATGAACAGGCGCCCTGCCATTGATGGAAAAGTGGTTATTGTGACTGGAGCCTCCTCCGGCATCGGAGAATCCACAGCACGCGAATTTGCGCGCGCGGGCGCGGTCACCGTGCTGGCTGCCCGACGCAGGCAGCGTCTGGAGCGGCTCGAAAAAGAAATTGAAGCCATGGGCGGAACCGCCCTGGCGGTGCCCACCGACCTGACCGAGCTCGAACAAATCACGAATCTCGTCCAAACCGTCCTCTCCACATTCGGGCGGATCGATATCCTGGCAAACATCGCGGGTTGGGGATTTTACGATTGGTTCGAAGAGCTTTCCGCGGAAGAATTGCGCAGACATTATGAAGTGAATGTCATCGGTCTCGCAGAGCTGACCCGCCAGGTCATTCCGACGATGAAGGCACAGCGTTCCGGCTTTATCCTTAACATGAGTTCCTATGTGAGCCGTATTTCTGTGCCGCCGCTGACCGTTTACGCCAGTACGAAATATGCCGTCGAAGGACTTACCGATGGATTGCGCCGGGCCCTGCTTCCGTGGGGGATCACGGTCATCCGTATTCATCCCAGCTCTGTCTCAGGTACCGAGTTCAACAAAAATGTCGCCCGCGAAGATGACGTGGAATATAAGGCTGTACCGATCGGCCGAATCAGTCGCGAAAGACTGGCCCGCCATATTGTCAGGCTGATTGAGAACCCCCGTCGGACACTCTTTATGAGCCGTCTGTATGAGGTGCCGGTCCTATTGAATAAGCTCTTCCCGGAATTTATCGATTGGATCAGCGCAACCTGGGTGCGGCGCAAGCACAGGCAAGAACACAAGTCCGTTCCGAAAGAAATCGACAAGGTGCATTATTCATCAACCTTTTCGCTCTGGCAGTTGACGGGCGGGCTTTCTCTGCTTGCCCTCATAGGCCTCCTGTGGCGAAGGAAAAAATAATTTCAGTCGAACCGGTTCTGATCGCCTGGTGGGTTTTGCGTATTGCATTCCGGTAAAGCGAGAAAAAAAAGTAAATTCCAAAGTCCCCGGATCTGAATGACAGGAGTCGTTCGACTCCCTCTCAGGCTAATAGTAAAATCAGAGGGAGGAATTGAAATCCATGCTAATTGTTGACGCTCATCTTGACCTTGCCTGGAACGCGCTCCAATGGAACCGTAACATCCAGCACTCGGTCTACACCATCCGCACGGGAGAAAGCAATCTCTCGGGCGCCGGCCGCGGACAGGGAACAGTCGCGCTGCCGGAAATGCGCCAGGGACGGGTCGCGCTTTGTTTCGCTACGCTGCTGGCACGCTCCACAGGGCGCGCCATCCAAAATATCGATTACGCCTCTCCCTACCAGGCCTATGCCGTTGCGCAGGGACAATTCGCGTATTACCGGGCGCTGGGCGAGGCAGGCAAAGTCCGTCTGATCACGAATAAGAAAGATCTGGATGAACACATCGATGCGTGGCTCCATTGGGAGCAGAATACGACTCAGGTTCCGCCCACGGTGGGGCTTGTGATCAGCATGGAGAGTGCCGATCCCATTCTCCTGCCTGAGCAGCTACCGGCGTGGAAGGAGGCGGGCCTCCGCGTCATCGGCCCCGCGCATTATGGACCCGGTCGCTATGCCGGCGGGACAGCCACCGAACTGGGTCTGGCGTTCGAGGGCAGGCAGCTTTTGCGGGAGATGGAACGACTCGGCGTTCTCCTGGATCTC
>Ga0075429_100001659_pt1 | contig 18414 bp, 17 predicted proteins | sample RhiMetdeltSRZDD3_FD_75295 | JGI IMG/M metagenome (GOLD analysis project Ga0075429, IMG submission 75295) | Populus rhizosphere microbial communities from Tennessee, USA - Rhizosphere MetaG P. deltoides SRZDD3 | ecosystem: Host-associated > Plants > Roots > Rhizosphere > Soil | place: USA... | reverse complement strand
GGGGGATATTTTCCACATCCTCGTGGTCGAGCCGGAAGTCCCGCATCGCAGGTGACCAGTAGAGAAGCACCGCGAAACCTGCGTGAGCAAGCGCCTTCCCTAAAACAGGGACCTGTGGGTGATCGATACCGAAAGGGACCACACCGAGACATATCACGAGTCCAGGATGTGGACCGCCTGTCGGTGGTCGATAGACCTCGCCTTCGGCCTCGCCTAAGCACGTTGGATACCTTACCTTCTCAACCATCGGTGGCTTCGTCACCCAATCAATAGGTCCGGATGGCAGCATCGGAAAGAGTTTGAGTAAGAAGATCAGGGCCTTGGCCACCGCGCGGATCGGCCGCGTCGCACGGTTGAAGGCGTAAAGCATGTTTGGCCTCCGTTGATTAATGTTGCTTGATGAAGCTCTCGCCGGAGATGAAGATGTAGTCATAGGTAACCTCGTTGATGCATAAATCTAGTGTTTACATGCTCAAGAGCCTCGGCATCATCCAGCCAAAGCCAGCCACATAAAATATGTGCAGGGCAGTGAACTCAACGAAGCCTCTCATCTTGAAGACGAGAGCAGCCAGAATCGTGAAGACGATGGCGATACTTGTTGCCAGAAGCAGATATGTTGTTTCCGCACCGTCGGGCGAACGAGCAAGTATGCCGCGATAAACTATGAATGCAATTGGTCCAACCACCACAGGCATGAACAGGCCAAAGAAGATCACATTGCCTCTTTGTAGTGCTGCAAGCCCGTTGGATGCGATATCAGCTGGTGAAGCCATTTTTTCTGTACGAATATAGGTGAGAAGAGCAGAGATGAGTCCAATCACCAACATTACACCGATGAGAATGTAGACATTTTTAGCCATTTGATTCTCCTTTTGTTGAGTCATTGGCTTGCGAGACTAAACAATTTCCTAATCTAAACGTAGAAGTATCCGTCCGACTCCATCTACCTCACAAGGCTCGTCGGTGGCCACTTCGCCCAGAGTAACGCAACTAGAACAGCAAGACTTGATACTGTTCCCATAATCGTAATAGGATGAAAATAGATGGCCAGCATGAAGAATGAGATGGCGGCACCACCAATAGCCAGGCCCCGCCACCAGTCTGGCGGAATAAAAAGACCCCAGACGCCCAATCCCGCGGCTACAAGGGCAATCCCACCAGCCAACCAAAGTAGTCCACCAATCCGGTAGACGGCGAGGGTTCGGTCCAGGCCGAGCCCCGAGAATAGCCAGGAACGGCCCATGTTGATCGGCCACCAACTTACGAAGGAGGGGTTTTGGAGCTCATTGGGAATGGTGGAGCCGAAGCTGCCAGCGGATTGGCCGGATACGATCAACCCGTGGAGGATAAGTAGAACGCTGACCAAGAGTTTCATTGGTTATGGTTCCTTTCTGAGATGAAGAAGAATGTAGACCGTTTTTTAGAGTGCGTTTCTTACTCATTTACTAGAACCGGCTTTACTCAATACCTCCAGCAATCGTTCAGGTGGCTCACCCTTGCTAATAAAGGCGCTGGCGCCAGCAGCCAAGGCGTCTGCTTCGTACTCGGGATACAACGACAACACGATCACGGGAATATGCGCCGATTTCATTTTGATGATGCGAGTCGCATCGATACCATCCATATTTGGCATGCGGGCGTCCATCAAAACGATGTCAGGTTTACACTCTTCCACGCAGCAAATTGCATCCATACCATTCGTTGCCTCACACGTATCTACAAGTTGAAATCTGGTTGCCAACAGCGCCTTTAAGCTTCGGCGCGCGTGTTTTTGATCGTCCACAATAAGAATGCGTAACACTTTGATCATAGTCATTTTCTATCTGATGTTTTGCCGAATGTATTAACATGAGGCAAAAGCTCCCTTTAGTTCATGGTCTGAAAGCCAAGTGTGCGCCACATCACCCGCGCAAACGCATGGAAGAAATCTGGCTTCAGGAATTGGTTCGGACAGGCACCTGGAATCACTGTGATCCCATTCTCGCGGCAGATCTGTACTGCGTGCTGTGACACACTGGTCATACCCGTGGCCAAACCAGACTTGGTTCCCATCAAGCAGTGCATCCAGACCCGCTGGATGCCGAGATCGACACACTGCTGAACGATTTGCTCAGTGACTTTGGGACTCGTGAAAATGAAAACCACATCCGGCTTTTCAGGAATAGACTTCAAATCCGGATAGCATGGGTCTCCTTCAAACATCGTCAGTCGCGGATTGACCGCGTATACGGTGTATCCCGCTTCCTTAAATTTGCGGAAGCCGAGGTTGCAGCCGGTCTCGCGCTTATCAGATACACCAACTACCGCGATCTTTTTCTGCGCGAGAAAATCTTGTACGAGAAGATCAAGCTTGGACATGTGAACTCCTTTCAAAAAGCGAACGTTTATCTCCCTGCTAGAATAACAGAAGCATACTGGGCGGTCATCGTCAGGATGTTGGGTTCTCATCTAATGAAAAGAGACCACCTGGATAGTGGTCTCTTGCTGCATTTGTGGAGGGCTGCCTACTCCAAATGTAGTAGCCAAGTATTATCGCTCCAAGCGAAGGAATGCTCTTGTGGCATACTGGACGCTGACTAAGCGATCACTTTAGCGGATTTCATTTGGATGAAATGATGGACGCCCACGAACTTCACGATCAACCCGAGGACAATAGGAAGTGCAGACGAGCCTGCTTTAACGTCAAGTGGCTGGGGCTTCTCAACCTGATATTCCTTACCATGACAGATAACCGTACCTCGCCCGGCCGCCAGGATATTGCGATACCAATCCACCTTGTGGCCATAAGGCAAAGCGAATATGAATTGATCGCCAAATGGCTTAACAACCATGACTGGAGTTGTATAGAGCGCTCCACTCCGGCGGCCCACATGCCGAATGATCGAAATCGGGCTATAAGAAGAGCCTGCAAAGCTGAGCGTGACTCGGTTGAAGATCCGCTTATTAAGGAATCGCAATCGATTTAGAAGGGACTGCTGATATTTCATTTGCATCTCCATTCATGCCTTGACTGAATTACAACCGGCTTTCCTCGGCCTTCCCAAATAGGTGACGTTTATCGAACCAGGGTTTGAAAATCAGCCATGCCCCGAGGAGGATGAGCAAGAGCGCTCCCTGCAGCGATGTTACGCCGATCGACTCTAGAAGCCCGCCCAGCAGAGACAGGATACCCAGGAATGTGGTGAAGCCACTCATCCTGATCCCATAGTAAAAGCGCGCTGCATTCAAGCTGAGCATAATGACCCCGATCCCAATAGACCACAGACCCTGCGGTACCCGATTCTGGGGTACAAACATGAAGCCACCTAGCATGATTAGGAATAGACCCCACGCAGCGGCCTCCAGGCGTTTGTTTAGAACAGCTTTTTCGAGATTCATATTGGTCTCCTTTTCGGTTACAGAATATCCCGTAGGCCGGTCAATCTGTGCGCCATCAGGGAATCGTAACAGCAGACTTGGCAGCAAGTGGGTGCCCCGGCACATCCTTGAAGTAGACCCACCAAATATCCCTGCCTCCGGAGCCGCCGGCCTTCAGTGAATCGAAGAGGAAAATCTTATGATCCGGTGTCCAGGCCGGGCAGCGGTCATCGCCTGGACCGTTGATCAGCGATCCCAGATTGACCAGTGATGCCCACTCGCCATATTCGTCACGACTTGTAACATAGGTATCCTCACCTCCGTATCCATCCTCGCGCGTCGTGGTCACGTACAGCGACCTGCCATCGGGCGTTGGGATTGAATGATGCTCGTCGCCCGGCCCGTTGACATTCGGTCCCAAGTTCTCGGGCTCGGTCCATTTGCCGTCCACGCGGCGCGATGTCCAGATATCATTGCCACCGAACCCGCCCGGCCGGGTAGATGTCCAGAAGGCTTCATTGCCATCGGCAGAGAAGGAAAGACAATGATCATGAAACGCGGTATTGACAGGCGGTTCGCCCGGCACATCGTTGAGGTTCTGGGGTTCCGACCAGACGCCGTTGATCTTATAACTCACCCATATGTCGGCCAAGCCTAAGCCATGCAATACGCTGGCGCCAAGCTTTTCTTCAGCCAGGTAGGTGGGTATAAAGACTGAATTTGTGACGAACGGAGAGAGCAATACATTTCCCTTGAAGCGCCCTGCAGGCCGGTTGCTCTGGAAGTACAGCTTGTCGCCCGTAGCATTGATGAGTGGCTCCACTTCAAAGTACCCCGTGCTGATGGGCGCCCCGAGCAGTTCGGGCGTTGTCCACTTTCCCTCCTCCCACGTGCCGATCAGGTGCGAGACGCAGATGTCGATGTTGTGGCAGTTAAAGTACATGGTCCGCCCATCGGCAGTGAAGGAAGGCTCAGACTCTCTGAATTGGGTGTTAATGCTGGAGCCCATATTTATTGCTACTTCTTGCAAACCGGGAGTAGATGGGGCTGTGACAGAGGCAGGCGCATTGACTTTCGCTGCCAGGATTGCCAGCCCCAGCATCACAAAGGGTACGAGCGCGAGCAGCATAACGCCTACTGTGGCCAATTTGAGCGCACGGAACCGGGTGCCACGTCTCCAGGTCCTCACTGCCCACACCCCGGCAAGAATGCTGAATACGAAGAGCAGCGAGTCTCTCCAGCCAAAGCCAATTGAATTAAAAATGTCGCCAATCATTATCGATTCCTTCTGTGTTGTGCACTTCTCACCACGAGTTTCCTCCAGGTCGGCGGTCAGAACGCCACCGACCTGAATCCTTCTGATGGCCGACAGGTTATATCCATTCACACCAACCGCTTACCGCTGGCCACCATCCCAGACGATGAAGGGCATGTTGATCACCACACTCGTTTGTTGGATCGTCAACTCGCCTGCTTCGGCCGCTTCCAGAACTTCGGCGGCGGTTTTCAATTCACGAGCTTTGGTTTCATCCACCCAGGTCACCATATTCAGGCGCCGTAAAGGGGTATAACCTTCGGTTCCCGGTGGGTTATCGAACACGGAGGGTTGCAATCCAGACATGCTGTCCCCCTTTACCCCATTGGTGAACGAATAAACGTTCGCCTGGGACTCCAGCGGCACATCGGCCAGCGAGGGAGCGTAGAGGACCGGGGATTGCATCCCGGCTGTCATTTTCTCTGCCAATTCGGCAACCGAAACCTCTGTATGTGTGAAGTAGACTTCATTGCCTTCCGCGTAGCCCTTGTCGACCGGCAGCTCGGCTTTAGCGGGTCCGTTCTGTTGCGGAGCGCAGGCGCTTAGCAAAATGAACACAACAGCAAGAACGAACAGGGGGAATTTGTTGGTTTTCATTTCAGTCTCCTTATCAATGAGTTGCGTTTTCTGTCGCCCAAGATTCCATTAATGGATTTTCTGTCCGCGCAGTCTCAGGCTATTCGAAACCACGAAAATACTGCTGGAGGCCATCGCGCCGGCTGCCAGCATCGGGTTGAGGGTGCCCAGCACCGCCGCCGGGATCAGCACCACGTTGTAGAAAAATGCCCAAAACAGATTCTGCTTAATTGTCCGGACGGTCGAGCGCGAAAGAGAAATGGCGCGCCCGATACCCCGCAAGTCACCGCTGATGAGCGTCACCGGGGCAGAGGCCATCGCTACATCGGTACCGGTGCCGATCGCAATGCCAACATCTGCCTGAGTCAATGCGGGGGCGTCGTTGATCCCATCCCCAACCATTGCAGTTACCTCGCCGCGTTCCTGCAATTTCTTGATCTCGGCGGATTTGCCTTCTGGCAGCACATCGGCCAGGACAGTGTCTATCCCTACCTGCCGCGCGATCGCTTCGGCTGTTTTGCGGTTATCACCGGTGATCATCGCAACCTTCAAGCCCATACGATGTAGTTCGACAATCGCCTCCACGGAGCCATCCTTGACTGTATCGGCCACCGCGACCAAACCGCGGACCTGGCCATCCACCGCCACCAGCATGGCAGTCTTGGCCTCGGCCTGCAGCCGCTCCAAATCGGATGCCAATCCGTTGAGCGGATACGCCCGGGACTCCATCAGGCGGAGATTGCCAACGGCGACGCGGTGACCATCGACTTCCGCCTCGACCCCGTGGCCTGCTTCCGCTTTGAAACTTCTTAGGTCAGATAATTTGAGATTCCTATTTGTCGCCTCCGTCCAAATCGCTTCGCCCAGTGGATGCTCGCTGCCTTTCTCCACCGATGCCGCCAACCGCAATACCTCTTCTGGTTTCCACCCATCATGGATCACAATATCCGTGACTGCCGGCTGACCTTTCGTCACTGTCCCTGTCTTATCGAGCACTACAACAGTAACTTTTCCGGCTCGCTCCAATGCTTCGCTGTTGCGGAACAGCACGCCCAGCTCGGCCCCTTTGCCCGTTCCCACCATCACTGCCGTAGGGGTAGCAAGACCTAACGCACATGGGCAGGCAATTACCAACACCGCCACCAGATTGATCATGGCACGAGTGAACGGTGTATAGGGCGAGTTGACAGCCAGCTGTGGACCAAAGAAGTACCAACCCAGGAATGTCAGAATAGCAATCCCGATGACTGCCGGGACGAAGATGCTGGATACCTGGTCCGCAAGCTTCTGAATAGGCGGCTTACTACCCTGCGCCTCCTGGACGAGACGGATGATCTGCGCCAGGGCGGTCTCTTTGCCCACCTTGGTCGCTTCGAACTTAAGCATGCCCAGTTTGTTCAGGGTAGCGCCGATCACGGTGTCGCCGGGCTGCTTTGCGACCGGCAGTGATTCGCCAGTAAGCATCGACTCGTCAACGCTCGAGAGACCCTCGATGACGACCCCATCCACGGGAATGGTTTCACCTGGATGCACAAGCACCAGATCCCGGACCTGGACTTCGTCCACCGAAACTTCAAGCTCCTGCCCGTTGCGCACGACCCGCGCGGTCTTCGCTCTTAGCCCCATCAGCTTCTTGATCGCCTCGCTGGTATGCCCCTTCGCTCGCGCTTCCAGGAATTTACCAAGACGGATAAGCGTGATGATTACGGCAGCCGTCTCGAAATACACGAAGCCGTCGAGCCAGCGAAAGGTCACCGGCAGCGAGTACAGAAACGCCACCGACGAGCCCATCGCGATGAGGACATCCATGTTGGCAGAGCCATTGCGCAACGACTTGTATGCCCCCACGTAAAATCCCCAGCCCACATAGAATTGCACCGGCGCAGCCAGTGCCAGCATCAACCAGTCGAACCAGGGTTGTGCCGGATGCATCCCACCCATTTGGGCAGCCATCAGGTCATGGCCAGGCTGGTAAAAGAATTCAGGCAGGAGGCTAAAGTCTTTGCCCATCGCCAGCACGAACAGCGGCAGGGTGAATATTAAGCCGACCAGGACCAAACGGCGCTGCTCGTCGTACTCGCGCTTGCGCGCCAGGGCTTCGACATCGGTGGGCTCAGCCGTCTGTTCGGCTGTGTCAAAGCCAGCTGCCTTCACCGCCCGATAGAACTTCACTTCAGAAATGAGCGTGGGAACATATTGGATGTGCGCCGTTTGAGTGGTGAAAGTGACTGCTGCGCTGAGGACACCCTCCAGCGCGGTCAGGGCTTTTTCGAGCCGCGCCGCGTCGCTGGCGTTTTGCAAGCCTTGAATGGTCACATCTGCCTGACCGGTGGCCACGCCGTATCCCGCCCGCTCCACACCGGCGACCAGATCGGGCAAGCCCGCCTGGCTGGGGATAAATGTGACGGTTGCACGCTCCGAGGCAAAGTTGACCCTCGCCGTCTGCACACCAGGGACCTTTCGCAAGTTGCGTTCAATGGTGGCCGCGCAGCTCGTGCAGGTCATCCCAGTGACCCCGAAAGATACCTCGGCCGGTTGAGCGCCCAGCGCGGCCGCAGGTATGTCGCTAGCCGTGATTGCCTCGGCCGGTCTCGGGGCTGTTTGCGCTTGTGAAACGGCCTGGCTGAGATTGGCTGGTTCGGCCGCGCGCCCCTTCGCCAGGCGTGCCTGTTCTGTGAACATTGGGATCAGCATCGCCAGGCAGGCTATGGGACACGCGAGTGCGAAGACCGCGACGACTGGGAGATAGCCGAGCTCGCCCCCGACGACCGGCAGCATGGCGCCGATGAACGAAGCGATGGACATGTCGATCGTGTGCCGCCAACCCATCTCACGGAAAAGCATCCAGGCCGCCATGGGCACTACCATGCTCATCGCGAGGATAACCCCCATCGACCAGGGATACTGGCTGAGCAGTTGGAAAAAGCCGGTCAGGCCCGCTTCCCCAATAATCAATGCAAGGATCACGCCTTGCCCGAGACACATCGTGATGCACATTTCAAGGAAGTGCTGGACGAAGTGGCGCGCACGGGACGCCATGGCTTGCTTGAAGCCACGGCGAACGCCTGCTAGCGCAGTGCGTTCTTGATTCGGGTACTGTGTGGGTTTTGTTGCGATTGTTTTCATTGAACTCTCTCGTTTCTATGATTATCAAATTAGCACACGGCTGCTCTGCTGTCATCCAACTGAATCTGAGGTGTTCGCCAAACGGCTCACCTGCCCTGTGAAGAGGTCAGGGCGGTAAAGCATATAGGTGAACATTCCCAGGCTCATGGCGGGGTAGCCAGCTGTTAAGAGCCATATGGCGTAGTCATATGCAGTCAACTGTCCAAGCACAATGATCACGACCACTGGCAAGATCATCGCAACTGCCAATTCGAGGCTGTGCCGTGAGCTATGACCTCGGAAAACCATCCACGCAACCACCGGGACGGTAAGGAAGAAAATGTCCCCTATAGCAAACAAGAGCGTACCGGGATGGTAGAGTGTGGCAAAACCCTGGGAGGTAGAGATCAGACGAACCACCAGGTAGCATACGAGCGCTCCGAGCGTCATCGACATTTGCAGTTCCAGAAAGTGGAGGAAGAAGCATCCGGCCTTCGAATCCGCAAATCGTCGAGTCTTGGACGAAAAATAGGTCTGCTTTGAATTGGTGGTCATTGTGATGTCTCTTTGTAGTTATCAGAGTAGCACACAGCTTCTCCACTGCCACGCGCATAATGGCGCATTGGGTCTCGCTATATTTGTTGGAGGCTCGCTACTCCAATTGTGGTAGATGATTGTCGGCTATCTGCGAGCGCGGACGGTCAGCAACTATTAGAGCGAGCAATGCGTCCGCCAGTTCCACATTGTGACGCTAGCCATGTTGGGACTGTCATAAATACTGCCATCCCAATTGCGTACAGATCAGTTCCAGGCTCGAACATCGCCCCATAACTTGAAAACGTACGAATCAGAAGGACCACCAGGTAAAAGAGTGCCATTCCAGATCCCATTGCCAGCGACATTGTCAACAGACGCCAGACAAAGGGCCCGAGCTTCGCGGCGACGCGTTGAGTAGAGTTATCATGAGCACCCGTCGTACCAGGCTTCATATGTTCATTGGTTGTTTTTTGTAACGTCGCCATAGAAGTGTCTCCTTCTGTCATTGTCAAACGAACACTCGACTGCTGCGCTCTCACTGTCAGGATACGGAACAGAGCTTTGATGCTCAATCTCAATGGCATGAGGGTTCAGCTTCATAGCTAGCACGATGCGCGGAGTGACCAGCTGGTTCCGTGAAGTGGTCGCGGCGGTAGAGCATGTAAACGAGCATACCCAAGGTCCCGGCCGGGGAGGCCAGTGTTACCAGCCAAGGCCAATAGGTGTCCGCACCCAGCGAGCACAGGACGATGATCGCCAACCCCGGTGCTAGCATGGCGGCTCCCATCTCCATGCTATGCCGCCATCCATGCCGGCGGATGACCATCCAGGCCACCATTGGGATGGTCATGAACAGGCCATGACCGAGGATTGAGAGGGCCGAACCTCGCTGAAACACTTCCGCATAGGTTGGCGAGGCGCGTAGCGCGCGTACCACCGGGTGCCACGGGATCATCCCCAGCAGCATCGGGATCTGCATTTCCAGGAAGTGTAAGAGGAAGCGCCCCACTCTCGGAGCAAGGTCGCGCATCCACAGATGTCGTGCTTGTGTGGGGACAGTCCCCATCTGATCTATAGTGGTTTTCTTTGCAATAGTAGTCATCGAAATATCTCCTCAAGACAAATAGAGTTTTTGTACAAGTTGGCAGATAGGCATCCCCAACTCCTACATCCTCTTTCCAGTCTCACTCGTTCGCTCTGTTTCGGTACCATGTTGCAGTTTTCCACTGCCTTCGATCTGGAGTATTCGCTACGACGAGTGTCGGCAGAGAAGTAGAAACTGGTTCCAGTTCCAGGACAATAACCATCGCATCAACATATTCCTCGCCAAGTGCACGCGCCACAGAGATGCGATGATGGCCATCACGAACATAGTAGTCAGCACCCAATTGGATGAGTTCAACGAGAGGCAGTGTATCTCCAGAGGAACGTGCGACAGCTACGCTCATCCAGCGGTCAATCGTACGAGTGTTCATTGGGTTGAAATCGCAATCGAAATCACCCGACCGGCCTTCACTGCCCTTGATCCGGTTTGTTGGCACCGTTCGGGATCCTGCGTAATGCTGGCTGCGGATCTTTCTCTTGGAAACTTCTGTGGCGAAATCTAGAAGGCTTCTGGAATGCCCAGTTAGGAAAGCATATATTTTGCCCAATGAAGCTTTCGTTTGCATCGACCGATATAGAGCCCCTGGGTCTACGCGTCGCTGGGAAGGCCATTCAAGGTAAGTAGGCATTGTGGACATTTTTTCTTGTTCCATTCGGTTATATATCACCTCAAAACTACTGGCCGTCTCTTACCATCAGGGTAGCACATGGCTTTGTCGGCGTCATCGTCAGAATGTGCTGTGTAGGTATAATGAAAAGAGACCGCGTGAAACGCGATCTCTTGCGATATTTTTTGGAGGCTGGCTACTCCAAATGCGGTAGATGAATTTCAAGAATCGCGGATTGCCGGAATATCCTCGAGCGACGTAATTCCCTTTTGCAAAGCGTACAAGGCAGCCTGCGTGCGGCTAGCGAGGTGCAACTTGCCGAGAATGTTGCTGACATGGGTGCGCACGGTTAAGTCACTGACCGACAATTTCAGCGCGATCTCTTTATTGCTACAGCCTTTCGCAATCAGGCGTAGTACATCGAACTCACGCTCCGTGAGTGGATTGGCAGTCAATGGCTGCTGTTTCGGCGGTTGTGCCAACTCCAATAAAACTTTACGCGCGATGGATGGTTCGAGCGATGGCTCACCGCGATACACCTGACGAATCGCCCTGATTAGTTCTTCAGGCCCCGAATCTTTTAGAAGGTAGCCCAACGCACCTGCCTTGATGGCTGGGAACACTTTTTCATCAGCGGCAAAGCTCGTCAGGACGATCACCCGTACACTCGGAAACATGGCCGTAATTTGGCGCGTCGCTTCAATGCCATCTAGCGTAGGCATCATCAGATCCATCAAGATTACATCAGGGCAGAGTGCTTCGGCCTGGGCAACTGCCTCTGCACCATTACTGGCCTCGCCAACGACCTGGATATCTCGTTCAGTCGCCAGCAACGCGCGAACCCCTTTCCGAACAATCGCGTGATCGTCAGTCAACAAGACACGAATAGGTAAGGTGTCCATAATTCCTCCTTAGTTCCTCGAGTTTTGTTCCTTAGCAAACCTTGCAGGAACTACAACTCTAATCTCTGTTCCTGTGCCAGGCGTACTCTCAATTTCCAGGTTTGCTCTAATTTTCTCAGCGCGTTCTTTCAAACTTGCTAATCCTAAGCCCCCATGGGCTGTAGCGGTCGCCGCAAATCCGATGCCATCGTCACGGATTGACATAAAAGTTTCAGCCTCAGAGAAACGCAGGTGAACCCACACGTGTTGAGCATTTGCATGCTTGAGAACATTATTCAACGCCTCTTGCGCGATATGGTATAGCTCCTCTTCAGTTGTGTGTGGTAATTGCTCACGATCCTGCTCACCGTCTACATGCAGTTTGGTTTGTATTCCACCCCGCGCCTCGACAGAGTCCAGCCGTGCCTGCAAGGCGGCAGCCAGTCCAATCTTCGCTAGGACCGGTGGACGTAGCTCAAAAATCAGGAGGCGCATCTCACGCAGTGCTTCCTGCGCGGTGTCGCGCAATTCACGTAAGTGGTCTGAAGCCATCGCTGTGTCCCCACTGGCAAGCAGGCGAACGGCCGCTTCCGCATACATGGTCACGCTGTATAAGGACTGAGTGACTGAATCGTGCAACTCACGTGAGAGTCGATGACGTTCAGCGATAGCGGCCGATTGCTCGGCCTGATCATACAAACGTGCGTTTTCGACAGCGACAGCCACTTGCTGTCCGATTGAGGATAACAGTGACATTTCTTCAGGTGTAACAGGTCTCTCATGGTGGGTACCTAGGTTGAAGGCGCCGACGAGATGGCCTTTGGCGAAAAGAGGAACATTGATGACCTGCTGCACACCTTCGATCTCCAATGCTTGTCTAATACTTAAATCCGGATAATTCGCAGCCAGCCATGTTACTGGTTGGCGTGCCTCTGCTGCGACTTGGATTCCGGTCCCGCGTACCCGCCGTGAACCGACACGCTGGAAAAATTCAGCAGATAAGCCGTGGTGTGCTGCAAGAACTAGAAGTTTCTCTTCATCTGGTTGGTCACCGTCCTCGAGGCTGTATGCTGTACCAACCTCCATCTGCATCATTTCCATCGCCTTATTCACCGCAGCATTCAAGATGTCCTTCAGATCAAGGGATCGGCTGACAATCCCTGCAATCTCGTGCAGTGCTGCCAATTCATGCGCGCGTTCTGCCACACGTTGCTCCAGCACCTGTTGCGTCTGCTTGAGGGCCGTGATGTCATAGATGAAGCACAACATATGAGGCTGGTTGTTCCATTCGAGAACTTCCGCCGAGAGCAAAACATTCCTCAATTCACCTGACCTGGTACGGATGAGATGTTCTTTGTTGCGAACTGAGCCTGTCACTTGCAACTCCTGGACTACTAACGAACGTTCTTCTGGTTCTATCCAGATATTCAATCCGACCGGTGTGTTTCCAAGGACTTCAGCGCGCGTGTACCCAATGAGATGTAGCCACGCGTCATTTACCGCGACATAACAACTATCAGCAAGGGCCATAATCACAATAGGAACGGGGCTGCCATAAAATGCCTGAGAGAATCGCTTCTCCGATTGGCGAATTGCTTCCTCTGCCTGCTTGCGTTCAGTAATATTTGTGTGCGACCCTGCCATACGGTATGGCTTACCGTCGGCATGGCGCAGGGCTGTACCGCGTGCCAAGATCCAGCGATACGAGCCATCCTTGTGCCGCAGGCGATGCTCCAATTGATAAATCTGCCTGTGATCTTTCAAGTATGACTGCAATTCTTTCCGTGCTCGCTCAAGATCGTCCGGGTGCAGCAAGCGCTCCCATGTATCAAAGCAATTCGCCAGCTCGTGATCCTGGTAACCTAACATCGCTTTCCAATGCGGCGAAAAATAGACCTCATTCGTTTTCAAATTCCAATCCCAGATACCATCGCTGGTGCCCTCGATAACCAGCGAGAGTCGCTCTTCACGCTCTTTCAGTGCGGCATATGATTCAGCGAGTCGGGCAGACATGAGATTGAATTGGTTGCTCAAATCCTCGATCTCATCACCTGTCTGAACTTTGGTTGTATGACCCAAATTGCCGGCGGAAACTGCTTCTGTCGCCACGATCAAGCGGTTGACAGGCTGTGTGATTTTTCGTACGCCAATCATCACGACTACAGCCGGAGCAATGAGTCCAAGAATGAGCAGCACAAACAGCGACTGGACGTAGCGTTGGCCCGGAGCCAACAATACATCCCAGTTTTGCTCGGTCACCAGTCCCCACGGTGTGCCAGGAACGGGCGCAAAGGACGCCACAATCTCACGTCCGCCCGGATCACGCGTGCGTAGCGCGTCTGCCTGGCCGCTATTGACCTGCTCGACCGCAAGTTGCGCGCTGAAATCCCTCCCAATCCATTCAAAATTTGTATGGAAAATCACCAGACCGTTGCGGTCTACGAGATAAGAGGTGTCATTTGCTCCGACGCGGAGTTTGATAATATTGCCATAGAGCAGGCTAACCGATCCCGGGTCCACACGAAACATCCCAGCCAGGGTCCCAACGAGCTCACCGTGTGTGTTTGTGATTGGAACGGCGATAACGATCACTGGAGTGGCGCTGGGTCCATCGTTCAGGACATTCGAAACTATTGTGGCTGGGACGCGAATCATCTGTTGAAAATAATCTCGGTTCGACCAATCCTGTCCCAGAATCTCAGGGCGCGCCGGTTGCGTTGCGATCACGGTCCCGTGATTGTCAAGGATGAGGACACCGCCATCGAAAATGAAGAGGCGATTGCTGGCTTGGGCGAGGGCAGCGCGCTGGTCGGCCGTGTTATTCTCATAGATGGAAGATGTTCGCGCCAACGCAGTCAGCACGTTATTGAACTCGGACAACTCAGTGGCTAACTGTCCAGCGGACAGTCGCGCGACCTCTCGACTGCTCTGTATCGTTAAGTCCTGTGTCACTTGCTGGAACGCGTAAAATCCGACGAGCGCGACGATCGTCAGAATAATCGCGGTCGGGATAAATGACCAAGCAATTATTTTGGTACGCAGGCCGCCCCACCTCCAAGAGCGCATAGCGTCCTCCTAATTAAATCCTTGTTGGGCTTCTTCGATCTGGCGGCTCACGTCTTCCATGATCTGGACAGGCGATTGACCAAGCGTGAAGATCTGCTGCCAGGCCGCATTCGCCAGTCGCTGCGCATCGGCCTGATTGGCGAACTCTTCGCCGATCACCGAGTAGCCTTTCCGCTGTCCATCGGCAAACACAGCGATGTTCAGGTCTTGGGCTTTGTCGGGAAATTCTGCGCGTACGAATTGAACCCACTCCTCCACAAGTGATCCACGGGCGGGCTGCAGGAATTGCGCTTTTGCCATGGCGCGACCGTACTCTTTGCTGACCAGGAACTTGAGCAGCTCCCATGCCGCTTCCGGATGTTTGGTACCAGCATAGATTCCAAAGCCATCCGTCGTTGCGAGGGTAGCCCGGCGCGCGGGTCCGGCTGGAAATGCCGCCAAGCCCACTCGAAAGTTTGCGTTGACGAGAATGTTCTTCAATGCCCACGAGCCGTCTTCGACCATCGCGAGCTGACCGGCAATAAACGCCGCCTGCGTCCCTTTGTTCTGCACATCGAGCGCCGTGGCCATGACCCTGTCATCCCATATCCGTGCGCGCAGCCATTCGAGGGCTTGCAGCGCGGAAGGGTCTGCCATGTGTGATTTCGTTGGATCATTCGGATCGACAAAATGCCCACCCCAGGAGTTGACATGAACCTGAAGGCGCTCCCAGGCGATATCGGTCATGCTGCCCCACAACCTCGGCCTGCCACCTTTATTGTGCTCGGTCGTAAGTTGCTTCATCGCGGCCAAATATTCATCGTGAGTCCAGGAATCGCTGGGGTGGTCCACACGCGCCTGATCGAACAAATCCTTGTTGTAATAAAGCGCAAGCGCGCCGTGGTACTTCGGCAGGGCGTATTGCCGACCATCGCGCGTGAAAAAGGAGTGGTATTGAACCGGGTCCCAATCTTCAATCGTTGCGCGGTCCAAATCGGCTTCAACGTATGGGCGCAGGTCAAGGAGGTAACCTTTTTGCGCCCAAATGGGAAGGAAACTACAGCAACCCTGAAAAACATCGGGCGCAGCGCCTGCTTCCAGATCCGCCAGTGACTTTTCTTCGAATTCATTGCTCTCCGGATCAAGGTTGTAGTAGACGCGGATATTCGGATGCGCAGCGTGGAATTCTTCCAGCATCTGCTGTGCCATAGGTGCGAACCAATCGGTTCTCCAGTCTCGATAGACAAGCTGGACTGGGTTGGCGGTTCTGGCAGTTGGGTCGGCGAGCGGTGAGCCACATGCAGTCAGGGCCGCGCTTGCTGCCGTCATGCCCGCGAGCTTCAGGAATTCCCGTCGGGTGACAGGTTGTTTCATCTTCATAATTGGGCTCTCCACTGAAAGCAGAACATAGCTCAGCTAGCTCTTTTCGGATGAAGTGCATTGCTGGGCTAACTATTCCAATTCACAAATCCTTTCTACAAAAGGATCAAAGATGTTCCAAGCCAGTTGTTAGAAGTTACCGATAAAAGTTGCGCGGTTTTATCATTACGTCCCTCAGGTAAGTATTGACTATTTGTCAAACAACTTTAAAGAGTATCCTATAGCAAAGCAAAGCTGACAAATAGGGCTAAATGTCACCAATTAACAGTGAGCTTTTGCACTACAGCGGGTTCTATCTCGGGTTGAGAAAATTGTAGAAGAGGAGGTCCTTAAAGACGACCTGATAGAAAAGCGCAACCCACCTGATTTTCCTGAGCATATATCAGATAAATGAGTATAAATTCGGACTCTTAGGCTTGCACCTATTAGATGCCAAAAATCCCTTCAAAATCACATTTTTGTTCTTTACGGAGTATGAAAACATGTTCGATTGTGTACATCCCTGGCCCTAAAGATTCATGGCCACATCCGTAATAAATTTGGGGCTAGTTTTGTAGCAACTTTAGAAGCGTGCTCTTATCCTGCGATTCTCATCAATGATTCTTTCAATCGTTCCACTTCTTCAAGGGTGTTATAGTGTACAGCGCCCACACGGACCATGCCACCGCTCTCTTCAACTCCAAGTCGTTCGCTCACATTCAGCGCGTAGTAATTCCCGTCCCATACGTGAATGCCTTCTTGGGCGAGTTTTTCAGCGACCGATCGTGGATGCATATCCTTTAGACGGAAGGAGAAGGTAGCGACGCGATCCTGCAAACGGTGCTCGTCAATGAGTCCATAGACATGTAGACCTGGAATGGAACCTAGTGCAGAAAGCAGCACGCGGCCCAATTCGAGCTCATAGGCATGAATGGCTGTCATCCCCTTCTTGAGTTCCAATCGTCGACCTTGATAATTACTCAGATCTTTTGCGTATTCATTACCAAACTCTTTTCCCACCCATTCAAAATACTCAATAGCTCCGAGTACGCCGGCAATGCCTTCATGATTTTGCGTGCCCGTTTCGAACTTGCCCGGAAGACTGTTCGTTGCAGGTCGGACTTTATAGGCAAACAGCTTCTCTAATAACTCACGCTTGCCATACAGAATACCAGAATGACTTCCGAAAAATTTATAACTTGAGCTTACGAGGAAGTCACAGCTCAGTTTTTGCACATCAATCGGACCATGGGGCGCATACTGCACGGCATCAATGTAAACGATTGTGCCAGCCTCATGCGCCATCTTCACAATCTCGGCAATAGGATTGACCGTCCCCAGTCCATTGGAAGCGTAGCCCACGGCCAACAAGCGCGGCTTGCGTTCGAGGGCCTTTTGTAGATCATCCAGCTTCAATGTGCCATCTTCTACATCAAAATCTACCCAGTTGACTTTTACGCCTCGATCTTGCGCAGCCAGGACCCAGGGAGTGACATTGGCATCATGATCCAGGCGGGTGACCACGATCTCGTCACCTTCCTTCCATTCTCTTGAAATCGAGCGACTGATGTAAAGCGTCAATGTCGTCATGTTGTTACCAAAGACGATTTCTTCAGGTGAAGATGCGTTGTAAAAGTCTGCCATTGCCCGGTGAGCCTCGTCTAATACTGCATCTGATGCGATGCTCGTCGAAAAAGCACCGCCATGATTGGCATTGCATTCAATCAGATATTGGTTGATACGGTCTAGAGATTGCTTGGCGATTTGCGTCCCACCTGGGTTGTCAAAGAAGATGGCCGGGCGGTTGAGGGAGGGGAATTGCTCGCGAACGAGATGGATGTTTGCATTGAGCCTGGTCGAAGTATTGAGCGTCATAGAGACTCCTTGTGTCCGTTCTGATTTTGTGCGCTAGGATTGCGCGATGGTTTCTGCTTTGGAAAACTCTTCGGGCGTATTGACATTCCAAAATGCCAGCCCTGCGGGATCATACTGCCTGATCTCCTCCGGCGTGAGCACACGAACTTTCACCTGCGGGAACCAGGCAATAACTTTCCACTGGTCAGCGTCAATTGACAATTCAATTGCTGGGAGACAAGTCTCGCGGCGATAGATGGCGTGGAGCGGCTCGTAGCCCTCCTCCGATCTGGGAATGACAACATCCACTTCTTCCCGAACAAGAAGATTGCTCGCCACTTCGAGAAGAGGTGGGCTGGCAAATGGCATGTCACATGCCACGACCGCGACAATGGGGTGTTTTGCAGAAGCGATGGCGGTATACAGGCCCCCGAGGGCGCCGCGACCGGGCTTGAGGTCCGGAAAGAGCGGCAGGTTCAGAAATGCATATTCTTCGGGACGGTTCGTCGTCACGATCAGTTCATCCGCAATCGATGAGAGTCGTTCGGCTACGCGCTGGACCAAGGGGCGCCCGAGAAACGTCTTGAGCGCCTTGTCCTCTCCCATACGGGAAGACGCACCACCAGCCTGGATGCACACTGTGAGCATTTGGTGTATTATAAGGGAGGAGGGG
>Ga0075429_100001658_pt1 | contig 18416 bp, 13 predicted proteins | sample RhiMetdeltSRZDD3_FD_75295 | JGI IMG/M metagenome (GOLD analysis project Ga0075429, IMG submission 75295) | Populus rhizosphere microbial communities from Tennessee, USA - Rhizosphere MetaG P. deltoides SRZDD3 | ecosystem: Host-associated > Plants > Roots > Rhizosphere > Soil | place: USA... | reverse complement strand
TTCGTGCTGGCGGTGACTCCGCCGGCGCCCGGCGTCACGTCCACCGGCGTCGTGTCGGGGGGCGTTGGTGTCGGCGTCATCGTCGGCGTCGGGCTCGGTGTCGGGGTCGGAGTGGAGGTCGGCGTCGGCGTGGCCGTGGGCGGCGCGTTCGGCGTGAACAGGCTGATCTCGGTGACGCTGTTCATCGACGGGTTCGTGCTGCCGACGTTGCCGTGGCCGAGGTAGCGCACGTATCGCGCGGTCACGTCGTCGAAATCGTAGTCCTGCTCCGCGGTGGTGGTGCCGCTGCTCTGGCCGCTCCACACCGTCGTCCACACGCCGCCGCCGCTCGAGACCTGCAGGTCGAACCGGTTGCTCCGCGCATTGCCCTGGTACACGGCCACGCGCACGAAGGCGATCGTCCGCTCGCTGCCGAGGTCCAGCTGCAGCCAGGTGCCGTCGCCGTTGCCCGACCAGCGCGTGCCGAGGTTGTTGTCGACGACGTTCGGGGGGACGTTGGCATCGCTCGTGCTCGCGGTGACAGCGGAGCCGGCGGGCGTGATCTCCGTGAACGTGCCGCCCGGCGTCGCGGTGGGCGTCGGCGTATTCGTCGGACCCACGGTCGGCGTCGCCGTCGGCGTGGGCGTCGGCGTGGTACCGAGCCCGGCCATCGGTCCGACATCCGCCGCCGTCAGCGGCCGGTTCAGCGGCTCCATCGGGAAATACTCGTCGGCGCCGGTGTCCTTGAGCGCGCCGCGCGCGTGCTGATCGAGGTCCGTGATGACATACGAATAGGTCCCGGTCGCACGGTCGATGGCGGGACTGCTCGGGCCGATGTGGAACACGCTGTTCATGTCCTCGGACAGCTCCGGGTTCAGTGTCGTCGTGCCCCCCAGGTTGCCCGCCGTCGTGTTCCAGATGAGGTTGCCGGAGAACGTCGCCCCCGAGGTCGGGCCCGAGAACGCCCCCGCGGCCCCGCCGCCCTGGACGATGTTGTTGGCGACGACGAGGCCGGTGGCCCCCAGGCCGCCGGTGCGGCCCTGCATGAAGAAGTTCTGCGCGTTGTTGACCAGCGTGTTGAACGTGATGTGCACGCGGTCGGGACGGTCATGGCAGGTGAGGGCACCCGGCGGGATGGTGCAATCACCGTTGCCGACGTTGATCGCCTTGGCGTTGCCCTCGAAATAGTTGTTGTAGATCCGATGGTCGTCGCCAAAGATGCGCAGGCCGCCCTGGCTGCCGATCCAGAAGTTGCCGTACACCTGCATGTTGTTTCCGTGGCGCAGCGACAGCTCCTCCGCTTGCGAGCCGAACGTGTTGTAGCGATAGATGCAGCTCGACACCTTGCTCGTGATGCTGCCCTCGTTCTCCCCGCGGGTGTTGACGAACAGGTTGTACTCCACGATCTCGTTGCCCGCGGTCAGGCTCTTGCCGCTGTGCCCGATGTGCAAGGCCCCCGCGTTGTTGCCGCCGGTGGGCAGGAAGTTCAGGAAGTAGTTGTGGTGCACCCAGACACGCTGCGCCATGGCGCTGCCGCTCGGGCCGTTGATGGTGAGCATCTGGCCCTCGTTGTCCTTGTCGCGGAACGTGTTGTATCCGATCTCGTGATCGTCGCCGGCGACAGTCACGAAGTTGGGGCCGGACGGCGTGTTCACGTTGACGAGGTTCCGCATCAGCCGGCAGTGGTGGCTGCCCGCGGGCAGGCTCATGCTGGCGCTGTGGGTGAAGCGGAAACCGCGCAGCTCCACGTAGGCGGCGGTGCTGCTGAAGGTGATGCCGGCGGAGCCGCTGATGGTGGCCCCGCCGATGTTCTCGGCGGCGATGACGATCCGCTGCGAGGCCGTCCCCTGGCGGCTGATGGTGATCGTGCTGGAGTTGCTGTAAGTGCCATCCGCCAGCAGGATCGTGTCACCGGGGTTGGCGGCACCGATCCGGCTGCGGAAGTCCGTCAGATTGGAGACGACGAAAGTGGCCGCCGAGGCCGATCCGGCGGAAAAAAGGCAGACCACGGACACGAACGCCCATCGCTGGAACATGTCGCTACCCCTCTGTTATCTGAGGGGCAGGATATATGAAATAGGTAGCAGGGCCGCAAGCATCAGTCGGGTGCGTTGCGACCCTGCCGTGGGGTTCAGGCTGTCAGTGCTCTTTCGACCGACCGACTGCCGGTAGAGCGAAACCTACAGGCGGCGGAGCGCGAAGCTCAAGCAGCCCGGGCCGCGGGAGAACTCCATGAAGTCGAGGCTGTCGTTGATCGACCCGTTGTAGTTCCCGCCGGACAGGCAGTAGAAGTCGCCGCCGTCCTCCACGCGGATGAACACGCGGCCACCGTCGTTCACGTTGCCGGTAAGGGAATGCCTGCCGTCGCTGAACTGGCCGGAGAAGCTGCGGCCGTTGTGGCGGATGCGGGTGGTCATGTTCTGGCCCACAGGGCTGACGAGGGCCCACTCGGCCTCCAGCGTGCGGATGGTGACATTCGTCTCACCGATGCTTTCTCCGCCCTTGCCGTCCGTGACGACGACGCGGACGCGGCAATCCCCACCCCGCGAGAACGTGAAGCTGATGCCGCCGCCGTTGGTCGTGACCGTGTCCTCGCAGAGCTCCCATTGGAACTTGAGAGGATCGCCGTCCGGATCGGTCACGGTGGCGGCGAAGCTGACACCCGTGGCCCCGGCGAGAAGCGGCGTCTTGGGCTGGAACTCGACACTGACCCGTCCGGGCGGCCGATTGGCCGCCGGCGCCGCGGGGCTCGAAGGATTCGAAGATGATGGCGTGGTCGACGAAGGACCCCCTGGCGTCGGGGTGGATGTGTCCTCCGTACCGGTGCAGGACGTCAGGAAACCGACGGCGAGAACGGCGAGCGACAGCGTGCGCAACTGCATGTGTTGACCTCCTCGTGAGCTTCTCGAAATCGAGCCGAAAACAAACGTCGAAATATAGCACAACCCCAGTCCTCGGTGGCTCTTCAGGACCGGATCGTTCGGGCCCGAGCTCCCGCTTTTTTCATGTGAATTCACAGTGAATTCGCTTGGCTCGACCCGCCCCCTTCCCTACATTGGGGACAACTCAAATCCGCAACCGAGGACCACACACGTATCAAAGGGCCGCGCCCCAGCGGCCGTTGAAAGGAGTACGTATGCGTCAGAGCAAGGCCGGACTGCTCGTGGCCGTGGCGTTCACGTTCGCGGGCGCGACGGCCGCGCAGGCCCAGATCGGCACGGGCTGGACGTCGCGGACGTACACGAAGAAGATCCACCTCGACAACGAGGCCGGCCTCCAGACCTACAGTTGGACGTCGTACAAGTCGGTCTGCAGCCCGGTCTGCGCCGACTATCGTTACTCCAGCGACGTGGAGACGTTCCGGCTCATCGACAACCGGACGAACCGCTCCGAGATCCGCCTGCAGAACGAGTACAGCACCGGACAGCGCCAGTTCCAGGGCTACGTCACGTTCTCGTCGCCGCTGAACGACGAGTCGCTGTTCCAGGTGTTCGGCAGCACGAGCGGTGCCACCCTCTGCATGATGCGCGGCTACTCGTCGAACGGCGGCGAGATCCGTACCGTCGGCGGCGGCGGCACCATCGCCACCGGCGTCTACGGCAAGGAGACGCGGATCAACGTCATCCACGTGCAGGGCAGCCGCGTCGAGTTCTACGTGAACGGCACGAAGAAGGCGACGATCACCGACAGCGAGGGGTCGACGAACTACTGGAAGTACGGCGCCTACGGCACGCTGCGCACGGGCGCGATCAGCGTCCGGTGGCGCGCGGTCCGTCTCTGGTCGAAGTAGCGTTTTGAAACGCCGTGCCGAGTCGGTTTATCGTTGGGCCTGTTCCCGATGATGAGCCTCCCGCGCACGGCGTTTCTGTTCCTGCTGGTCTCGGTCTTCGGGGCCTGCTCGAAGCCCTCGCCCGAGGGCGGCATCACACCGGCGGGCGAGCCGTTCGCATCCCCGTCCGACGTCACCGCGAAGCTCGCCGAGGGCGGCCACATCGACATCCAGTGGCGGAACAACGGCGCGGAGCAGACGGGCACCTTCCTCGAGTTCAACATGAACCCGGGGGAGCCGTTCGGGATCCTCGAGATCCTCGACCTCGAGACGACGTCGGTGCGGCATCCGGACGTGGCGCCGGAGACACACTTCGGTTATCGCGTGCGGCCGTACTTCGGCCGCGCGTCGGATGTCGTCGAGATCACGACGGGGCCGGCACCGCCCGAGAGCGCGCCGGCGGAAGTCGAGGGGCCGTTGCCCTCGTCGGCCGCGCCGTCGGACAGCGACCCCAAGGCCTCCGTGCGCAGCGTGGCCACCCTCGCCGCCGCGCGTCCCACCGGCCTCACCGCCGCGCTCTCCCTGCCGACGACTGTCGATCTGCGCTGGCACGATCGGGCCAGCGACGAGGAGGGTTATCTCGCCGACATGAGCCTGGCGCCGGGTGGCGCGTGGCAGACCGTCGCCCTCCTGCCCGCCGATGCGACGTCGTTCCGCAAGGTGGGCGTGCCCGCCCAGACGCGTGTGCGCTTCCGCGTGCGTGCGTATTTCCTCGGCACCCCCGCGAGCTCCGTGACGGTGGTGACGCCGCCCCAGGCCACGACACCCGCGCCAACCGCGCGTCCTCTTCTTCGCTAGCCCGCGGGCCATGCATCCGTGCCTCGAGCAGACCCTCGCCGTCATCGAGGCCGCCGTCCTGGGGATGCCGCCCGAGTGGTGGACACGCGCGCCCGAGGGCAAGTGGAGCGCGGAGCAGGTGCTGGAGCATCTCGACCTGACGTTCGAGGCGTCGGTGCGCAGCCTGCGCCGCGGCCTGGAGAAGGGCAACGTCGCGCGGCCGCGGAGCTGGCTGGCCCTCGCCGCGCAGCTCGTGGTCGTGGACGTCGGCTATTTCCCTCGCGGCCGTACGGCGCCCGAGGGCATGGCGCCCGCGGGTGGCCGGGGCGCGAGCGTGGTCGATCACATCCGGCGGCATCTCGCCGAGATGGACGAGCTCATGACGGTCTTCGTCGCGAAGCTCGGCCCGGGCGCGACCTTCACCCACCCGGCCCTGGGACCGATGACGGTGCGCCAGTGGCGGCGGTTCCATCTCGTGCACGCGCGGCATCACATGAAGCAGGTCACCCGCCTGCGTAAAGGACAAACCTGACCCCGCCGCGAAAGAGCACGGCGACACGCCGTCGCACTTACGGCGGCGGCGATGCGCCGTTACTTCGATTCGCTCAGACGGCGGTAGTACTCCGCGATGGCGTCGCGGTGCTCGGCGGGCATGTCGGGAGTCGTGAGCGTGCGCACGGGCGGGCCGCCGGCCACGTCGAGCCGGCGGCGCAGCGCCTCCTCGATGGGCTCAGCCGCACGCAGCACCGCCTCGAGCTCGCGATCGATGAGCTCGGGATTGCGGGACGACAGATCGCCGCGGGCCCCCGGCAACACGCGCTCGAGCTGCTGGCGCAAGCGCTCCGCGGCCGGACCGAGATCGCGGTCGCCCTCGAGAGCGCGGCGCGCCGCCTCGAGATCGTCGAGGGCCTCTCGCATCGCCCGGGCCGCCCCCCGCGGATCATCGCGAAGGTCGCCGTGCGTGCCGCCGCCCGCACGATCGCCGCCCTGCGCCGACTCTCCCCTCCGCGCGTCGTCCGCCGCGGCGCCACCCGGCTGGGGTGTCGCCTGCGCGCGCCCGGCGCGCAGCGGCTCCAGCCGGCCGCGCGCACGTTGCAGTCCTTCGAGGGCGCGCTCCGCGCTGCGCCGATCCGTTCCCGAGCCCTGGCCCGCCTGGCCGAGCATGTCTCGCGCCTCGCGCAGGCGCTGGCGCACACGCGCCTCCGCCGCCTGCTGCTCCTCGGGCCGGCCGGCGCGCTCGGCCTCCTGCAGGCTGCGCGCCGCCTCCTCCAGCCGCCGGCGCGCGCCCTCCATGGCCGCCGATCGCTCGGCGGTGGCGCCGGGCTGTCCTTGCGCCTGTTGCTGCCTCTGCTGCTGTTGCTGTCGCCGCTCGTCGGCCTCGCGCTGCTGCAGCCGTTCGAGCTCGCGGGCCAGCTCCTCGATCTCGCGGCGCAGCACCTGCTGCTCCCAACGCTGCTCGAGGCGCGCCTCTTGCCGCGCGCGCTCGCCCGCCGCCTGCTCGTGCCGCCGCGCGAGCTCCTGGATCTTCCGCTGCAGCTCGTCGATCTCGCGCTGGGCGGCCGACGTCGCCGGCGGCCGCGTCTCGTACTGGTTCTTCTGCGCGTCGAGCTCGATCTCGAACATCTCGGCGAGGTCGCGCCCCTCGCTGCCGCCGCCGCCACCGCCCCGCTGCTGCCCGCGGCTCACCTGGATCCTGCGGAACACCGCCTCCGCCCGCAGCAGGTGCTGGAGCGCCTGCTGCTCGGACGGCAGCGCCCGGGTCCATTGCCCACGTGAGAGCGGCTCCGCCGCCTTCCCCATCGCCTCCGCCGCCTCGTCCATGTTCGTGACGAACGCCTGGAAATCCCCGTCGACCTCCGCCAGCCCGCGCCGTCGCATGCGCTCCGCCAACATGACGGCCTGGGCCTGAAGGCGCGTCTGCATCTCGGCGAGGGCCTTCGCATCCTCCCGCGCCTTGGCCGGATCCGGCGTGACCTCGCGCGTGAGGTTCCACGTGGCGACGATGAGCTCCTTCTGACGCCGCGGGATCTGCTGGGCCTCGTCGCCGCCGCCACCGCCGCCCGCCCCGCCGCCGTTCTCCTGAGACTGGAAGAACTCGCGCTCGAACGGCGTCACCTCGATGAAATACATGTCCGTGCGCGCCTCGGTCTTCGCGTCGCGGGCCACCGCGTAGTAGCTCACCAGGTCGCCGGGCGCGAGCCGGTGCGGCTCGAGGGCGAAGGTGTGCGCGCTCTCTCCGGAAGCGGTGAGCGGCACCGTCGTCTCGGCCCCGCCGTTCACCGCATAACGCAGCTCCAAGCCGCGCACGGCGAAATCGTCCTCGGCGGCGAGCCGCATCGTCACTTCTTCGATCGAGGTCGCGCGCACGTCGCGCCCCGGGTGGGCCACTTGCGGGACCGGCGGGCGGTCTGGCGTCACCTCGATGAGATAGTCGTCGCTCAAACGCACGACGTCGGCGCCGTAAAGCGCGGCGACGTAGTAGCGGCCGTCTTTCTCCACGGGCAGGCGGCCGACGCTCGTCGTCGATCCGGACTCCAGCGGCACCCTCTCCGACTCGTTCACCTGCAGGGCGCCGGCTTTCAGCGGGCGGTCCGTTTCGATCTGCACGTCGACTGTCGTCCCCGCCACCGCGCGCACGTCGCCCCCGCGCTCTTCCGTGTGCACGGGGAGCTGCGTCCAGTCGGGATAGTGATAGACGAGCCGAATGGCGCGCACCTGCGGCAGCTCTTCCACCTTCACCGTGTACTCGTCGCTCGTGGCCGGGCCCGCCTCCACGCGGTAGCGCAGCGACGCGTCCACGCCGGCCAGCACGAACTCGAAGCCCTCGGCGTCGGCCCGCGCACGCATGGGCACCGTCTCCCACGCGCCGGCTTCGCCATGGCGCACGAACAGCCGCGCCGTCTCGGCGAAGAAGCCCACGGGACGGGCACGGATGAGCAGGTCCGCGCGGCGGCGGATGGTCGTCGAGCCCGGCTCCACCGCCACGCGATGCACGAGCGGCGTGTGGAGCCAGCCCGCCCACAGCAGCGCGGTGCCGTGTCCCAGATAACCGGGACCACGTGCGCCCATCCAGACGATGGAAAGGAGGAAGCCGAGGGCGGCCGACGCCCACAGCACGATCCGGCGCGACGGCACCAGGCGCGCGGGCGGCAGCGACGCCGAACGCTCGAGGGTCTCGCCGGCCAGCAGGTGCCACATCGGCTCGGCGGTGTCTTGCCCGCGGTCGAGGACGGTACGCAAGCGCTCGGCGAACGGCCCGTCCGTGCCTTCGACGTGGCGGATCCAGCGCTCGCGCCGCAGGCCGGCGAGCGGGCGCAGGAGGAACCACCCGGCGACGGCGGCCACGGAGGCGAAGAGGAAGGTGCGGGCGGCGACGATGCTCCACGGCGTGAAGCCGAAGGAGCGCGCGAGGAGCACGCCGGCCACGGTGAGGACGAGGGCGGCGCCGACGCCGATGCCGAGGCCGCGCGCGGTGAGGCCGAGGCTCAGCCGCCGCTTGAGCTGAAGCAGGTAACGCGCGAGGGCCGGGACGGGCACGTGGCGCACGGGATCGCCTCTGCGGTCATTCTATCAGCCGCGCCGATACCGGTTGGCCAGGGTCGACTCCACGAGGACCACCGCCACCAGCCACCAGAGCACGCGCGGCGAGATGTCGCGTTTCGAGCGCTCGGGATCGGCATTCGCGCGGGCGGCGGGGGCGGCGTGGCCGGTGGCCTGCCACCGCGCGATCGTCTCGGCCTCGAGCGGCCGCAGGTCGCTCTCGCGCACGTCGGGATTGACGGCCGCCTGGGTGGTGAGGCCGGGGCGACGGATCTCGTAGAAACCGGCGCGCGCCAATGTCACGCGGCGGCCGCTCACCGATTCCGCGAGGCCCAACGCGCGGCGGCCGTCGGGATCGATGACCTCCACGCTCGATCCCCGGTCGTGCCCGGCGCCCAGATCGAGGACCTCGCCCACGGTCAACGGCACGGGGGCGGCATCGAGACGCGCGAGCCAGCGCGCGCTCGCCGCCGCGAAAGGGACGAACGACACCTGCAGCGGCCAGTCGTTCCAACGCGTGTCGAAGGGCGAAGTCAGTACGAGCAGTCGCCCGGCGCCCAGCGGCTGCTCGTACAGGAGGGGCGCGCCGTCGGCCAGACGCACGTGCACAAGATCGTCGGGGACCTCGGCGCGCAGGTATCGATGGAAGCGCACGTCGGCCACGCGCTCGCCCGCGCCCGCCATCATCGGCCCCGCAGAGGGCGCCGACGCGTGCAGCGGCCGCTCGCGTGGACCGCTGTCCACCATCGAGCCCGTGACCCAGGGCGCCGACTTCTGCCGCGCGACCTGCGGGCCGGCCACCACGAGGGCGGCCCGGCCGCCTTCGACGAAGCCGCGCAGACGGCTCTCGAGGAGCGCGGGCGGGCGGGCGATGTCGTACAGCACCACGAAGGCGAAGCGCTCGAGGGCCAGGGTCTGCGCCGCTTCCGGCGTCACCGCCTGCAGCTCGAACATGCCCGCCGCCGACGACAGGAGCGCCGTGCGGTAGTACAGCTCGGCGCGCGCGTCCGCCGGCGTACGCACGAACAACACCGGTGCGGAGTCCGTGCGCTCGAGGCCGACGAAGAAGACGTCGTCCGCGGGCAGGTCGTCCGCCGGCGTCATGCGGATCTCGGCGCGGCTGTAGCCGCGCGGCACCGCGATCTCGCCGAAGCGCACGACGGCGCGGCCGGCCGCGGGCACGTTCACGTCCGCGGCGCCGGCCACGCGGCCGCCCACACGCAGCTCGACGTGGCGCACCGCAGCGGCGGTGTCGAAGCCGGCCAGGGTCACGTGCAGCTCGGCGGGACCGTCGCCGTGGAGACGGAGCCGGCCTTTCACGCTCTCGAGGCACCAGTTCGGACGTGAGGGCGCGCCCACGTCGTGGACCTCGAGCTCGGTGCCGGCGGGGAGGGCCAGGTCGGCGAAGCGCGCGGGCACGGCGGACCTCTGCAGGTCGGAGACGAGGTGCAGGTGGAGGGGCGCGGCGTCGTCCGCGGCGAGGGTGCGGACGGCCTCGCTGAGCTCACCGTAGGACGCGCGCGCGCCCGTCACCGCCAGCGCCTCGACCGCCCCGCGCCAGGAGCCGTGATCGCTCGTGGGCCCGCCGAGCACGCGCACGCCCGGGCCGAACGCGAGGACCTGCGAGCGATCGCCGCCGCGCAGGCCGGCCAGCACCGCCTCCGCCGCGCGCTGCGCGCGGGCCCAGGTTTCGCCGTGCGCCATGCTGTGGGAGGTATCGATGGCGACGAGGTGGCGCGTGGCGGCGGAGCCGGCCAGCGCGGAGCCGGCATCGACGAACGGGCGCGCGAAGAGTACGGCCAGCAGTGCGAGCAGGAGCAGCCGGCAGGCGAGCAGAACGAAATAACGATAGCGGCGGCGGCGCACCGACTCCTGCGGCGCCTCACGGAAGAACGTGAGCGAGCTCCACGGGCGGCGCTCCGCCGACTGGCGCTCGAGACGGTGCAGCCAGAGCGGCAGCGCGAGGGCGGCGAGTCCGAGCAGGAACCAGGGGTAGAGGAACGACATGGACTTACCCCGTTCGTTCCCGTCGGCGAAGGTACTCGCGCAAGGCCGCGTCGAGCGGCTTCGACGTGTCGAGGAGCTGATAGTCGGCGCGGCGATCCCCGGCGGCGCGGCGCAGGGCATCGATGTGATCGCGCAGCCGCGCCCGGTACTCCGCCACCTGGCGCGGGCCGACCTCGAGATGCCGGCCCGTTTCCATGTCCTCGAGACGCACCGGCTCGCGCAAGCCGGGATCGAGCTCGGCGGGATCGAGGACGTGGAAGAGCACGAGGTCGTGGCCGCGGCCGGTGAGGGGCGCCAGCGCGCGGAGGATGTGCTCGGGTGGATCGTAGAAGTCCGACACCACCGCCACGAGGCCGCGCCGGCGCACGAGGCGCGCGGCTCCGTTGAGGGCGCGCTCGACGTCGGTGCGCCGCGACGGCTGCGCGTGCTCGAGGGCGGCCAATAGCGTGGGGAGTTGCCCGTGGCGCAGCGACGGCGGCACGAAGACGCGGACCTCCTCGTCGAAGACGACGAGGCCGGCGGGGTCGCGCTGGTGGACGGCCAGGTACGCCAGCGACGCGGCCAGGAAACGCGCGTACTCCATCTTCGTCACCGGGCCCGAGCCGTAGCCCATCGACGCGCTGGCGTCGAAGAGGAGCAGGAGGGCGGCGTTGGTCTCGCCCTGGTATTGTTTGAGGTATACGCGATCGGTCCGGGCGTAGACGTTCCAGTCCACGAAGCGCGGATCGTCGCCGGGCGTGTACGGACGATACTCGGCGAACTCCTGGCTGAACCCGAAGGCGGGCGAGCGGTGGAGGCCGGTCAGGAAGCCCTCGACCACCGTCTTCGCCACCAGATCGAGGGACGAGATCTGGGCGAGGACGCTCGCGTCGAGGAGCCGCGTGCCGGACATCTACTCGGACGGCGCGCGGAAGCCGGCCACCAGCCGGCGCAAGATCTCGTCGGCGCTGATCCCGTCCGACTCCGCGTGGAAGTTGGTGAGCAGGCGGTGGCGCAGCACGGGCAGGACCAGCGCCTGGATGTCCTCGACGCTCACGTGATAGCGGCCGCGCGTCAGCGCCCGCGCCTTCGCGGCCAGGACCAGGAACTGCGTAGCGCGCACGCTCGTGCCGTACTTGACGTACTTCTTCACGACCTCGGGCGCGGAAGGTTCCGCCGGCCGCGTCGCCCGCAGGAGATCGACGGCGTAACGCGCCGCCGCATCGGACAGGAGGACCTTCTTGACCAGGCCGCGGAAGGACAGGATCTCCTCCGCCGTCGTGCACGCCTCCACCACCGCCGGCTCCTCGGACGTGTTTCGGGCGACGACGGTGACCTCGTCGGCCGCGCTCAGGTAGTCGAGGACGACGTTCAACAGGAACCGGTCGAGCTGCGCCTCGGGCAGCGGGTACGTGCCTTCGAGCTCGATGGGGTTCTGGGTGGCGAGGACGAAGAACGGCCGCTCGAGCGTGTACGTCGTGCCGCGCACGGTGCAGCTGCCCTCCTGCATCGCCTCCAGCAGCGCCGCCTGCGTCTTGGGCGGCGTGCGGTTCACCTCGTCGGCCAGGAGGACGTGGGTGAAGATCGGACCGGCCGAGAACGTCCATCGCCGGTGGCCGGTGGCGGCGTCCTCTTCGAGGATGTCGGTGCCGGTGATGTCCGTGGGCATGAGGTCCGGCGTGAACTGGATGCGCTTGAAGCCCAGGGCCAGGGTGGCGGAGAGTGTGCGCACGAGGAGCGTCTTGGCGGTACCGGGCAGGCCGGTGATGAGACAGTGGCCGCCCGCCCACAACGTGAGCAGGAGCTGCTCGACGGTCTCGTCCTGTCCCACGATGACGCGGCGCACCTGGCCGCGGATGCGCTCGTGGGTCTCACGAAAGCGCTGGATCTGCTCGCGGTACCGCTCGACGTCGGGGGAAGCGTCCATCCGCTGATGGTACGTCATCGGGTCCGGAACCCGGGACGCACGTACCGGCCGGACGAGAGGGCGGCATCCGGGAGATACTGTCGGCGGGCCGCATCACCATAAATGAAGAAGATCGGCGAGGGCGTCCTGCCCACCGTCCTGCGCGACCTGTACCTGGCCCGAAAAACGGGCCTGCTCCACTTCCGGCTCGACGAGCGCGCGGCACGGGTCTGTTTCGTCCGCGGCCACATCGTCTGGGGCGACTCCACCGACCCTGAGTGCTGGCTGGGGCCGGTGCTGGTGCGGCACAACATCATCACGAACGAGCTGTTCTCCCAGGCGCGCGACCGCGTCGATGCCGACCATCGCCTGGGCGAGGTGCTGGAGCGTCAGTTCGGCGTGGATCCGCGGTCCATCGAGGCCGGGCTCGCCCTGCACGTGCGCGAGATCCTGCTGGTGGCTTTCTCCTGGCACGATGCCTCGTACGAGTTCGAAGAGCACGATCCGGCGGTGTTCGCCCGCTACGATCGGCCGCTCGCCATCGCCACCGGCAACCTCATCCTGGACGCGGTGTGGAGCGTGACCAACACTGACGTGATCCGCTATTCGCTGGGAAGCCTCGACCGCAAGGTGCGGCCGTCCTCCGATCCTCTCCTGCGTTTTCAGCAGCTCGAGCTCACCCCGACCGACGGGTTCCTCCTCTCCCGCATCGACGGCACCAGCACCGCGCGGGAGGCGATGTCGGCGGTGCCCGGCGAGGAGGTGGAGCTGCTGCGCGGCCTCTTCGGCCTTCTGTGCACCGGCATCGTCGAATGGGCGGAGGAAGAGCCCGACGACCGCGTCCTCGCCCGGCGCGACCTGCCGTCGCGCGACGAGGTGGCGAAGGCCCACCAGGATCTCGGCGGGCGCACGTACTTCAGCGTGCTCGGCCTCGATCGCTCGGCAACGCGGTACGAGATCCAAACCGCCTTCGACCGCCTCGCCCGCCGCTTCCATCCCGACGGCGGCCACTCCCCCGCCCTCCTCGGCCTGCAGCCCGCCCTCGACGCCATCTTCCAGCGCATATCGGAGGCGCACCGCGTGCTGTCACACGCGGGGCGCCGCGCGGAGTACGAGCGGACGCTCGACGCCGCCGCCCGCACGCCCCTGCCACCGCCGCCGCGTCCGGTGCTCGACGAGACGGCGCAGTCGGAGAGGGTCGAGAGCGTCTACGCACGGGCCGAGGAGGAGTACAACCAGGGCCGGTACTTCGACGCGCTGCAGGTCCTGGAGACGCTGCCCGCCGGCGCCTCCCCCGGCCAGCTCCGACGCGTGCGCTTGCTGCGCGCGCGGTTGTACGCCAAGAACCCGAGCTGGCACGCGGACGCGAAGGCGGAGCTGCTCGCCATCACGGAGTCGGACCCTGCCGAGCCCGAGGCCTATTTCCTCCTCGGCCAGATCTACAAGCAGGGCGGGGCCAAGGCCGCCGCCGCCGCGATGTTCCGCAAGGTCCTCACGCTCAAGCCGCGCCATGCCGGCGCCCGCGCCGAGCTCGAGGCCGAGGGCCCGTGACCTGTCCGCACTGCGGGGCGGAGGTCGCCGAAGGCAACCGCTTCTGCCCCCAGTGCCGCAAGCGCGTGGTGGCACCGCGGCCGCGCGCGCTCTCCGGCATCGCGGAGCAATCCGCGATCGCGGCCTTCTCGGACGACGGCGACAGCTTCGAGGTGCACCGGCCGCCTCTCATCACCGCCATCGCCGTCCTGGACTTCGTGGCCGCCGCCTTCGCGCTGCTCGGCATGATCGCGGGCATCGTCAGCGTCGCCCTGGCTCGGAACACCGACGCCGCCGCCGGGGCGGTGAGCGTGATCGGGTTCTACGGTGTCATGGGCACCGCCTACCTGGCCGCCGGCATGGGCCTGCTTCAGCTCCGCGAGTGGGGCCGGATCACGCAGATCGTGGTGGCGTGCGTCAGCCTCTGCGCCTTTCCGTGCGGCACCCTCATCGGCGTGCTGCTCCTCGTGTACCTGATGGGGACGGGGATCCGGGTGATCTTCTCGGGCCGGCCCGGGGCCGAGCTCACAGCGTACGAGGTCGCCGCGGCGAGGAAGGCGATGGGGATGTCGGGGAGCACGGTCGCTCTGGTGATCGGGGCGGTGGTCCTGACCGGCATCGTGTTCGTCGGCATCATCGCCGCCATCGCCATCCCGAGCCTGCTGCGGGCGCGCGTCTCCGCCAACGAGTCGGCCGCCATCGGCCACGTGCGCTCCGTCGTGACGGCCAGGATCAACGGCCAGCCCCTCGACCCGTCGATCGTCTTGGACACGCCCCGCCAGGGATACGTGCTGACGATCAAGGCGCCCTCGGGGGACGCCACGATGGACGCGTTCACGGTCGTGGCCGTTCCCCTGGTGGCAGGCCGGACCGGTGTACGGCAGTTCTGCGGAGACGCCACCGGCCTCGTTTGCGCCCTGCCCGCGGGAGCGACGATGGACGTCTCCAGCGGCACCTGCGGGCCGAGCTGCGTGCCTCTGCAATAGCGGGCAACCGTCGGAGAGATACTAGGGCGCATGCTGAGAGTCGCCTGTCTGTCGTGGATGCTCCTGGCGTCCTCCGCCTTCGGGGCGACGGTCAAGGTCGAGATCACGCTCGACCCGGCCAAGGCTCGCGCGGAGGCCGTCCCGCCGGACTTCGCAGGCCTCAGCATCGAGATGCAGGCGGTGCGCGCCGCCTTCAACACGCCCAAGGGACACTGGCTCTCCGCCGCCAATGCCCCCTACGCCGCCATGCTGAAGAGGATGGGCGTGCGCAGCCTGCGCGTCGGCGGCAACACGACGGAGAGGAACGCCCCCGACGGCACGCGCCCGGTGAAGCCGTATCCCGCCGACGCGGACGCGACCCACGTCAACGATTTCGCGAACGCGATCGGCGCCAACCTCATCTGGTGCCTGCCGGTGTCCGCGCGTTTCGACCCCGCCTCCTACTCGGACTACGCGGCACGGATGCTCGAGGACCAGGCCGCGAAGGGATACACCTTCGAGACGGTGTTCCAGATCGGCAACGAGCCCGATCTCTTCCGCGTGAGCCTGGCGGACTATCAACCCCGTTTCGAGGACTACCGGAAGGCCCTCGACGAGGCGCTGGGCCCCCGCGCTCTCTACTGCGGGCCGAGCTGCGCCGGCAACACGTCCTACGCGAAGTGGCTGGCGAGCGAGCCCAAGTACCAGGAGGCCGCGGTCCGCGATCGCGTGGCGTACGTGACGCATCACTGGTACCCGTTCGGCGGCGCCAACTCCTACCCGAACGCCGAAGCGGCGATCGCGGCCCTGCTCGGCCCCACCGACGCCAAGTACCGGGGTTTCTACGATGGCTGGGCCCGCGCCGCTCGCGAGGGCGGCTTCCGGCCTCGCCTCGACGAGAGCAACAGCTTCTACAACGGAGGCTTCGCGGGAGCGAGTGATTCCTTCGCGGCGGCCCTCTGGGCCCTCGACTACCTCAGCTATTTCTCACACGAGACCGAGATGGCGGGCATCCACTTCCACAACGCGGGCACCGCCGTGTACAACGCCATCACCCCCGCGGGGCTGGCGCCGAGCTACACGCTGAAGGGCGTCGGCTACGGCCTTTTGGCCTTCGAGCAGAACGGCCAGGGCCGACCCGTGCCGCGCACGATCCGCAACCCCGGCCAGATGAACCTGACCGCTTATGCCCTCCTCCACGCGGACGGAACCCAGACGCTGCGCCTCATCAACAAGACGCACGGGGCGAAAGCGGTCGACGCGACGGTGATCGTCGATCCGGGCCAGCGCTTCGCTCACGCCGAGGTCCTGTACCTCGCCGCCCCCGACGACGATCCCGCCGCCACGGCTGGGATCACCCTCGGCGGACAACCCATGGGCGGCGACGGCGTGTGGGCGGGCGGGTTCTCGCCACCGCTCGCGGCGAAGAAAGGCCGCTTCTCGATCTCGGTTCCGCATACCCGGGCGGCGATCGTGCATTTCTATTGACGAACACGGCGAGGCCGGATCAGAGATGATGCGATCCCTCTTCGGTCGGATGGTGCTCCTCGTCATCGGTTTCGGGACGGGGCTGGCCCTCACGGAGGTCCTCGCGCGCGGGCTGGATCTTCGGCCCCAGAGTTTGCGCGGCAAGCGGTATCTCCTCTCGCCGTCGGATGCGGTGAGTTACCACTGCTACACGTCCAATCCCCACGGCGAGCTCGGCCCTCTGCCCGACACGAGCCGCGGCCACTGGCGGCTGCTCTCCTCCAGCCTGACGCCGTTGCCGCTCGCCTCCGCCTCCGAGACTCCGTGGTGCGTGGAAGACCGGCTCTCCGATCAGAGTCTTCGGGATCGTCACTACGACTCACCGCCGCCGGCCGGCCGAACCCGCCTGGCCATGGTGGGAGATTCCTTCGTGCGCGGCGAGGGAGTGCCCGTGGAGCGCTGCCTGCCGCGCCAGGTCGAAGCCCTTCTCGGGGCCGATCGATACGAAGTCGCCAACGTCGGTTTCGTGGCGCAGGGCACCACCCAGGAGGTGACGACGGTCCGGGAGGCGGTGGCCCGGCTCGACGTCCACCGCATCGTGCTCGTCTTCGTCCCGAACGACATCCGCTTGACCCCAGAGCTGGAGCGGAAGCAGCAGTACATCAACGACCTCATCAACATTCGCGACGAGGAGCTCGCTCGGCACGACGCCACGATGTGGTACGGCGGCGGTCCGCGGATCCTCCAACTGGCCGGCTCCGTCTTCGCGATGCGGCGAATCACGCGGGACACGGCCCAGTGGTACCTGGACTCCTATGACCCCGACGTGAACGCCGAGGGGCTTCGCAATCTCGCCTCCGACTTCCGCGCCCTGTCAGAGATGCCCGGCTGCCGCGTGGCCGTCGTCCTGTATCCGCTGATGTTCGGGCTCGAGGACGACTACCCGCTGGCCCCCGTCCACGCCCGCGTCGCTCGGATGGCGCAGGACGCGGGGCTGCCCGTCTTCGACCTGGCGCCCGCCTTCCGAGGATCGTCAACGCCTTCGCTGCAGGTTCATCCCGCCGATCATCATCCGAACGGCCGAGCGCACGAGATCGCGGCGCGCGCCCTCACCGAGTGGCTGCGCCGGGACCTGCCGGCGTTTCTGGCGCCGTGATTCGGCGATCCGGAGAGCGCAAACCATTAAGCTAAAGCGTTTTAGTTGACAGTGCGGTTCCTCCTCGGCGATCATGGCGCGGGCGGTCGATGAGACCGGGCTCGGTGGGAGGGCACCTCCATGGTCGCACGGATGAAGGACATCGCCAGCATGCTCGGGATATCCCCGACCACAGTGTCCCACGTGCTGCGCGGCCGGGACGAGGAGTTCCGCATCGCCGCCGAGACCGCCCGCCGCGTGCGCGAGGCTGCCGAGCGGCTCGGCTACCGCCCGAGCCACCTCGCCCTCAACTTCAAGAACCATCGCTCCTACTCGCTGGCCCTGGCCGTGGGCGACATCTGCGACCCCCACTGGTCCGGGGTCGCGCTGGGCGCGCAACAGGAGGCCGATCGCCAGGGCTACCTGCTGGTCGTCACCCACACCGGCGAGTCGGACGCGAAGGAGAAGCAGGTCGTGGAGCTGCTGCGCGACCGGCGCGTGGACGGCCTGATCCTTTCCCCCGCCCACATCGACGCCAAGTACCTGCGAGAGCTCCAACAGGACGGCCTCCCCTTCGTCCTCGTCGACAGGAGCATCGACGACCTCGACGTGTCGTCTGTCGTCACCGACAGCTTTGCCGGGCTCGAGATGCTCGTCGCTCAACTCGCAGGCCAGGGCCACGAGCGCATCGCCTATCTCGGCGGGCCAACCCACATCTCGGCCTTCCGCGACCGGCTGGAAGGCTACAAGAAGGCGATGGCCCGCCGCCGGCTGCGGCCGGGACCGGTACGCATGGTCCCTTCGGACGCCGACCTCGCCGAAGCCGCCGCCCGCGAGATCTTCCGCGGGCGCGGCCGGAAACCCACCGCCATCATCGGCGGCAACATGTGGCTCACGGTCGGGCTGCTGCGCGGCGCCCCTGACGAGGTCGCCGTCGCCGGCTTCGACGACATCCTGCTCTCCGACCTCATCAAGCGCCCTGTGTTCAGCGCCGTGCAGCCGCGCGAGGAGCTCGGCCGGCAGGCGGTGAAGCTGCTCCTGGCGCAGCTCGGCAAGCCGGCCGGTCCCCGCCGGGTCGTGCTCCCGCCCCGCTTGGTCATACACGAGGGACGGGGCTAGATTTTAAAGACTAACTCGTATTAGCATAAGCATCAATCGCACCGCTCCACCGGGAGGTTCGTCATGAGGCCCATTCACTGGCTGGGGATCCTGCTCGTCACCGCCGGAGGCGGCTGCGGGCAACCGGGCGCCGCCAAACGCCCCGTCGTCGGCGTCACCCTCCTGACCCAGACGCACGACTTA
>Ga0075429_100001652_pt1 | contig 18426 bp, 14 predicted proteins | sample RhiMetdeltSRZDD3_FD_75295 | JGI IMG/M metagenome (GOLD analysis project Ga0075429, IMG submission 75295) | Populus rhizosphere microbial communities from Tennessee, USA - Rhizosphere MetaG P. deltoides SRZDD3 | ecosystem: Host-associated > Plants > Roots > Rhizosphere > Soil | place: USA... | reverse complement strand
CTCGTGGTCGCCGAGGTGGCGCTGGCCGTGGTGCTGCTGATCGGCTCCGGTCTCATGATCAGGAGCTTCCTGCGCATGCAGGATCAGCGGAACGCGTTGCGCGCCGAGAACGTGCTGACGGCCTCGGTGTTGCTGCCCGTGGTGCTGTACCCGGAGGAGGCACAACGCGTGCAGTTCTTCCGCGAACTCCGCCAGTCGCTGTCCGCTCTGCCGGGAGTGAAGAGCGTCGGCGCTGTGCTGAACCTGCACCTCGGCACGAACAATTGGTCGGTGAGCGTGGAACGCCAGGGCATCGATCAGCCGAAGAGCCCCGACATGCCGACCGTCGGCTACAACGTGATCACGCCCGGCTACCTGAAGAGTGTCGGCTTCACGCTCATCGAGGGCCGCGACTTCAACGATACCGACGGCGAACCGGGCCGATTCGCCGCACTGTTGAACCAGTCGGCGGCGAAGAAGCTGTGGCCGGGCGAGTCCGCGATGGGTAAGCGGTTGAAGGTCGGGGGCGAGCAGGAGTACTCCACGGTCGTGGGGATCGTCGCGGACATCCGCCAGAGCGTGGACGCCCCGGCCAAGCGCATCGCCGAGGTGCTCACGCCGCACCCGCAGTCGAAGCGCCAGTCGATGACGTGGGCGATCCGCACCGAGGGCTCGCCGGCCGCCCTGGCCCCGGCCGTGCGCCAGCTGGTGCGCGCGCGCGACCCGAACCTGCCGATCTACAACCTGCGCTCGATGAGCGAGCACGTCGCGCGTGCGCTGTGGGACACGCGGCTCTATGCGCAGCTCATGAGCGTGTTCTCGGCACTGGCGCTGTTCATCGCGGCGCTCGGCATCTACGGCGTCATGGCGTACACCGTGGGACAGCGCACGCGAGAGATCGGCATCCGCATGGCACTTGGCGCGGCGCGCGCCGACGTGCAGCGCCTGATCATGGGTCAGGCCACGCGTCTCACGCTGATGGGCGTCGGCATCGGCCTCGCCGCGGCGTATGGCCTCACGCGCTTCATGGTCAACCAACTGTTCGGCGTGCGGCCGGATGACCCGCCCACGTTCGTCGTCGTCACCGTCATCCTCGCTGCCAGCGCGGTGTTCGCCGCCTGGCTTCCCGTCGCGCGCGCCGTGCGCGTGGACCCCGTCGTGGCCCTTCGCCACGAATAGGAGCCGCTATGGAGATCCTGCTCCAGGACATTCGCTTCGCGCTTCGCTCCCTGCGGCGTTCCCCGGGGTTCACGACCGTGGTCGTGGCCGTGCTGGCACTCGGCATCGGCGTGAACACCATGATCTTCTGCATGGTCTACGGGATCATGTTCCGCCCGTGGCCGCTGCCGCAGTTCGAGCGCGTCATGGCGGTGCGCGAGGTGAACAAGACGCGCGAGATCAAGGGCGACGGCGTGTCGTGGCTCAACTACCAGGAGCTCCGCGACCAGGCGAAGTCGTTCGAGCAGGTGGGTGGCTTCTATGACATCCGCGCTCAGGTCACCATCGGCGAGGAGCCGGAGCAGCTCCAGGCGGCCAATATCACCTCCGGCCTGCTGCCCGCGCTCGGCATCCAGCCGCAACTGGGGCGGAACTTCACGCGCGACGAGGAGACCTACGGCAAGAACTTCATCCCGGTGCTGATCAGCGACCGGCTGTGGAAGCGGCGATTCGAGGGCAGGAAGGACGTGCTCGGCGGCAAGCTCAAGCTGAACGGTCGCGAGCGGACGATCGTCGGAGTGCTGCCCCCGAACTTCAACTGGCCCGAGTCCGAGGACCTGTGGATCCCGATGAGCATCAAGCCGGAGGAGGCCCAGGCCCGCGAGGACCACCTGTTGTCGTTCACGGCCCGGCTCAAGCCCGGCGTGACCCAGAAGCAGGCGCAGGCCGAGGTCGCGACGATCTATGCGCGCATCGTGAAGGACAATCCCAAGTCGATGAAGGGCTGGACTTCGCGTGTGAACCCGTTCGCGGACGACTGGCGGTCGGGCATCAAGGTCATGATGATCATCATGTCCACGGCGGTCCTGTTCGTGCTGCTCATCGCCTGCGCCAACGTCGCCAATCTCATGCTGGCGCGTGCCGCCGCGCGCAAGCGCGAGCTGAGCGTGCGCCTGGCGCTCGGCGCCTCGCGCGGCCGGGTGGTGCGGCAATTGCTCACCGAGAGCCTGCTGCTGGCGGGCACCGGTGCGGTGGTGGGCACGCTGCTGGCACACGTCGGCAACCGGCTGTGGATCGGCATGATCCCGCTCGAGATCCCGTTCTGGATGAAGTTCACGATCGACCTGCCCGTGCTCTCGTACACGGTGGGCGTGACGACGCTGGCCGCGGTGGCGTTCGGGCTGCTGCCGGCACTGCAGGCGTCGGACACGCGCCTCTCGGAAGCGATCCGCGAAGGCAGCAGCCAGGCCGGTGCGAGCCGTTCGCGCGGACGGCTGCGCAGCGGCCTGGTCGTGGCCGAAGTCGCGCTGTCGCTGACGTTGCTCGTCGCCTCCGGCCTCATGATCCGCAGCCTGTTCAGCAGGATGGACAGCGAGCGCCTGGTGCGGTCCGAAGGCGTGCTCACGGCGCAGTTCTTCCTGCCGATCGCGACCTGGGAGAACGATTCGACGCGTCGCGAGTGGACGCAGAAGGTGCTGCCCCTGGTGCGCGCGATGCCAGGAGTGAACAGCGCCGCGCTCGTGAACGTGCTGCCGCTGAGCCAGAACGACTGGGGCACACGCATCGTGGGCGAGACCGGCACACGAATCGACCCCGAGCGGCCGCTGCGCGTGAACTTCACCGAGGCCTCCCCGGGCTTCTTCAGCTCGCTCGGGATCCCACTGCGCTCGGGACGTGACTTCACCGACTCCGATGCGCCCGGCGGCCAGTCTGTGGTGATCGTGAACCAGTCGCTGGCGAAGACGCTGTGGCCCGGTGAGGAGCCTCTCGGCAAGCGCCTCAAGACGGTGAACGATGACCGCAAGCTCGGCTGGCGGACGGTGGTCGGGGTGGTGGCGGACATCCCGCAGAACCTGGAGGACGACGATCGGACCAACCACTCCATGTTCGTGCCGCACCTTCAAGAGCCCGATCAGAGCATGATCTGGGTGTTGCACACGAACGGCGATCCGCTCGCCCTCAGCAAGCCGCTGCGGCAAGTCATGCTCCAGCACGCACCGGATGTGCCGCTCACGGAAGTGCGGACGATGCACGACGCGGTCCAGTTCGCGGTCTGGACGCAGAAGCTGTTCGGCTCGCTCATGGGCGTGTTCGCCGTGCTGGCGCTGATCATCGCCGGGGTCGGCCTGTACGGCGTCATGGCCTACTCGGTCGCCCAGCGCACGCAGGAGATCGGCATCCGCATGGCGCTGGGTGCGCAGGCGGGCGACGTGGTGAACATGGTGGTCGGCCAGGCGCTGCGGCTCACGCTGCTGGGGATCGGCATCGGGTTCGCGGCGGCGTTCGCGCTCACCCGCGGCATGGCGAGTGTGCTGTTCGGCGTCACCGCCACCGATCCCCCCACGTACATCGGGGTGGTCCTGATCCTGGCGCTGTCGTCGGTGACCGCCGCGTGGGTACCCGCGCACCGGGCCACGCGTGTGGACCCGATGCGCGTGCTGCGCTGCGATTGAGGTGCGTGGGAGATACCCGCCGATTCACCCGCTCCCCGAGGAGAACCGAGATGAGGACGTGCTCCATCCCCATGCGGGCCGTGTGGACCCTGGCACTGCTCGTCGCCGCCTCGCCGGCGGTCGCGACCGACGAAGCGCTCACGTTGCTCGACCGCGGCTCCTACCGGCGTGCGGCCGCGCTCTGCGAGCAGCGGCTCGCGGCGAACCCGTCGGATGCCATGGCGAGCGCCGTGCTGTCGCGCGTGCGCGGCCAGCAGGAGAAGCTCGACGAGGCCGTGCGCCTCGCCACTGCAGGGGTCACCGCCGATCCCAAGAATGCCGACGTCCAGTACGCGCTGGCCGAGGCCTACGGGCGGAAGGCGCAGGACGCGGGTGTGCTGAAGGCCGCCGGGCTCGCAGGCAAGCTCAAGAAGTCGGCCGAAGCCGCGCTGGCACTGGACCCGAACCATGCCGACGCGCTGGCCATGCTCGTGGACTTCCATCGCAAGGCCCCCGGCATCATGGGCGGCGACAAGAAGAAGGGGGCCGAGTTCCTCGAGCGCCTGATCCGCGTGGACCCGGTGGCGGGCTGGACCAAGAAGGCGAACGTGGCGTTCTCGGACAAGGACACCACACTCGGGGCGCAGTGCCTTGCACGCGCGCTGGAGTCCTCCCCGCAGTCGGGCCGCGCGATGGTGTCGCTGGCGTCGTGGCTGGTGCAGCCGTGGCGTGATCCGGCGCGCGCCGAGCGGTTGGCGAAGCAGGCGCTCGAGCTGGAGCCCTGGCGCATGGGTGGCTGGCAGGTGCTGGCCGGGCTCTATGCTTTTCAGGAGCGCTGGGCCGAGTTGGATGACGTCCTGGCGAAGTCCGAGGCCGTGGATCCGACGCGGCTCACCCCGTGGTACACGGCCGGGCGCACGCTCGTCACCTCCTCCAAGGACCCGGTCCGGGCCGAGCGCTGCCTACGGCACTACCTGAGCCGCGAGCCGGAGATCTCGGCGCCCGCGCACGCCAATGCGCACTGGCGGCTGGGTCAGGCGCTGGAGAAGCAGGGCAAGAAGGACGAGGCCATGGCCGAACTGGCGATGGCGGTGAAGGCCGATCCCAAGCTGGACGACGCGAAGAAGGACCTGAAGCGGCTGAAGGGCTAGCCGAAGCCTTCCACGAGCCGACCCCCGCCCGGCACGGCACCCCTGCCGGAGGCGGTGTTTGTGCGCTTCCTGACCCCCGCGCGGGCCGGGCTTTGGTAATCTTCACGAGGCCCGCGGTGCCGATCCCACGGCACGCGCCGCACCCGGAGGTCCGCTCGGATGGCCCGCTCCACACCTGCCCGACTCACGCTCACGATCCTGGTCGCCGCGCTCGCGTCTTCGGCGCCCGTGTGCATGAACGCGTTCGCAGAGGACGACGGATGGCCGCCCCGCGGGAGCGCTTCGCTGGGCGATGTCGCGCCGGCGCCGGCTTCCAATCGTTTCACCTGAGAACCGATCCGGGTCCCGTCGGGACCTGTGACCGACTCCGAGTTCGCGCTCTTCCACATGCAGCGCGCGCTCTACGACCCCGTGGACCCGCGGCTCCTGGGCTCGCTCCACGATGACCTGCACTACCGTGTGAACGGCGAGGTCTATCGTTTCGCCGGTGAGAAGACGCTGCGCCGGTTCATGGAGGAACCAGAACTCTGGTGCGGACTCTTGCGTGACCCCGTCTCGGGCGAGCGGTTCCTGCCCTCGACCAAGTCGCCGCGCGTGTGGTTCACGACCGGGTTCTATTACTTCCAGAACGATTCGACGCGTGACCGCTTCATCGACGACCCGGCGCGCTACGAGGTGAAGCGGGCGATTTGACGCGCATCGCAACGGTCGCGCGGTCATGTAGACTCCGGGAATGGCCCGAACCCCTTCCGGCTACGTGCACGGCACCCATCCCGAGGAGCAGCAGCGTCTCGCGGACCTGAATGCGCTCGTCAACCGTGCCTCGCTCGACGCGATGCTCCCTCGCCGCGGCGAGCGCGCGCTCGACCTGGGCAGTGGCTTGGGTCAGTTCGCACGCGAACTGGCGCGCGCCACCGGCGAGCGCGTGGTCGGCGTGGAGTGGAGCCACGAGCAACTCGAACGCGCGAACACCCTCGCGGCCGAGGCCGGTGAGTCGGCATGGGTGGACTTCCGCGCCGGCGATGCCGCCGACCCGCCGCTCACGGCGGCCGAGTGGGGGAGCTTCGACCTCGCGCACGCGCGCTTCCTGCTCGAACACGTGCGGTCGCCCCAGGCCGTCGTCGACGTGATGGCGCGCGCGGTGCGGTCGGGGGGGAGGGTGGTGATCGAGGACGATGACCACGAGAAGCTGCGGCTGTGGCCAGAACCTCCCGGTTTCGAGTCGGTGTGGCGTGCCTACATGCGCACGTACGACCGGCTCGGCAACGACCCGCACGTGGGCCGCCGGCTGGTCCAGCTCCTGCATGTCGCGGGCCTGCGGCACACGCGCATCGCGATGCCGTTGCTCGGCGCGTGCGCGGGCCAGCCCGAGTTCCCGGCCTACGTGGCGAACCTCACCGCCATCTTCGATGGCGCGCGCGACGCCATCCTCGCCACCGGCGGGGTCGACGCCGAGGCGTTCGACCAGACCCAGGCCGCGCTGCGCCTGTGGGGACGGCGCGGCGACGCGGTGTTCTGGTACACGGTCAGCTGGGCCGAGGCGGTGAAGCCGTGAGCGAGGCCGCGAAGCCGCCACGTGTGCTGGTGGCCGATGACGACGCGGACGTGCTGGCCGCGATCCGGCTGCTGCTCAAGGGCGAGGGCTTCGAGGTCGAGACCGCCACGTCGCCCGCGCAGGCGCTGGCCGCACTCGAGTCTCGCGATTTCGATGCCGCGCTGCTGGACCTGAACTACGCGCGCGACACCACCAGCGGGCGCGAAGGCCTGGAGTTGGTCGAGCAGTTGCGTGCGCTAGACCCGACGCTGCCGGTGGTGGTGATGACCGCGTGGGGGAGCGTGGACGGGGCGGTGGCCGCGGTGCGCCGGGGCGCGCGCGACTACGTGCAGAAGCCGTGGGACAACGCGCGGCTGCTGCAGACGCTCATGACGCAGGTCGAGCTGGGCCGCGCGCTGCGTGTGGGCCAGCGGCTCGAGCACGAGAACCGGTTGCTGCGCCGCTCGGGCAGCCCCGAGATGATCGCCGAGGCGCCCGCCATGCGGCCGGTGCTGGAGCTGCTCGCACGGGTGGGGCCGTCGGATGCGAACGTGCTGGTCACCGGGGAGCACGGCACGGGCAAGGAGCTCGTCGCACGCATCCTGCACGCGAGTTCGCCGCGCGCCGCACGCGCCCTGGTCACGGTGAACGTGGGCGGACTCGCCGAGGGCGTGTTCGAGAGCGAACTGTTCGGTCACGTGAAGGGGGCATACACCGGCGCGAACGCCGACCGTGTCGGCCGCTTCGAGCTGGCCGACGGCGGCACGCTGTTCCTGGACGAGATCGCGAACGTGCCGCTCGCGCAACAGGCCAAGCTGCTGCGCGTGCTGCAGACGGGCGAGTTCGAGCGCGTCGGCAGCTCGCGCACGCGCGCCGTGTCCGTGCGGCTGGTCTCGGCCACCAATGCCGACCTGCATGCCGAAGCGGCCGCGGGCCGCTTCCGAGAGGACCTGAGATTCCGCATCAACACCGTCGAGATCCGGTTGCCGGCACTGCGCGAGCGGCGCGAGGACATCCCGGCTCTCGCCGCGCACTTCCTGCGTCGGCATGCGCAGCGCTACCGCCGCCCGGTCGAGTCGCTGGATCCCGAAGCACTGCGCGTGCTGCTTGCGCACCCCTGGCCCGGGAACGTGCGCGAGCTGGACCACGTCCTGGAACGTGCCGTGCTCATGGCGCGCGGCCACGTGCTGGAGGCCGCCGACCTCGGGCTGCGCGCGCCGGCGCAGGGCCCGGCCGTGCTCGAGCAGATGACGCTCGACGAGGTGGAGCGCGTGCTGATCCAGAAGGCCCTCGCACGCCACGGTGGCAACGTGAGCGACGCCGCCAAGACGCTCGGGCTCTCGCGCAGCGCGCTCTACCGGCGTCTCGAGCGCCACGGGTTGTGATGGCCGGAAGGCGGCGCCGTCGCGCGCTCCGCTGGGAGAGCCGGCTGCTGCTCGTCGCACTGGCCGGCGGGCTCCCGGCCGTGGTCGTGGCGAGCGTGGCGATCCGGCGCTCGGCACTGGATCCCGCACTCGAGCTGATCGCCCTGTTCATCCTGTGGGGCACGTGGCTCGCATGCGCCGGGTTGGCGGTCGAGCGCTCGGTGCGCCCGATGCAGACACTCGCCAACATGATGGCGGCGATCCGCGAGGGAGACACGAGCCTCCGCGCGCGCGGCGCCGATCCCGAGAGCGCGCTGGGACTGGCGCTGTTCGAGGTGAATGCGCTCACCGAGAGTGTCGCGAAGCACCGTCTGGGCGTGATCACGGCGACGGCGCTTCTGCAGCGCGTCATGGATTCGGTGGACGTGGCGGTGTTCGGCTTCGACCCGGAGCGGCGCCTGCGGCTGGTGAACGGCGAGGGCGAGCGACTGCTCGGACGCCCGGCCGAGCGTGCGCTCGGGCTCGAGGCCGCCTGGCTGGGGCTCGGCGTCACGCTCGAGGGCGACACGCCGCGACTCGTCGAGCTGCGCCTGCCCGGCAGCGGGGGCCGCTGGGAGCTGCGCCGCGGCGCTTACGTGCAGGAGGGACGGCCGCACGAGCTCGTCTTCCTCTCCGACCTCACGCGCGCGCTCCGAGAAGAGGAGCGCGAGGCCTGGCTGCGACTGATCCGCGTGCTGTCCCACGAGATCAACAACTCGCTGGCGCCCATCCAGTCCATCGCCGCGAGCCTGCGCACGCGGCTCGGGCGCGCCGCGCCCCCAGGCGGCGCCACCAGGCCCGCAGAGGGCTCGGGAGCCGCCGAGGGCGGCGACCTGAGCGAAGGCCTGTCCATCATCGAGTCGCGTGCGCAGTCGCTCGCGCGCTTCATGCACGCCTACGCGCGGCTGGCGCGGCTGCCCAAGCCCGTGCCCGCCCCGCTCGTCGTGAGCGACTGGGTGCGCCGCGTGGCGGCGCTCGAGACACGAGTGCCGGTGGAGGTCGCGGGCGGGCCCGACGTGACCCTGCAGGCCGACGGCGACCAGTTGGATCAGCTGCTCATCAACCTCGTGCGCAATGCCGCCGACGCCTCGCTCGAGACGAAAGGCCGCGTGTGGATCGACTGGCAGCTCGTGGACGATTCGTTCGAGCTGGGTGTGCACGACGAGGGGCCGGGTGTGTCCGACACCGCCAACTTGTTCGTGCCGTTCTTCACCACCAAGCCGCAGGGCACCGGCATCGGCTTGGCGCTGTCGCGGCAGATCGCCGAGGCGCACGGCGGCACGCTCGTGCTGGAGAACCGCGGCGGGGATCCCGCCAGCGGCCGTCGCGCGGGCTGCACCGCCACGGTGAGCCTGCCCGCCCGCTGAGCGCGGTGCCGCGCTTCAGCGCGCGAACGCGAATCGTGTCGAGCGAACGCCCTGCGAGTCCCTACAGCGCACGAAGTAGACACCGCTCGCGAGCGTGGCCGGAGGCGTGAGCTCGGCATCGCCCGAGGACAGCGCTGCGACGTGTGCCTCCGTCAGGCGCCTGCCCGCGAGATCGTAGAGCGCCAGTGCGGCGCCAGTCGTCCCCGGCACCGCACCACGAACCCGCACCTGCCGGCCGTCTGCTCGGGCACGAGCCGCCAGGCGTTGCGCGGGCACGCGGCCCAGTGGCGCACCAAGCACCACGCTCCCGTAGCCATACGCGTTCACCACACTCATGCCCGGGGGCACGTCGAGGAAGGACGCATCCGCGGTGACCTCCATGTGCGGACTGTTGGAATCCAGCATCTCGACGTGAGTGAGCAGGGACAGCTGGAACTGCACGAACTGGTCGTCCCCCAGGACGCGCACCGGGACCTCGAGCGTGTCCACATCGGTCACGGGCTGCGAGTTCATGAAGTGCATGAAATCGTGAGCCGCGGTTCCCAGGTTCGTCGAGATCGCCACGCGGCCACGCTCCAGTCCGTTGTTCCCGTCGGCCACGATCGCGACGCTCGAGACGATGCGGATACGGAGGATCGTGGTGTCGCCCAGTGGCACGCCGTAGAGGCGGAAGATGCAGTTGCCCTCGAGGGTCGGCGTATAGCTGTGGAACAGGAACAAGGGACCCGCGAGGTCCAGGCCGAGCTGCCAATGCAGGCTCGAACCCGAGAAGTCCAGCGACGTCGTGATCGGCGCGATGCCGTAGTCGTTGTCCGGGGGAGCGAGCGGCTGGAAGGTGATCGCGGTGTCGTACGGCGACGTGTTGAAGTTGACCGACGACGTCGTCGAGTGCCCGGTGGGATGATCGAGCGTCTGGGAGAACGGGGGGATGCCCTGGGCGCGCGCGAGTTCCGCCGACGGCGGGAGGGCGAGCGACAGGACGAGCAAGGGCAAGGCGTGGCGGTGGCGCATCGGGGGACCTCCTTCACCGCGGCCCCTCGAATCTTCCGCCTTCGCCGCAGGAATGCCCAGCCTCGATCAGGCCGCGCGAACCGCGGTCACGCGGCGTTGCGGGAGTGCAGGCGCCTAGCGCTTCGCGGCCACGGGTGTCCAGTGCACGACCACGTTCGTCGTGCCCACGGCGCCCCCCTGCAACGGGGCCACGGCGTAGAACGATTGGCCGTCGCGCGTCACAGCGTAGTGACTGGGCGGTCCGGCGGGAGCGAGCAGGCGGATGGCGAACAGCGCCTTGGGCAGGACCACTTCGAACGATGCTGGAGCCGGCGGGACCGGCATGGACATGAGCTGCTGGTCGGAGGCGAGGTAGAGGAGCTCGCCGCCGTCGGCGCGCCAACGCGGGTCCGAGCCGCCGTTCGTGGACACCTGCCACTTGCCACCCGGTTCGGGGAAGGACTGCACGTAGACTTCGGCGCGACCCGACTCGTCCGAGGTATAGGCCAGCCAGCGGCCGTCGGGTGAGAGGCGGGCCTGCGTCTCGTCGTACGGACCGGTGAGGAACGGGTAGGGCTTGTGCTCGCCCGTCATGGGCAGCACCCAGATGTCCTGGCGAGTGCGGTCGGTCGAGGCCTCGTAGAACAGGAACGCGCCGTCGTGGGACCAGTGGGTGACGACCAGGTCCTCACCCGTCGAGGGCAGGAACAGCTCACTGCGCCCCGCGCCGGTGGCGGGTTGGACGTAGATGCCCGGCGCCTGGGTGCTTGTCGAGGTGTAGGCGATCCGAGTCCCGTCCGGGGACCACACGGGGTAGTTCTCGTTGCGCGGATCGAACGTGAGTCGCGATGCCACCTCGCGCACGACGTCCACGATCCAGATGTCGCGCGTGCCGGTGGCGAGATCCCGGATCCGCACGGCGATGCGCTTCTCGTCGGGGGACAGCACCGGCACGAGGACGTCGGTGGCCGAGGTCAGCGTGCCGGTGAGGCGTCCGCTGCGGTCCAGCTTCACGATCTGCCCGAGCGCTCCGCCGCGCGCTGCGAACGCGAGCACGCCGTTGTCCGAGACGGAGAAGTCCGCGCCACCCACGGCGTTCGTCAGCACCTGCTCGGCCACCGGGATGGGATCGCCCTTGAGCTTGCGCGAGCGCGCGTCGAACGGCTGCGCGACCAGCGTGCCGTTGCGCGAGAACAGCAGGTAGCCCGGCTCCGCGTACACCGCTCGTGAGTCACACGGCAGCAGGTCCGTGACCTTGCCGGTCTGGATGTCGCCGAGGCGGAGCATCGACTTCTGGCCGGTGGTGAGGAACACGAAATAGCGCCCGCCGGGAAGGAAGTCCGGCCAGCCCACAGAGGCCTCGCCGCGCGTCGTGTCGCGCGTGACGGCCGCGACCGGCACACCGCCCCCGGCCGGCACCTTGTAGAGCGGGTCCTGCCCGCGACCGTCGAACAGGATCATGTCCTTCTCGCTCCAACTGCCGTCGGACCCCGAGGGTGCGTCGCAGATGACGATCGGCGGCCCGCCCGTGGCCTGCACCTTCTTGAGCTTGCCGCCCGCGACGAACGCGAGGTAGCGGCTGTCAGGGGACCAGAACGGCCTGGTCGTGCCCTCGGTGCCGGGCATGGGCGTGGGCATGAGCGAGCCCAGCGGCCGCAGCCAGATGCGTGTGACCCCGGTGGAATCCGTGGCGCTGAACGCGATCGTGCTGCCATCGGGCGAGACGTTCGGGGCGTCCAGCACCTGGATGGAGGTCGGCGGCTCGAACTGGAACCGGATGGGCTCTTCCGGCACATGCCGGTTGTTCAGGTTCATCGTCACCGCGACGGCCGCCGCAGTGAATCCCGCGAAGGCGGTGACGAGGAACGTACGCTCTCGCAGGCGACGGCTCTTCGCCACGGGAGCGGGCACGCCCGCCTGCGAGCCGCCTTCCAGCACCCACTGCAAGTGCAACTTCACGTCGTGGGCGGTCTGGCTGCGCTCCTCGGGATCCTTGGCGAGACACTGCCGGATGACGCGGTCGAGTCCCGGGGGAGCGGTCGGCTGGATCTCGGAGAGTGGGCGCAGGTCGTCTTTCATGATGGACGAGATGAGCGAGGCCTGCGTGCGGCCTTCGAACGCGTGCTTGCCCGTGGCCATCTCGTAGAGCGTCACGCCCAAAGACCACACGTCCGTGCGCGGGTCGGGCTCGGCGCCCTCCAGCTGTTCCGGCGCCATGTAGTGAAACGTGCCCACGATGGAGCCTTCCGCCGTGAGCGGGCGTGTCATGGTCGGGGTATTCGTGCTGCTGCCGGGGGCCGATCCCATGCCCACGGGGCGCGCCAGGCCGAAATCCAGCAGCTTGGCGCCGCTTTTCGTGAGCATGATGTTGCCCGGCTTCAGGTCGCGGTGGACGAGGCGCTGGCGGTGCGCCTTGTCGAGCGCGTCGGCGACCTGGATGCCGATCCGGAGCAGTTCGTTGGCGGGCAGCGGGCCGCGCTCCAGCCGCGCGCCCAGCGTCTCGCCCTCGAGCAGCTCCATGACGAGGTAGTCGGTGTCCTTGTCGTGGCCGACGTCGTAGAGCGTGCAGATGTTGGGGTGGTTCAGGCTCGAGATGGTCTTGGCCTCGCGCTCGAAGCGCGCCCGCACGTCCTCGGTGACCGCGACCTGGGCCGTGATGACCTTGACCGCCACATCCCGGCCGAGCCGCGTGTCCCGGGCACGGTAGACCTCACCCATGCCGCCGGCGCCGAGCGGAGCGAGGATCTCGTACGGACCAAGTCGTGAGCCAGGTTGGAGCGCCATCGAGAGTCCTCGTCAGGGAGTGGGGGATCGCGCGTCGTGCAGGAGTGCGGGGCAGTCCTGCTGCGTGAGTCGAGAAGCCGGTAGACGGTAGCACAGGGACAGGCCGCGATGATATGGGTATCGCATTGCGAGCGAGCCGGTTACGGGCAGCGAACCCGGTCCTGTCGGGCGGAATGCTCCGCCCCGCGGTCTCGAGTGTCGTGTCGCACCGCGTCAGTCAGCGCGCGCTGATGTCGCCGGCGCGCGAGCGCTGCTATAACTCACGCGAACGTGCCGCCACGTGGGCGGCAGCTCCCCCACCCGGAGTGCGCGACGCCCATGGAACGCCTCGAATCCCATCTCGACACGAGCAGCGCCGAGTTCCGTGCCAACGCCGAGCACCACCGCGCGCTCGCCGACGACCTGCGCCGCCGGCTCGAGGCGGTGCGCCTGGGCGGCGGGGTGGAGGCGGTGAAGAAGCACACGGCGCGCGGCAAGCTGTTCGTGCGCGATCGCGTCGAGAAGCTCCTGGACCCCGGTACGGCGTTCCTCGAACTCTCCCCGCTCGCGGCCAACGGCCTCTATGGCGACGAGGCCCCGGGAGCGGGACTGGTCACCGGCATCGGCAGGGTGCATGGCCGCCACGTCATGGTGGTGGCCAACGACGCCACGGTGAAGGGCGGCACCTACCTCCCCGTGACGGTCAAGAAGCACTTGCGAGCGCAGGAGGTCGCGCTCGAGAACCGGCTGCCCTGCGTGTACCTGGTGGACTCGGGCGGGGCGTTCCTGCCGCTGCAGGCCGAGGTGTTCCCGGACCGCGATCACTTTGGCCGCATCTTCTACAACCAGGCGCGCGCATCGGCGCTCGGCCTGCCGCAGGTGGCGGTGGTGATGGGCTCGTGCACGGCGGGCGGCGCCTACGTGCCGGCGATGAGCGACGAGGCCGTGATCGTGAAGAACCAGGGCACCATCTTCCTCGCGGGCCCGCCGCTGGTGAAGGCCGCGACCGGCGAAGAGGTGACCGCCGAGGAACTGGGCGGTGGCGACGTGCACACGCGCATCTCGGGCGTGGCGGACCACTTGGCCGATGACGACGCGCACGCGCTCGAGATGGCGCGCGAGATCATCCTGCACCTGGGCCCGGCGCGTGGCGCCCAGCTCGACCTGCGCGCACCCGAGCCGCCGGCTCACGATCCGGCAGAACTTCCGGGCGTGCTGCCGCGCGACAACCGCACCCCCTACGACGTGCGTGAGGTCATCGCGCGGCTGGTGGATGGTTCGCGGTTCCACGAGTTCAAGGCTCGCTACGGCACGACGCTGGTGTGCGGGTTCGCGCACCTGATGGGCATGCCGGTGGCGATCCTGGCCAACCAGGGCATCCTGTTCAGTGAGTCGGCGCTCAAGGGCACTCACTTCATCGAGCTGGCCGCGCAGCGCGGCGTGCCGCTGCTGTTCCTGCAGAACATCACCGGGTTCATGGTGGGTCGCCAGTACGAACACGGCGGCATCGCCAAGGACGGCGCGAAACTGGTGCACGCGGTGGCGAACGCGCAGGTGCCCAAGCTCACGCTCATCATCGGCGGCAGCTTCGGCGCCGGGAACTACGGCATGTGCGGCCGTGCCTACCAGCCGCGATTCCTCTACATGTGGCCCAACAGCCGCATCAGCGTCATGGGCGGGGAGCAGGCCGCGAGCGTGCTGGCGCAGGTGCGACAGGCGAACCTCGAGGCGGCCGGGAAGAAGATGTCCGCGAGCGAGGAGCAGGCGTTCAAGCAGCCCATCCTCGACAAGTACGAGGAGGAGGGCAGCCCCTACTTCTCGACGGCGCGGCTGTGGGACGACGGCGTGATCGACCCCGCCTCGACCCGCGACGTGCTGGCGCTGTCATTGGCCGCCTCGCTCAACGCCCCCATCCCGGAGACGAAGTTCGGCGTGTTCCGGATGTAGGGTGCTGACAACGAGCGAGATGAGCTGCTGCCGGGCACAGGTCCCCGCCACTTCCACGGCGCGTGGGCAGACCCGCACGGACTTTTCGACGGTCGCGGTGTAGTTGGATTGGGTGGACGCCGACAGGCGACCCAGACTCACCGCAACCGAAGAGGAGGCCGACCATGTTGCGCCGACTGATGCTCTCCGCCTTCGCGCTCTGCGTGCTCCTCGCGCTCGCCGGCTGTGGCGCGACCCGACTGATGGCCCCCGAGATCTCGCCGGACGGCACCGAGAAGCCTGGAGTCCTCGGGAAGAACGAGCCTGCGGGCGAGACGACGCCCCCGTCTGTTCCAGCGGACCCTGGCGGGCGTGAGGATCGGCCTCGCCGTGAGGGCGACGGTAGGGACACCGGTCTTTCGGCCGAGCTCTGACACTCGCCGGCGCCAGGAGGCGCCGGGACCGACACGCGCCTCTGGGCGGGTGATCCCAGCCATCGATCCCGACCTGGATGCACGAAGCCCCCGGCGCCACTCGGCACCGGGGGCTCGCCGTTGGTATCGAGTTGGCAGGCTCGCTCGACGCCCCAGTTCGGGAGACGAAGTTCGGCCTGTCGCAGTTGTGGGGGTCAGTGCCAGAGCCAGCCGAACAGGATCCGCGCGGCGACATTGTGCGTATCCGCCGTGCCGTAGCGGGAGAGCGTCACCTCGAACTGGCTGCTGCGCCCCAGGTCGCGGCCAACGCAGACGTGATAGGCGGGGCCGCGGACCCCGTCGATGTCCCCGATACCGATGCCGGCACCCGCGTACCACTTGCCGCCGACGCCGCCGGGGTAGTAGTCCAGGGCCAGCGTCGCAGTCGTCCCGACGACTGACGGGCCGTCCTCCAGCGCAGGTGAGACGCCAATCGCGGCGCCTCGGAGATCCATCTGCGTCGTGTAGCAGACGCGTATCGACTCCGAGAAGCCGTACCCCAATTTGAATTGGCCGGTGCACCCATCACTCGTCCCGGTCCCGCCGGAGTAGCCGAACAACGTGGTGTCGATGGTCACCCCGGCGGTGTCCGGCTGGACAAGAAATACTTCTTGCTCCGGGGTCGAGAGGCTGACGAGCGCATACCCGAGGTGGAATCCCATTGTGAAACCCTTGCGATGGCCGTCGAACGCGGAAGTTTCCGCGGCAGCCATTGCACACGGGAGCGCCACGAGCATCACGATCACGGCGCGCGGCAGACGACGTGCAGGCTTCAATGGTCCCCCTGGGGCCGGAGGGGTTCACGGTCCGCGGGGGATGGGCGCACTCTATCCAGTCGTAGCCGCGGTGTCGATGCTTTACTCGATGCGCGAGTTCCGCCGGCGCACTACTCGAGCCGAACGGTCGCGTCCCCGACGCCGACATGAAGCCGCACGTCCGCCTTGCCGCTGCCGCCCGACCAGGATGCGCGAGCACCGAGGAACCGGCTGCTCTCGAGGTCGGCTCCTGCGCCTCGGATCGTGGCATCGCCGATCCCGGCTTCGACCGAGACGTTCGCCGCACTCGCGCGCGTCGTGCGGATGTCGGCTTCGCCGACGCCCAGGTCCACGTCGAGATCGCCCTGGAGCCCGTCGATGTCGAGTTGGCCCACGCCCATCTCGATGCGCAGCGCCTGCGAGCGAGGCACGCGCAGCTCACCGATCACGGTGAATCCCTGATTGTGCCATTTGGGGTAGTTCTCGAGCTTGAGGCTCAGCGTGCTGCCGCTGTCGTGGCTGTCGAGGGTGAGCTGATTGGCGAGTTCCTCGCAGTCCCGCTCAGCGCGGCCGCGGCAGCGCACCCGGATGTCGAACTCGACAACGGAGTCATCGGTGGGGATCACGCGCAGTTCGCCGATGGGAAAGTTCACGTGCACCCGGTGCTCCTTCGTGACCTTGAACGTATGCGTGTCGGTCTGGAGCACGGTCGCATCGGCGAGGCCAGCGACCAGGCCGGACAACACCAGCACGCCGGCCGCGGCGATGGAGTGGAAGGAGCGCATGGCGACCTCCGGGGGTCCGGGAAGAGGGCGGCGGGCGCGACGGGGCCTGTCGCGCGTTCGCGTCGCCACGGGATACGCAGTCTCCCCGGGCCGAGTTGCGGCCGGCCGCCGTGGAAGAGCCGTGGCCGGCCCCTCGCCGGGACCCGAGCCGCCCGGCTAGCATGCGGCTCCATGGCCGCCTGCGCGATGATCCTGCCCCTGCCGCATCCTCCGGCCCCGCGCCCGCCCGCGTGACCCCCACCGTCCTGCTGCTGGTGCTGGGCTCGGCCGTGATCCACGCCAGTTGGAACCTGTGGATCAAGCAACTCGGCCCGGGGGTCCGAAGCGCACCGCTGCTGTGGCTGCTGACTTCACTGTCGGCCGTGGTGTACGCGCCGTTCGCCTGGGGGGTCATCGCCGCGACCGGCTGGCGGCCCGACGCGGGTGCGGTCGTGCTGGTCTTCGGCAGCAGCGTCATCCACGTCGGCTACTTCGTGCTGTTGCTGCGCGGCTACCGCGCCGCCGACTTATCGCTCGTCTACCCCATCGCGCGCGGCACCGGCCCGCTGCTCGCCGCGGCCGGGGCGGTGCTGCTGCTGGGAGAGCGGCCCACGGCGCTCTCGGTCTCGGGCACGCTCCTGATCGCCAGCGGAGTGCTCGTGATCGCGGGCCGGCCCGCAGGCCTGTCCCCGCGCGAGCTGGGGCCGGGCGTGTTCTACGGGCTCGCGACCGGTGTGTCCATCGCGCTCTACACGCTGTGGGACGGCTGGTCGGTGAAGCGAGCCCTGATCCCACCGCTCGTGTTCTACTGGGGTGGCGAGGTGATGCGCGTCGTGTTGCTCACGCCGGTCGTACTGGGCGCGCGCCGCGAGATGGGCGAGCTGTTCCGCGCGCAACCCTGGCGCGTGTTGGCGATCGCCCTGTTGAGCCCGCTGAGCTACATCCTTATCCTGTTCGCGCTTCGCAGTGGTGACGTGGGGCACATCGCACCGGCGCGCGAGGTGAGCATCCTGATCGGGGCATGGCTCGGCGGGCGCGTGCTGGGCGAAGGGGACCGCAAGCGGCGGTTGGTCGCGGCGGCCGCGTTCGCGGCGGGCGTGATCGCACTGGCACTGGACTGATCGTCGCCCCGCAAGAGCGGCGAAGTTGGCGGACACGAACGAGGGAGTGCGCACGCATGGCGCTGGTCGAGGTCGAGCGACAGGGTCCGGTAGCGAGGCTGTGGTTCAACCGTCCCGAGGTGCACAACGCCCTCTCGGCGGAACTTGGCGTCGCACTGGTCGAGGCACTGGGCGGACTCTGGGACGACGATTCGGTGCGCGTGCTGGTACTGGGCGGGCGCGGGCCATCGTTCTGCGCCGGCGCCGACATCGGCGCGATGAAGGCCTCGGCGAACGCCTCCTACGACGACAACCTCGCCGAGGCCACACGCCTGGGGGCCATGTTCGCGACGCTCGCCGACTTCCCGAAGCCGGTGGTGGGCCGCCTGCACGGGGGTGTGTACGGCGGTGGCGTGGGCTTCGCCTGCGCCTGCGACATCGCCGTGTCCGCGGACGACGCGAAGTTCGGTCTCACCGAGGTGCGGCTCGGCATCCTGCCGGGGCTCATCAGTCCGTACGTGCTGCGCCGGCTCGGCGACCGGGCCGCGCGCGAGCTCATGCTCACGGGCGAGCGCTTCGGCGCCGGCCGCGCGCTCGAGCTGGGCGTCGTCCACCACGTCGTGCCCGCGGC
>Ga0075429_100001651_pt1 | contig 18427 bp, 13 predicted proteins | sample RhiMetdeltSRZDD3_FD_75295 | JGI IMG/M metagenome (GOLD analysis project Ga0075429, IMG submission 75295) | Populus rhizosphere microbial communities from Tennessee, USA - Rhizosphere MetaG P. deltoides SRZDD3 | ecosystem: Host-associated > Plants > Roots > Rhizosphere > Soil | place: USA... | reverse complement strand
ACAACCGGGCTGCACGTGGACATGGCCTACGGCCAGGTCTTCACCATCCGCGATGGCAAGTTCGCGCGGATGGAAATGTATGCGGATCCCGTCGAAGCCCTCGCAGCGGTGGGGCTGCCGGCGCTAGAAGCTCCCGCCGACTCCTGACCGCGGACGCACGGAGCGGCGATGGAATCGAACCATCCAGGAGTGGGGCTGCCACCCCCTGCCGGTTTTGAAGACCGGATGGGCCACCAGACCCCTGCCGCTCCGCTTACGAGCGTAGTGGCGGGAGCGTTGCGGTACTACCGTGCGCGCGCGGCGACGGTGGCGTCGGCGTAAGAGGAGTAGGCCTCGACCGCTGCGACCTTGCCGTCGCGCACGGTGTACACCAGGCCGAGCTCCGTGGTGTGGTCCTCGCGGGTCTCCCGGTCTACTGTCCTGATGCCGCCCAGCGCGAGCACGCGGTCACCGTGTTCCTGGAGCTGGTCGGCGTAGATGAACCACACGAAGCACTGCCGGGAGATCCGCTCGAAGTAGGCGCGGATGGCCTCCTCCGCGGGGACGTCGTACATGTCGGCGGCCTCCCGCAAGGGCGTGATCTCGGCGTCCTCGTGGTACGTCGCGAGCAGCTCGGTCATCGCCGCGCTGTCGCCGATCGCGCAGCGGTTGGACAGGCTCAACAGGCGATCGATCAGGTCGACGTTGCTGTGCGCGACGGTCTCCAAGGCTGCGTCCAACCATCGCCGGTCGGGCGGGTGGTGTCAAGCATGTGGTGCGTCAGAGGGACGCGCGGATCAGCTCGGGGAAGACATAGACCTCGAGCGAGACCGACACGATCAAGGCGGGGACGGCCACCGCCACCGTTACGAACGTCGCCGCCAGCAGCTGGTCCCAGTCGCCGCGCCGGCTCGCGACCAGCCAGGCGGCCAGGGGCAGGAACAGGGCCGTCAGCTCGATCATCGCGTGGGGCAGGAGGAGCAGCAGCAGGTGGCCGTTGCTGAGCCCGAACTGGGCGGCCGCGGTCGACAGGATCCCGCCGATGAAGTAGGCCTGGGTGGCGAGGGAGAACAGGGTCGCTCCGGCGACGAAGGTCATGGCGTAGGGACCGGCTTTCTCGTGCACGATCCTGGAGATGCCGCTGCGGCTGGCCGCCGAATAGGGCAGCGAGTTCAGGGCGATGAACCCGGCCACGCAGGCAAAGGCGTGGAGGGCCAGCACCAGGGAGTTGCGGAACAGGATCAGCCCGATGTCGGCCGGGAACGGCCCGTGCCTCACCCCGGGGATGTAGAGCGGCGTCGGGTCGGGCGGGGTGAAGCTCGCGACCGTGTAGACGGCTGCCAGCAGCGCCCCGGCGACCAGCGCGCTCCAGCCGATCCATGGGCGTACGACCTGCCATGGGCTTTCGTTCCAGCGACGCAGCGTCTGCTTCGTGGCGCCGACACCCTGGAGGAAGACGAGGTCGTCGACTACTGCCATGGCTCGTCTTATCGGCCGGAGAGCGCTCCGGCTCGATCCCGGCCAGACCCCAACGATGTGTGGGGGAGAACCCCTACTGCCCGTTGCCGGTGTAGCCGTTGGCGTAGCACGGGGCGGTCCCGCACACGTTCTGGACCCGGCCCCCGAGCTTCAGGAACTCGGACTTCTGCAGCCGTGCGTCGGCCGAGTTGCGTGGATGGCTGTGGGGATCGGTACCGGTCCGCGGAGGCACGTTGCCGATCGGTGGCGTCGGCTGCCCGCTGTCCCACACCACCAGGGCCGGGCCGGCATACGGGTAGCTCTGGAACTTCGCGATCTTGAAGAACGGCCTCACATCGCTGTGGCGGCCCGGATCGAGGGCCGGGATGCGGACTCCCGCATGGACAGTGCGCGCCATGACCTCGGCGGTGACGTTCGCCACCTGGTGGTCGCCGAACGCCGAATGCAGCAGCACGGTGTGCGGCGGGGTGTTGGGGTACTGAGGCCGCGTCATGTGGTGTGCGTAGCCGTTCGCCTCGCCCCGGTCCCAGAGGTTCTGGATCAAGGAGAGGATCAGCGGTCGCTCCAGCTCGTTCGGGTAGTTCGCGTACAGGAACTGCGCGTACATGTCGAAGTCGACGCTTCGCCGCAGCAGCGTGGAGTAGTTCATGCCGGGCACGCCCAGCACGGCGCGGTTGAAGTCCGGGGCGAGCGCGGTAAGTGACCCGCCCATGATCCCGCCCTGGCTGTTGCCGTCGTAGAAGAGGCGCCTCGTGTCGAGCACCGGGGTGGTGGTCGCCCCCTTGGTGAACTGGAACGCCGGGTCGCTGCTGAAGCCCTGCGGATGGATCATCAGCCGGCCCAGGTACATGAAGTTCACGAAGCCCTGCTGGGCCCGGTCCGGTATCTGTGCGAAGTTCGAGAGGTCGACGAGGATCGAGGCGATGCTTGGCAGATCCGCGCTCGACATCCCGGACCAGTCGGTGGCGCAGAACACGAAGTTGTGCTCGTTGGCCATCGACTTGATGTTCCCGGCCGTCACCTCGGAGGCGCTGCCGAGCAGCCCGTGGCCGTACAGGGACGCCCGCGACTTGATCACGGAGGGCCCGTCGACCGCGACCCGCGGGATCAGGCAGTTGAAGTTGGCGAGCTGCATGTTGCCGGGGGTGCGCAGGGGCACGGAGGACCCGGGCGCGTAGGCGAATCTGGACCCGGGCGGGCAACCCGCGGCGTTCAGGTAGCAAGGCACCGGGAAGGTGCCCTGGACCTGGCGCGCGATCCGGTTGTCCTGCTCCGGCGTGAAGTCCGTCACGGAGCTCACGGTGAAGGGCGGTGAGTTGCCCTCGACCTGCAGGTTGGCGAGGTTCGTGTCGCCCAGCTGGGCGAACGCGTCGTCGCGGATCGAGAGCGCCCGCTCGCTCAGGTTGCGCTGGCTGGCAACCGTGAAATCCCAGGCCAGGTAGAGGTCGTCGCGGTCGATCCCGGCCTGCCCGAGGGTGTTGAAGAGCGACTCCATGTGCGGCCGGCGGGCTTCGACGGCCGGATCCGCGCTCGGGATGTTGTCGCGGTAGGTCCGGAAGGCATCCTGCGCGCGGATCAGCCCTCCCGACGAGTCGCGCAGGTTCCGCAGCGCGACGATGTAGCGCGCGCCCTCGTCGAAGTTGACGCCGGGCCGGATGATCAGGTTGACGTCACTCGGGTCGGCCGGGTTCGAGTCGATCTCCGACCAGATCAGATGACGCTTGCGGGTGGCGGCGTTGATCACCACCACGGGCTGGTTCGGTTCGCGGAAGCGGGTCATGTCGGTGATCGGCACCGCGCCGGTGTTCTCGAACGCAGCGGGCGTGTCCAGCCCGGGAACCTTCGTGACGATCTTCTGGCCGGGGCTGAAGCCGTCGTTGCGGTTCCAGTCGTCCGGCCGGATGGGGTTGTTGCTGATGTTCCGAGGCATCGACAGCAGGTTCAGGTTGAGCCGGCGGCCGGTGTCGGTGCTCGGGTCGGCGACCGTGAAGTAGTCATTCGGCCACGGCTGGAGGCACACGGCCGGGTCGAGCGGGTCGCAGCCCACCGTCTGCGCCTGTGCGGGCGCAGCGAAGGCCGCGGCTGCAATGACAGTCAGAAGTGCAAGCAGGCCATAGGCCCTGTGTGCAGCCACGATCGCTCCCCTCCGTCCGCTTGGGTCCGACGTGCGACTTGTATTACTCCCGCTGCGCCAAGTCAAGCTGGAAGTCGCGGGGCACACCGGTCCGATCGGCTAGGTTTCGTGCATGGAGGCCATGCACTGGGATCGCCGCCCGAAGCTGCGCAGACCCGCCTTGGTCTGCTCGTTCAAGGGCTGGAACGACGCCGCCGAGTCGGCCACCACGGCGCTTGGCTTCGTGGCGTCGCGCTGGGGAGCGGAACGGTTCGGGGCGATCGACCCGGAGGAGTTCTTCGACTTCCAGGTCACCCGCCCGACCGTGCGGCTCACCGAGGGCGTCACGCGCGTGATCGAGTGGCCGGAGCTCGAGCTGTCGAGCGCCCACCCGGACGAAGGCCAGCGCGACATCGTGTTCCTCACCGGCTCCGAGCCGAACCTGCGCTGGAAGACCTTCTCGGCGACAGTCGTCGACGTCGCGCGCGAGCTGGGCGTCGACATGGTCGTGTCGCTCGGCGCGCTGCTCGCCGACGTCCCGCACACCCGCCCGGTGCAGATCACCGGGATTGCCGCGGACGCGAAGCTGTCGGAGCGGCTCGGCTTCACCGCCACGCGGTACGAGGGGCCGACGGGCATCGTCGGCGTGGTCCAGGACGCCGCCACCAAGGCCGGCATGCTGGCGGCCAGCCTGTGGGCGCCGGTGCCGCACTACGTCGCGACCGTGCCGAGCCCGAAGGCGACGCTCGCGCTGCTCGGGCGCCTCCAGGACCTGCTCGAGGTCCCGATCGACATGACCGACCTCGAGGAGGCGGCCGTCGACTACGAGCGCCGGCTCGACGAGGCCGTCGCGAGCGAGCCCGAGGTGCGGATGCTGGTGGAACGGCTCGAGCGCCAGATGGACGACGAGGACATCTCGTTCCGCAACCTGCCCTCAGGCGACTCGATCGCGCGCGAGTTCGAGCGGTTCCTGAAGGAACAGGGGGACGAGGACTAGGCATCGAGGTGAGAGCGTTTGGGGTCGTAGTACGACCACAGCTGCTCTCACCTGAAATCGCCGGCCGTGAGCGACGCTCCAGCTATCGCTCGGCGGCGGGGCAGATCAGCTGGAAGTCGCAGATGGAGCAGGCCCCGAACGACGGCTTCGCCTCGAACTCCTGGTTCAGGATCCCGCTCGCGACCTCGGTCGCCGTGTCCGTGATGCGGATCACGTCCTCCTGCGAGGGCTCCAGCGGGACGCGCTGGTCGTCCAGCAGGTAGTAGTAGCTCTGGCGGGCCGAGTCGAGCTTCCACGACTCCTTCGCGCCGATCTGGTACAGCGAGAGCTGGATGTCGTCCTTGAGCTGTGACGGCGTGCGGGCGCGGCCCGTCTTGTAGTCGATCAGCTCGTACGAGCCGTCCGGGTGGCGGTCCACGCGGTCGACGCGCCCGCGCAGCAGGTGGGGCCCGAGCCGGAACGAGAAGCTGCGCTCGAACCACACGGGCGAGCCCTGCTCGCCGGCGAAGCGCTCGTGGTAGCGCTCCAGCGCCGCCACGGCCTTCTCGTGCAGCTGCCGTTCCTCGTTGGAGTCGCTGAAGCCGTGTCGCTGCCAGCCCGCCTCGAACAGCGTCATCAGCTTGTCCGGAGTCGGCTCGCGCATGGTGTCGCTACCCGCGAGCACCTCCTCGTTGGCCAGCTGCGAGTGGTAGCGCTCCAGCACCTGGTGCACGAGGATCCCGAAGCGCTGAGGGAGGGTCTGCTCCTTCGGGATGTTGTAGACGCGGGCGAACTTGTACTTCAGCGGGCAGGTCCGGTAGACGTCGATGTCGGTCGCCGACAGCATCAGGCCGCCGCCCCGGATCGGCAGGTAGGCCTCCAGCGAAACGTCGGACTGATCGCCCACGATCTTGCGCCGCCGCAGGTTCTCGCGCTCGGTCTCGAGCAGCAGCTCGTCGAGGTTCGAGTCCTGGTAGAGCTGGCGCTGCTCCGCGCTGGCGGTCTGGGTGATCAGCGAGTTGATCTCGGCGATCGCGGCCGGGAGCTCCTCCGGGCGCGGATGGCGCTCGATCAGCGACGCGAGCTTCAGCAGCTCCATGTAGCGCGCGATCGCGGCCGCGGCGTCGAGGTGCGCGTCGAGGCGCATCTCCCCCATGCGCGCGCCGACCTGGGCGACCCCGCCCATCACCTCGTCGCGCAGCATCCGGAACGCGGCGTAGAGGTCCTCGTGGATGCCCAGCAGCTCCTCGTTGCGCTCCTCCTCCTCGGCGCCGACCGCCGCGCGAGCCTCCTCGTAGAAGGCGGAGGGCTTCTGCTCGGTCTGATCGCCGGCGCCGCCCTTGGCCGGCCACGAGAGCACGAGCCGCTTGCGCGCCCGGGTCATCGCGACGTAGAGCAGGCGCCGCATCTCCGCGACGTGCGCCTCGGTGCTCGTCCCCGGAAGCTCTTCCTTCAGCAGCGCGTCCGGGACCAGCTCACTCGAACGGCGGCGGCCAGGCATGCGGCTCTGCTGCACCCCGAGCACGTACACGCAGTCGAACTCGAGCCCCTTGGCCCCGTGCATCGTCATCACCTTCACGGCGTGGGGATGCCCGTGCACGACGGCGTCCTCCTCGCGCAGCCCCGCCGCCGACACGGCGCTCACGTACTCCGCGAAGTCACGCGAGGTGCGGCCCGGGCGGTGCCGCACCCAGGCGGCCGCCAGATCGGCGAACTTGGCGATGTTCACCAGCCGCTCGAGCGACTCGGAGCTGGTGTTGAACAGATGCTGCTTGCGCAACCCGATCCGCTCGATCAGGCGGTGCACGAACAGGTCCGGCCGCATCTCGTCGAACGCGCGGCAGGCACTGCCGTGCAGCTTCAGGAAGTTCTCGATGCGCGTGCGCGCCTCGGGCGGGACGTCGGGCGAGTCGAGCGCGGCCCGCAGACCGGTGATCATGTCGGACTTGCGCCGCCGCGCGATCGTCGTGCAGCGGGCGAGGTCGACGGGTCCCAGCTCGACCGGCGGCCGCATCAGCGCCCGCACTACGGCGCGCGAGTCCTGCGGGTCGGCCAGCAGGCGCAGCCACGCGAGCAGGTCGCGGACCTCCGAGCGCTCGAAGAACCCGGCGCCGCCCACCAGGCGGTAGGGGATGCCGCGCTCCTCCAGCGCCGTGGCCATCAGCTGGCCCTCGTTGCGCACGGACCGCACGAGCACTGCCGTCTCGGCGGGGTCGATCCCGTCCGCCACGAGGCGCTCGATCTCGGCCGCGACGGCCTGCGCCTGCGCGCGCTCGTTCTCACAGCGCCAGAACGACACGGGATCGAGCCCCAGCGCGGTGCTCTTGCGCGACGAGCGCAGCTTCTTGGGGAGCCGCTCCTCGTTGGGCTCGACCACGGCGTGGGCGGCGTCCAGGATCGCCTGGTGGGAGCGGTAGTTGGTCTCGAGTCTGATGACCTTCGCGTCCGGGAACGTCTGCTGGAAGTCGACGATGTTCTTGCGCGACGCGCCCCGGAACCGGTAGATCGACTGGTCGTCGTCGCCCACCACCACGACGTTGCCGTGACCGGCGACCAGCAGGCGCAGCAGCAGCTGCTGCGCGTAGTTGGTGTCCTGGTACTCGTCCACCAGCACCGCGCGGTAGCGCTCGGACACGCGCTGCGCCGCGGCGGGCCGCTCCTCCAGCAGCCGGATCGCGCGCACGATCATCTCGCCGAAGTCCATCGCCCCGGTCTCGTCCAGGAGCTGGTCGTGGGCGGCGTACAGCCGCGCGAACTCGGCCTCCCGCGCACTGCAGTCGCGCTCCGCCTCGTCCTCGCTGGACGCGAGCGACTCCGCCCAGGCCAGGTATTCGGCGGCAGGCACCATCTCGTCCTTCAGCCGGTCGATCCGCTCGATCAGCTTGGCCAGGAACGGCGCCGGGTTGCCGCGCATGTCGTGATGGCGCACGTCGAGGCTGTCGAGCCGCTCCATCAGCAAGGCCAGCCGGTCGGCGGGCGTGGCGGCGTGGAAGAACGGGTCGAAGCCGGCCTCCAGCGCCTCCTCCTGGAGCAGCCGGACGCAGAACGCGTGGAAGGTCGTGCAGATCAGCTCCTCGTAGGCGTTCTCGAGCAGCTCCTCGGCGCGGGAGCGCATCTCCTCGGCCGCCTTCGCCGAGAAGGTCAGGGCCAGCACGTTCTCCGGCGGGATCCCCTGATCGGCCAGCCACGCGATGCGGCGCGTGATCACGCGCGTCTTGCCGCTGCCCGCCCCGGCCAGCACGAGCAGCGGGCCGCCGGGATGCGTGACCGCCTCGCGCTGCGCCTCGTTGAGGCCCTCGAGCAACCGTTCCGCCATCTCAAGGATGGTAACCCTGGGCCCTGCCGACCCGATAGGGCGGCTTGCCGGACTATGGACGATTTATAGTCGTCCGCCTTGTCCCCGTTCACGGAAAACGCGCTCGCTGCGGACTGGATCCGGATGTGCCGGCGCGCAACGGGGGGCCTGCGCGAGATGTTCGGCACGCGTCCCGTGACCGCGGACCGCGAAAGCAGCGACTCCCGCGGGGCGGGCGGCGACCGCACCCTCGTGATCGACAGCGCGGCCGAGGACGTCGTCTTCCGGGAGCTCGAGGCGATGCACGAGCAGGGCCACGACTTCACCGCGATCTCCGAGGAGCGGGGCACCGTCGCCTTCGGCGACGGAGCGAGCGACGCGCGCGTCGTGATCGACCCGATCGACGGCTCCCTGAACGCGAAGCGGCTGATCCCGGCCTATTCGCTCAGCATCGCGGTCGCGTCGGGCAGCACCATGGAGGACGTGGACATCGGCTACGTGCACGACTTCGGGACCGGCGAGGAGTTCGTCGCCGTGCGGGACAAGGGCGCCGCGTTGAACGGCGAGATGCTCGACCCCGAGGTGGCGGGTGAGGCGCTGGAGGTCGTCGGGTTCGAGTCGGCGCGCCCGGAATGGCTGGCGCCCGTGCTCGCGGAGCTCACGGACAAAGTGTGGCGCGCGCGGGTCGTCGGCTCGATCGCGATCTCACTGTGCTGGGTGGCCGCCGGCCGCTTCGACGGCATGGTGACGACGGACGTCTGCCGCTCGGTGGACGCGGCCGCGGGCCAGCTGATCGCGCGCGAGGCCGGCGCGTTCGTCGACTTCCTGAAGCACGGCGGCATCGAGGCGCCGCTGGACCTCGACGCCCGCTACCGCATGGTGGCCGCGCGCTCGCCGGAGCATTTGGAGACGTTGGTGCGCGCGCTGGCGGTCGGGCGTCCGCTGGAGGCGTAGGGCAGGCACGACGACCTGCGTGGGTACGAGGGTCGGCAGAAGCATCACCGCTCCTTGTACGAGTCGCTAATCCTCCGCCAGGAGCTCGGCGAACTGCGCGGCGTTCCTGACTCCGTAGTCCGCGTAGCAGTTGTTCATCAGGACGTGCAGTTGCTGCGCCTCACCCGCCAGCTCGCGCGCCGGCGCGACCCACTTGCGCAGCTCGTCCTCGTCGTACAGGTACTTGAAGCGCTCCGCCGCGCTGATCCCGCGCTTCTCCCAGTTCTCGGCGTTGTGCCCGTGGAAGCGGATCATCGCCAGGTCCGGTGAGGTGGCGGCGACCACGGGAGGCACGGAGGTCTTGAAGCCCTGCGGCTCGTCGACCACGACGTACGTTGCGCCGATCTCGCGCAGCAGGCCGAGCGTGCGCTCCTGCTTGCCCTCCTTCATCCAGCCCGCCCCGCGGAACTCGATCGCCGGCTGGGCCGGAGAGCGCTCCGCCAGCTCGCGCAGGTACGCGACGTTGTCGCGGCTGGCCGCGAACCACTGGGGGAACTGGTAGAGGATCGCGCCCAGCTTTCCCGCGTCGGCAAGCGGTTGCAGCGCGCCGGCGAACATGTCCCACACGGCGTCGAGCGCGTCGCGCGGCAGGTCGCGCGGATACACCCGGGCCTTCGAGGCCGTTTCTGCGGGCAGCATGTCGCGGATCGGCTCCGGCAGGGACTTGGTATTCACCGCATGCTGCGTCATCAGGCCGAACGCCTTCACGTTGAACACGAAGTGCGCGGGCGTGCGCTCCGCCCACAGGCGCGCATTGCGCTCGGAGGGCAGCGCGTAGAACGACGCGTCGACCTCCACCAGCGGGAAGTGCTCGGCATAGAAGCGCAGCCGCTTCTCCGGGTTGCCGGCGTCTGCCGGGTAGAACGCCTTCGACTTCACCAGCGTCGGATCGGTCCAGCTCGACGTGCCGTAGAAGACGTTGTCGACGGGCTTGCCGCTCACGCGGTCAGCGTGAGCCGGCGCGGCCCGGAGCGGAAGCCGCGCTCGACCAGCAGGTCCTCGACCGCCGAGCCGAGCACGGGCTCGCCGTCCCAGCGCTCGATCCCGAGGCGCCGCAGCGGCCCGGCATTGCGGACGAACTCGGCGAGCGCATCGAGCGCGGCCGGCAGCCACTCGTCCGCGTGGTCGGAAAGCGACACCAGCCCGCGCCCACCCGCCTCCACATAGAGGACGGCGCGTCCGTCCAGCAGCACCACGTAGGCACCGGGCACACGCGCGGGGCGGCGCGCCTGCTCAGCGCGCCGCGGCCACGGCAGCACGGCGCCGTACAGGTTGGCCGGGTCCTGCGCCGCGAGCACGACGGCGCCGCCGGACTCCCGGTGCGTCCGCAGCCGTTCGACCGCCGCAGACAGGGCGAACTGCGCGCCGCCGAGGCCTTCCACGAAGTAACCGCGCCGCGCCGAGCCGAGCGTCTCGAGCGCGGACAGCTCCGCGTAGACGCCGGCAAAGCCTCCCGGGATGCGCTCCCCCACCACCGTCTCGCGCGCCACCAGGCCGTGGCGCTCGAGCAGCAGCTCGGCGCGCGCCTGCGCGCGGTCCTTCTCGGGAGGACGCGGTTCGAACAGCCGGGCGGCGAGGCTCCACCGGCCCTGGAGCTGGGGCTGTGACCCGCTGCGCCGCGACCCGAAGCGCCGCCGGCGCCCGCTCTGGTGCACGGGCGGCGCGAGCGAGAGCCGCCGGGCGCGCAGCGGCGCAAAGGCGTCGTTGGTGACCTCGCCCGCCCACACCAGGTCCCACAGCGCGTCCCGCAGGTCGACCGGGGAGATGTCGACATCGACGAGCAGGTCGGACCAGAACGCGGCGCCTGCGCCGAGCCGTTCGCGCAGCGCGTCGTGTGCGCGGCCGCGCGGTCCCTGTTCGGAGAGCTCCTGCGGCGGCCCGAGGTACGGCGCGTCCTCGCGGAAGTAGAGCGCCACGCGGCCACCGCGCCCGGCTCCGCTGCCCGCACCGGTCCAGACGACCTCGCCCGCCGCGCAGAGCCGGTCGAGCCAGGTGCGGTCGTAGCTTCCGAGGCGGCGCGGCAGGATGTCGCGCTCCCACGCCTCGGGAGTCAGCGCGAGCCCCTGCAGCGGTGCCAGCACCTCGCGCAGGCGGTCGGGCGCCGCGTCGAGCGGCATCCGCTCGCCGTCGGACTTGGCGCCGCTGCGCGCGTAGCGGTCGATGCCGTGCCAGGAGACCGCGAACCGCGCGAGCGTCGCCTGGTCGGTGGGCTCGATCTCCTTCCGCAGCGCAGCGAGGCTGGCGCGGCGCAGGCGGCGCAGGACGTCGGGGTCGCACCACTCGCGCTCGCGCCCGCCGCGCGGGTCGGTGCTCGGCCGGATCTCGCCCCGGACCAGCTCGTCGGCTCGCTCGAGCGCCACCAGCGTCTCGGTCGCCCGCTGCGGATCGAGCCCGTAGCGCTCTGCCACCTCGGCGGTCGTGAACGGCCCGTGGGTGCGCGCGTAGCGGCGCAGCAGCTTCTCCAGCGGGCGGTCGACCTCGGCCAGGAACTTCTCGGGCAGCCCTGCGGGAGGCACGACGCCCAGCGCGTCCCGGTAAAGGGCGGCATCGCCGGCGTCGACCCAGCGCTGCTCGGAGGCCAGCCGGACCTTCACGGCCCGCCGCTCGCTCACGAGCCGCGCGGCCAGGCGCTGCACGTCGATCCCGGGCACGACCCGCGCCTGCAGCTCCTCGTCGGAGAGGTCGCCCAGCGCGCGCAGCAGGTCGTGCAGCTGGTCTGCGTCGGCCGCCGCCTTGCCCGGATCCAGCCGATGAAGCTGTTCCTCCACCGTCGCGAGCGCGTCCGGGTCGATCAGCTCGCGCAGCTCCTCCGAGCCGAGCAGCTCGCGCAGCAGGTCGCGGTCGAGCGCCAGCGCCGCCGCGCGCTGCTCCGCGCGCGGGGTGTCGCCCTCGTACATGTAGGTCGCGATGTAGTCGAACAGCAGGCTCTGCGCGAACGGCGAGGCGTTCGGCGTCTCCACCTCGACGAGCGCTACGTCTCGTCGCTCGAGCCGCTCGAGCAGCATCTTCAACGCCGGCAGGTCGAGCCAGTCCTGCATGCACTCGCGGTATGTCTCGAGCACCACCGGGAACTCCCCGAAGCGGCGGGCGACCTGGAGGAGCCCCTGCGCCTTCAGGCGCTGCTGCCAGAGCGGTGTGCGCTGGTTGGGCATCCGCCGCGGGATCAGCAGCGAGCGGGCGGCGGCCTCGCGAAAGCGCGAGCCGAACAGCGCGGTGTTGCCGAGCTCGGACGTGACCAGGTCCTCGAGCTCCTCGGGATCGAGCAGCGCCATGTCCGCGGGCGGCGGGTCGTCCGCGTCGGGAAGGTGAAGGATCACGCCGTCGTCCGACCAGATCGCGTCGGGATCGAGGCCGCGCTCGTCGCGCAGGCGCACCGAGATCGCCATCGCCCAGGCCGCGTGCACGCGGCCTCCGAACGGAGTCAGCACGCACAGGCGCCAGTCGCCGATCTCGTCGCGGAAGCGCTCGATCACGATCGTGCGGTCCGACGGCACGGCGCGGGTCGCCTCCCGCTGCTCGTTCAGGTAGCGGTACACGTTGTCGGCGGCGAACTCGTCCAGGTCGTACTCGCCGCGCAGCAGCGCAAGCGCCTGCTCCTGCGGCATCTCGGACACCTCGCGCTGGAACGCGCCGACCGCGGTCCCGAGCTCGAAGGTGCGGCCGATGCCGTCCCCCTTCCAGAAGGGAATCGCTCCCGGCACTTCGGGCGCGGGCGTCACGATCACGCGGTCGCGGGTGATGTCCTCGATCCGCCAGGTGGTGGAGCCGAGCCGGAATGCCTGCCCGACACGCGCCTCGTAGACCATCTCCTCGTCGAACTCCCCCACCCGCCGGCCGTCCGGTAGATGCACCCCGTACAGGCCGCGGTCGGGGATCGTGCCGGCGTTCGTGACCGCGAGCTTCTGCGAGCCGCGCCGGGCGCGCAGCGTGCCCTCGATGCGGTCCCAGACGAGGCGCGGGCGCAGCTCCGCGAACTCCTCCGACGGATAGCGGCCGTCGAGCATGTCGAGCACGTTCTCGAGCTGCGTCGCTGACAGGTCGCGATAGGGGTAGGCGGAGGTCACGACGCGATGGACGTCGTCGACCGTCCAGTCCTGGCCCGCGACCATCGCGACCACGTGCTGGGCGAGCACGTCCAGCGGCGAGCGCGGGATGACCGTCGCCTCGATCGCGCGCTCGCGCATCAGCTTGGTGACGACCGCGCACTCGACCAGGTCGGCGCGGAACTTCGGGAACAGGCGCCCCTTCGAGACCTGGGACAGCGTGTGGCCGGCGCGACCGACCCGCTGCAGGCCGCGCGCGACCGACTTAGGCGACTCGATCTGCACGACGAGGTCGACGGCGCCCATGTCGATGCCGAGCTCGAGCGAGCTGGTGGCGACCAGGCACCGGAGCCGGCCCGACTTCAGCTCGTCCTCGATCTCCGTGCGCGCTTCGCGCGAGAGCGACCCGTGGTGCGAGCGCGCGACCGGCTCCTCGGCCAGGTCGTTGAGCCGCAGCGCGAGCCGCTCGGCCAGGCGCCGGTTGTTCACGAACACGATCGTGGAGTTGTGCTCGCGCACCATCTCCAGCACCCGCGGGTAGATGCTGGGCCAGATCGAACGCCGCGAGGCAGAATCGCCATTCACGGCCATCGCAGGATCGGACTGGTCTGCGGCCGGGTCGGTCTCGGGGTCGCGCAGGTCGGCGACCGGCACCACGACCTGCAGGTCGAGCGGCTTGTCGGCCTCGGCCTCGACGATCGTGACCGGGCGCGGAGCCCCGTCGGACACGCCCCCCAGGAAGCGGGCGATCTCGTCGATGGGCCGCTGCGTCGCGGACAGGCCGATTCGCTGGAGCGGTTCGTCGCGGCCGTTGGCGCGCACCAGCTCCTCGAGGCGCTCCAGGGTGAGGGACAGGTGCGATCCACGCTTGCTGGCGGCGACGGCGTGGATCTCGTCCACGATCACGCATTCCGCCCCGGCGAGGGTCTCCCGCGCCCGCGACGTCAGCATCAGGTAGAGCGACTCGGGCGTCGTGATCAGGATGTCGGGCGGGCGGCGCAGCATCTGCGCGCGCTCCTTCTGCGGCGTGTCGCCCGTGCGGATGCCGACCCGGATGCGCTCCGCCCCGGGGATCGCCGTGAGCGGCACCTGCAGGTTGCGGTCGATGTCGTACCCGAGCGCCTTCAGCGGCGAGATGTAGATCACGCGCGTCCCAGGAGGAACGTCGTCCTGCTGCACACCCCGCCGTCCGCTTTCGGGCGGGGGGCTGTTTATCAGCCGGTCGATCGCCCACAGGAATGCGGACAACGTCTTCCCCGACCCGGTCGGTGCCGCGATCAGCGTGCTCTCGCCGCGCGCGATCGGCGGCCAGCCGTGGATCTGGGGCGGCGTCGGCTCCCCGAACGCACGGTCGAACCACTCGCGGACGGGCGGCGAAAAGTGGGTGAGGGCGGCGGGCGTCACTACCTATATGGAGAGTAGCGCTGCGCGGTTCTACGGCCGGCCGGCAGCCGCCGCCCGCGCGTCGACGGCGGTGCCGTCCTCGTGCACCTCCCACACGGGGGCGCACGCGCCCTTCGCCTTCACCTTGTCGGGATACATGCCGCCCGGGTGGAAGGCGATGTCCGCGACGCGGACCGGACATGCGACGAAGCGCATCTCATCCGCAGGCCCGGGCACGGCGAAGGTCGGCCGGGGAGAGAAATGCAGCCCGCCTCCGCACTCCTGCACGCCGCCGTCCCAATCGTCGGCGACCGGCACGCTGCCGGGGCGGTACGACATGCCGTAGTAGGAGTCGAAGTTGTCGTCCACCGCCTTGAAGAGGACCGCCACGCCGTCCTCGACCGGCACCCCATACCACGCGCACCATTCCGCCGCGGTCGCCGGATGCGCCACCTCGACGGCTCCGCCTCCGGACACCGCCCGCCCGCCGTGGCGCATCACCGCGACCCCGGCCGCGGCATCGATCTGCGCCGCTCCGCGCGCGCGCACCATGACCGCACCGCAGGCGCGGACGCTCGCCGATCCGGTCGCGGTCACGATCGCGGTCTCGAGCGCTTCGACCCTCGCCGCGCCCGCGGCGTGCACCGTGGCGTTGCCCCAGGCGGTGACCGCGACGCGATCTTGCGCGTGGACGACCGCCTGTCCCCAAACCCAGGCGCGGCACTCGCCGCGCAGCATCGCCCGCGTGGTCAGGACCGCCCGCACCCGGCAGCGATCGCCTGCGCGGACCCGCGCGCGCCCCAGCGCCACGACATAGGCGTCCTCGCCGGCGTCCACCGTCGCGTCCGCGCTGGCCACGACCCGCGCCCGGCCGTAGGCGCGCACGTAGACGTGGCCGCCCGCGATCACGTGCGTCGAGTCCCCGGCCTCGACCGTGGCCGAGTCGCGGGTGGCGACGTGCGCCCGGCCGCTCGCGACGATGCTCGTGGAGCCGCCGGCCTCGACGGACGCGTCGTCGCCGACGACCATGCGCGCGGAATCGGCTGCGCGCACGAAGTGGTCGCCGCCGAGCTCGAACTGACCGTCTCCCGCGCAGACCGGAATCAGGTCGGGTCGGCTCAGCGCTTCATCGAGCTCCTGCTGGCTGAAGACGTCGCGTGATTCCATGAAGATGGAAGCCTGATGCCCCCTGAACCCGGAAGAGCCTATCTGGCGGCCTGCACGATCTACCGGCAGGACGCCGAGTACCTGGCCGAGTGGATCGAGTTCCACCGGCTCGGTGGCGTGGAGCGTTTCTTCCTCTACGACAACGGCAGCACTGACGACCATCGCGACGTGCTGGCGCCCTATGTCGAGGAGGGGATCGTCACGCAGCACGACTGGCCCACCCCGTTTCGCGGGCACAACGGCCGGCCGATGGCGCTGTTCAGCGCCTTCGAGCACTGTGCCGGCGCCCATCGCGACGACGCCCGCTGGATCGCGTTCCTGGACGTCGACGAGTTCCTGTTCTCCCCGGCAGGTGAGCGGCTCCCGGAGGTGATGCGCGACTACGAGCGGTTCCCCGGCGTCGTCGTGAGCCGGGCCGAGTTCGGCTCCTCCGGGCACGTTTCGAAGCCGGACGGGCTCGTGATCGAGAACTATTTGGAGCGCCGGCCGCTGAAGCCGGACGATCGCCTCGTCTACAAGAGCATCGTCGAGCCGGGCCAGGTCGCGCGGTGCCTGACGGCCCACAGCTTCCGCTACCGCGACGGAGTCCCGGTGGACGAGGAGATGCGTCCGATCGACCCGCTGAAGAACCTCACACGCAAGCCGCCTGCCTGGGAGCGCCTGCGGATCCACCACTACTTCACGAAGTCGGAGGAGGAGCGCATGCGCAAGGCCGAGCTGTGGCGCGACTCCGGCCCGGCGACGACCGTGCTGCGCGCTCCGCGCATGCTGCCCTCGGCGCCGCTGCCGAGACTGACGGAGCGCGACGAGACGCTGGTCGCCCACGCGCCCGCGGTGCGCGCAGCGCTCGCGCGGCGCGGGCTCCTGCCCTCCTAGCGCCCCACGGGGCCTAGGGCTTCAGCTTGTGGCCGGACCTGAACAGCCAGGCCGACCACAGGAACATCGCGCCGGCGAGCGCAAACGTGATCGGCAGCGAGACGAGCGGCGAAACGTCGCTCTGGCCGAGGAACCCGTAGCGGATCGCGTCCACCATGTAGAAGAGCGGGTTCGCATGCGAGAGCTGCTCCCACGGCGAGGGCAGGATTTCCACGGAGTAGAAGACGCCGCCCACGAACGCCAGCGGCTGGATCACGAGGTTGGAGACGAACGAGTGGTGGTCCCAGCTCTGCGCGTAGATGCCGACGATCACGCCCAGCGAGGCGAACAGCATGATCGCGGCGAGCGACGCCGCGATCAGGATCAGCGGCTCGTCGATCGGCACGCCGAGCAGGGGCGCCGCGATCGCGGTCAGCGCGCCGCCGATCATCAGCGCACGCAGCACGCCGCCGATCGTGAGCCCGATGTCGACCTGCCACGGAAGCATCGGCGCGGCCAGGATGTCGTCGATGTAGCGGTCGTTGCGCGCCTGGAAGATCGAGCTCGAGTTGTTCGCGTAGGCCGCGGTCACCATCGCCATCGCGACCAGCCCGGGCAGGATGAACACCTCGTAGTCGAAGCCGCCGACGTGGCGGATGCGGTTGCCGAGCGAGAGCCCGAACACGATCACGAACAGCAGCGACGAGACGACGGGCGCGAGCACCGTCTGGCTCCACAGCCGGGTCACACGTCGCGCCTCGCGGGCCGCGAGCCAGAACAGGCTCATATAGGAGAGGCGGCGCAGCTCCTGGGGTGTCTTGGGACGGCCGGCCGCGACGCGCACCGATGCAGCCTCCATTACGCCACCTCCACGTGGTCGGGCGTGGCGCCCATGGCCTTCACGTAGACCTCGTCGAGCGACCCGGCGCCGTAGCGGTCGCGCAGGGCGGCCGGGCTGTCGAGCGCTGCGATCCGGCCGCGCTTGATCAGTGCGATCTGCTCGCAGAGCGCCTCGGCCTCCTCGAGGTAGTGCGTCGTCAGCAGGATCGTCGTGCCGCGCTCGTGCAGGAGGCGGATGTAGCGCCACAGCTCCATGCGCAGCTCGTAGTCGACACCTGCGGTGGGCTCGTCCAGGATCACGAGGCGCGGCTCGTGCAGCAGCGCCCGCGCGAGCAGCAGGCGCCGCTTCATGCCGCCGGAGAGCCGCGGCGTGCGGACTTCGCGCTTGGCGCGCAGGTCGAAGACGTCGATCATCTCCTCGGCGCGCCGCGCGGCGTCCTCGCGCGGCATCCCGTAGTAGCCGCCGTGGTACAGCAGCGACTCGTACACGGTCAGGAAGCGGTCGAGGTTCACGTCCTGCGGCGAGAGGCCGACGATCGCGCGCGCCGCAAGCACGTCGATGCTGTCGCCCAGCGCCTCGTGGCCGAACACGCGGATCGATCCGGAGGTGACCCGCACCAGGCCGGTGATCGAGTTGATCAGCGTGGTCTTGCCGGCGCCGTTCGGCCCGAGCAGGCCGAAGAAGGCGCCGTCGGGGATCGTCAGGTCGAGCGAGTCGAGCGCCAGGGTGCCGTCGTCGTAGCGCTTCGTGAGCGCGCCGATCTCGAGTGCCGGTGGCATCGAGCTAGCGTAGCGGGCGTCGTTCGGCCGTCACCGCAGGTCATAATCCGCCGGTGAGCACTTCGACGGAGCTCGTGCGGCGCTGCTATGCCGCATGGAACCGCGGCGACTTCTCCGAATTGGAACAGCTCATGTCGCCCGGCTTCGAAATCGATGCGACCGACCGGGTGATGAACCCCGATCGCTACACCGGGCTCGACGGCTTCCGGCGGCTCGTGGCGGAGTTGTCGGATGTCTGGGACGCGTGGCACATCGAGGCGCCGGAGATGGTCGAGCAGGGAGACCGCGTCTTCGTCGCGCACGAGGTCCATGCGCGGGGCAAGGGCAGTGGAGTGGAGCTCGTCCGGACCTACTGGAGCGTGTGGACCGTGGGTGCCGGCAAGGTCGTGAAGCTCTCACTGCATGTCGAGCGTGATCGTGCACGGGCCGCGGCCGGCCTCCCGTCCTGATCCTCCCCGCAGCGCTCAGGTCTGGCAGTTCGGGCACCAGTACGTCATGCGGTTCTCGTCCCACTGGCCCTTCAC
>Ga0075429_100001650_pt1 | contig 18435 bp, 13 predicted proteins | sample RhiMetdeltSRZDD3_FD_75295 | JGI IMG/M metagenome (GOLD analysis project Ga0075429, IMG submission 75295) | Populus rhizosphere microbial communities from Tennessee, USA - Rhizosphere MetaG P. deltoides SRZDD3 | ecosystem: Host-associated > Plants > Roots > Rhizosphere > Soil | place: USA... | reverse complement strand
AGCGTAATCGCCGGAGAGGATGTCCCCCAGTCGCCGACGGATGTCCCTTTCCTGCCACAGATTCTCCGGGGAGGGTCCCTTCCAGCCGCCATCTTGCTTCGGCCCCAGCACCGCGATGCCGAACCCCGCCCGGCCGCGCGCCGGCTTGATCACGAAGTGTTCGCGGTCTCCGATGATCCTCTCGATCCGGCGTACCTCTCCCATGCTCGCGACTACTCCGTACGTTTCGGCCACCGGCACTCCATGTGACGCCAGGATCTCCTTCGTCAAGATCTTGTCGTCGGCAAGCGGCCGATGGCGGCGGGGATTGAGCTCGTCAATGATGCGATTACGCCTATTGATTCCCAGGATGCCGTGCGGCTCCTGTCCAACCAGTGGACTTGTCATGCCGTTAGACATGAGTCACCGCCGGTTCTGGGCTGAGGAGCCGCCTAAACCGTATGTACTCGAGCAACCTCACCCCGGTCCAGCTCCCAATGAGAACGTCGAAAAGAACCAGGATCAGGACACTTTCTGGGAAGGTGAGAGCGAATCTCTGCATCGACTGGCTGCTCATGACGAAGTAGGCCAGGCTTATCCCGATCAGCGTCATGACGATCACCTTGAGCACTTCCCGCGGCCCCTCTTCCTCCATGATGGTCGAGAACTGTTCCGTCGCGAAAGTCAGAACGACAATAGGCAGGAACGTGACGTGGGCAAGGTTGACATTTCCAAATACTGCGCCTATAGCGGCGAGCCCCAACACCGCCCCCACGGTTGATGTCAGAATCACTGCGACCTTCGGATAATGAAGTAGCCGGAGCGGTTCGGCAGCAAACCGAAAGAGGTACACCCAGCCATTGACAATAAGGAAGGCTGCGAGTGCCCAGGGTAGGCCCGAGTGCGTCGCGCCGATCGCAATCAACATGGGGAGAAAAAACCCGAAGGTTCGGAGTCCGAGGAGATTCCGAATCACGACGCAAATGAAAGCACCGAACGGTATCATCAAGAGAAGGCAGAGGATGTTGAGCGGGATGCCGGACTCCTCAAGCGCCCCCCAGACCCCCAGCCAGCTCGAAGCGGCTTTTTCGGATCCTTCGATAAGCCGGCCCCGAACCCCGAAGGTGCGCGCGACATCGAAATGCACCTTGGAGGTGTGGATCGGATTCGCTTCGACCAGTCGTACGTCTCCCCGGCAAAAAGGAACGAGCCGTCCATCCGTTCGAGCAAACAGATCCTCGTCTATACAAAACGGCACCCAAGAGGGCCCTAACCGAACTTCGACCCAGGACGTGGCGTTTCGATCGGGGCCGGGTTCCATGACGAGACCATGCACCATGCGGGCCGGAAACCCCTGGTGGCGGACCAAGGCGGCGAACAACCTGGCCTTTCCCAGGGCCGTTCCTTCCAGGGCCTCCAGCGTACCTACCGCATCCTCCGCCACCACGAGACCGGGATGCTCGGAGGTCCCTAACTCGGGCAGCCCGCCACAGAAGTCATAGATTCTGGCCAAGGCATCCGCCGCGGGGGCTCCTCGAGGAGCCAACTCTTCAGCCAGGGCGGCAATGGCGGGATGATCCACCTGAATCGTCTCCGTCGATTCCAGAAACGGCAGCGTCGGATCAGAAAGTGGACCGGGGACCCGGAAGGAGGGGGCGATTTCGTAAGTCACATTCTTCGCAATCGCGGTGAAGGAGGTCTCGACCTTGCCACGTCCCTCCGTCTCGCCCCACCATTCCCATCGCCGGTTCCCGCCACGGTACACCTCATCCGAATTGGCCAAGTCGGTGTCAGTCCAGCGTGTACCAAGGATCAGATTGGGCTCGTTCTGCGGCAGGTGGGCCCGTACTCGAACCGTATCGGATGGGGTCTCGAAAAAGACTCTCAGCGAAACTCGGTAGCCCGGGTTGGGTGCAATGCGCTCGACATCGAAAGCGGCCATCGAGATCCGACAGATTGCGATCGCCATGGGGCAAAGTAGAAGGAAAACCGTAGCCAGAGTCCTGAGAAGGTCGGTGCGTCGGATCGCCATAGGAGGCCTTGTAAGTTACACATAGGTGCAGATGCGGACGCGCGACCCATCGGTCGCCTCGACTCGGAGGGCCACGTCGTGGGTGGTTAGCGAGTCGATTTGAGCGTGGACGCAGCGTTTTCCCCGTCTGGAGGAACTTCTACAATTATATCCGATTTAATCCCATACAAACAGGTGCTGAAGGAGCTCGTGCCGGGGCCGGAATCAGCGTCCCCCGCTCGCAATGGGTTGAAACCCCAAATTCTCTAAAACAGCATTCCAGGTAATACTGACACCCGCAGGGGTTGACCTTATCTCTATACCGCTCACGGGATCCACTATGGGAAGATCCGACAGCCAAAGCGTGGCTCTGTTCGTTGTATCGTCCGGCGATAGAGTGCAGACATGCGGCCCCGTTGCCCTACGCTCGATGTAGAACCAATCTCCATCGCCTCGGGGAACTTTGATGGCGTCGCCCGTGGTCTCGTATAACGACATGGAAATGTCTTTGGCACCCGGCGCGCCGTTGATCTGTCTTACGGTGATCCAGCCCAGCATTTCCCGGTGCATCGCGGTTGGGTACATATCACTCAAGTTGGTCGCGAAGATCCCGCCACCCATGATGGAATACTCGTCCCCGTATTCCTTGATCGAGGTACAGCTTGGAAAGGTCCCCAGACATTTTTTGCCGTGCCGGAGACCGAAGACGTGAAGCAATTCGTGCAGGAACGAGCCAAGCTGGCGATAGGGTCCGATGGTGAAGTTCCCTGTCCCATTCCTCACTTCCGCAACGCCTGTTGTGGCGGTTGTTTTGACCCAACCCTTTACTTGAAAGGCTGCGGGGTCGAATCCCGCTGGCCGAGCTATCGCCGACAATTCAGTTTTGGACTTCGACGCCAGATCCGCGACGACGAACCAACCGAACACCTGCCCCGCCAAGGTCGCCTTCCCTGCACTCCAGGCCTCTATGATTGGACGACCTTGGCTAAAGATTAGGTCGTTGTAATAGCCGGGGCTGGCAAGCGTATCTGGGTTCACCGTACTGTCGCAAAATAGTAAAATAGCTAGAGTTCGTGTCCCGACTATTGCCTGTTCTGTGGATGGACCGGACTCGACATGATCTGGCTCGGTACTGGGATCGTATGCGCAGCCAACAAGCAAAAGCGCAATGATCGCCCGGCAAAATATTCTCACGCCCACTCCTTCCCAGGACGCGACCCCAGATCATTGACCACTACTTCGAATAATCGGTTACGGTGACGGTTTCCTAAGGGGGGAATACCCGCAACCGATCACCAGGGACGCCACCGTCACCGGTTTGTGGTTGCGTTCTCATAAGGCAAGTTTTTATCGCCAGTTGAGTTTGATCGGAAGGGATCGGTGATGCGGTTTCTCCCCCACCCGAGGACTCGATAGCGAGTGGTGGGTCCAAGGTCGGCGGTCATGTCCGGCTGGGAGTGGATTTCTAGTTTCTGCGGCGGCCGGTTCTCATCAGCAAGGGAGCCGAACGCGGTAGATCTCCGCCAGAACGGCCCCTGCACCGAGCTAGAAGGACGCGGCGACCAGGATACCGGGAGCGCTCCCTACGGGCCCGAGCCCAATGCTCAGTCCATGCGTCTCGTTGTAGTGACTGGCCGAGGCGGGGGCGGATGCTATGTCCCACACGATGGACACGGCCCCGACGGCGAGACTGGCCACAGCGAGGGCGCTTCCCTCGGGGGATTCGTCGTTCCAGGACATGGACACCGCTCCCGCCAAACCGACGATAGCCGCCGTGCGGATTCCCATACCGAGCAAAGCCCGGCCCGGACTCCCAGCGTAGAAATGTCCCAGGGAGGGTCCAACCACTAGCGATCCAAGAAAGACCCACCCCGCCACCTCAGAACCCTCAGATTCGCTGAAGGCCGCAGGAGCGGAGAGTGCCGCCGGCACCGCTGTGGCCAGGAAAGACAATAGTAACGCCTTAGATTCGGATCGTTCCGAGAACGAGGATTTCGGATCCTCACCGAGGGATACGCCCGAGGTATCCGTGCCGACGGAAGCCGGAGCTTCCGCGCGTACGTCCCCGGCGAAAGAGACTGAGATCGCTGCCAATAGAACCCCCGCGATCATCGATTTGTTTTTCATTGGAAACCTCCTTTTGAAGTTGTGATCGAAGGGAATCACGATCCGTGCCGGAGGACCCCAGAGCGGCAGGCTATTTCGCAACTTACGGTGAGGAAATCTTTTGGCCAGTTCGGCGAGGCGGGGTCATGAGTTGTGGGAAGCGGAGGAGAGAGAAAGGGATGTCGACTGCAGTGAACACGGGTGTCTACATCTGGCTACAAGTGCCATCGCGCAAGCCCGAATCGCGCGCGCGATGCAGTACAATGCGCCGATTCTCTTGACCCCGAAGACGACCAGGCCGATTTGGCCAGAGGGGAAAATGAAAAGAGCCACGCTCATCGTTTCGATCGCCAGAGGCTTGATCCTCGGATGCCTTGTTCCATACGCGAGCGGCGCCGAGCCGTCGCGCGAACCTACCCCGCCCCGGCTCGTAACCGTGGACGATCTTTCTCGCTTGCGTGACGTCGACGATCCGCGAGTCTCCCCCGACGGCGCCTGGGTCGCCTACACCGTCACCACCCAGAATCTCGAGACGGACAAGAAGCAGAGCGATCTCTGGATGACGAGCTGGGATGGAACGACCACGCTGCGACTCACCAAGACACCCACGGAATCGGAGAGCAGCCCTCGCTGGAGCCCCGACAACCGGAGCCTGGCCTTTCTATCCGGCCGAGCCGACAGCAACGATGCGGCTCAGCTTTGGATTCTTCCGCGCGCGGGAGGGGAAGCCGAAAAGGTTACCCGGCTCAAGTCCGACGTATCAGACTTTGCCTGGGCTCCCGATGCTAAGCGATTCGTGCTTGTGGTGGCCGACACGGATACCGTGGCACTCCGCGGGGAAGAAGGTAAGAAAACGCCCGCCCCGATCGTTACTGATCGCTTCTACTTCAAGGAGGACGGGACCGGATATCTCACTCACAAGCGCGACCATCTCTATCTCTTTGACCTTGCCGCGCGAAAAACGGAACAACTGACCACTGGAGATAACGACGAGGTCAGCCCGGCGTGGTCGCCGGATGGGACGTCGATTGCATTTCTGAGCAAGCGCGGTCCCGAGGCGGACCGGAGCAACAGCTGGGAAGTCTACGTCGTCGACGCGCGAACGGGGTCCCAGGCCCGGCAGCTCACGCGTTTCGAAGGCAACGTCAACAATCCGGGCGGGGAAGACGGTGAGGGTCGCATTGCCTGGAGTCCCGACGGCAGTCAAATCGCATTCCTGCAGGGCGGCCCTCCCAAGCTGATTTATTACGCGGTGTACAAACTCGCCGTCGTGCCTGCCGCCGGCGGTCCGGTGCGCGTGCTCAACGCCGGTCTCGATCGCTGGATGTCGCTCCCCTCATGGGCCCCGGATGGACAGTCACTGTACGCATGCCTCGAGGATGACCGCGTAGTGAAGCTGGTGCGCGTGCCCGTGAACGGCGGCAAGCCTGAGCCCGTGCTCGAGGGGCAGCGCGCGGTCACCGCGTTCGATGTGAGCCCGACCGGACGGATCGCAGCGCTCGCGAGTACGCTTACGACCCCGCCCGAAGTGTTCGCGATGGAGGAGGCCGGGCCGCGCCCCTTGTCCCGGCAAAACGATTCGCTTTTGGCCGGGCTGCGTCTTGCGACGCCAGAGGAGACGACCTTCAAGAGCAAGGACGGGACGGTCATTCACGGTTTCATGTTGAAGCCGCCCGACTACCACGAAGGGGTCCGCTATCCGACGATCCTCCAGATCCACGGGGGCCCGGTGAGTCAGTTCCAGTGCCAGCTGCGCTTCGACTGGCAACTTTACGCGGCCCATGGATACGTGGTCATTGCCGCCAATCCGCGCGGCAGCTCCGGTCGAGGCGAAGCGTTCGCTCGCGCCATCTTCGCCGACTGGGGAAACAAGGACGGCCAGGATGTGCTGGCCGCCGTGGACGACGCGGTCAAGCGCGGCATCGCCGACCCCAAACGCCTCGGGATCGGAGGTTGGAGTTACGGCGGCATCCTCACCAACCTCGTCATTGCACAGGACAAGCGATTCAAGGCGGCCACGAGCGGCGCCAGCATGTCCAACATGCTGGCGGGTTACGGTACCGACATGTATATCCGAGAGTGGGAGACGGAGCTGGGGACACCGTGGACGTCGTCGTCGAACTATATCAAGCTGTCTTATCCGTTCCTCCACGCGGATCGCATCGTGACGCCGACCTTGTTCATGTGCGGCGAGAAAGACTTCAATGTTCCGCTCCTCAACAGCGAGCAGATGTATGAGGCGCTCCGGAGTCTCGGCCGGGACACTCAGCTGGTCATCTATCCCGGCCAATTCCACGGGTTGACGAAGCCGAGCTATATCAAAGACCGGCTCCAGCGGTACCTCGACTGGTACGACCGTCACTTGAAAACGGGAGCGCTGGCCGGATAAGACCGCTCGCCGAGCTCAAATCAGGGAAACAATCAAAGACACATTAATGCGTGGTCTCTGGGCCGGCCTTCTCCTCGCCATCCTCGCCGTCCCGGCCTCCGCGGAATCACCGGATTCCTCGGCTGCGCCAGTCGTAGAAGTGGATCTGGAGCGCTGGGAAGGAATCCCAGTTGGACGGATCTACTGCACAGGGAATAAGCGCACCAAGGAACGCGTGGTGCTCCAGGAAATGCTCCTGGAATCGGGGGAGCCATTCAGCGCGGTACTCGCCGAGGAGAGCTTGCGCAATCTCCGCGCGCTGGAATATCTCACCGAAGCACGCATGGTTCCTCATGCCGGAGAGGAAGGAAGCGACGTCGATCTGGAGATCCGGGTCAAGGACAGCTTTCCCTGGTTCGGGGCAATCATTCCAAACCTGGCCGGCGGCAAGTCGGAACTCTTGTTCGTGGCCGGTAACGGGAATTTTCGTGGCGCTGGACAGACGACGATCCTGTCCGTCTTTCTGTCCAACGAAGTCGAGAACTCGGCCGCCGGGTATTTCCGGGAGCCGCGGTTGTTCGGTTCCCGGTGGGGAGGGGAGTTGAGCCTGGGCTACCAGGGTGAAGCGGGGCCGCGTAACCGCATCACCCTGAATCGTCCCCTGTACTCGCTCTCGACCCGCTGGGGCTTCTCGGGATCCGTGTTCGACGAGGCCGAGGAGCGACTGCTCTACGAATCCGGGCTCGAGGTCTCCGACTTCTATGCGCAGAGAACCGGAGTGACAGTGGGAGCTGCTCGGAGCTTTCGCGATCGGGATCGTCGTTTGGAATTCGACCTCACCTATTCCTTCATCAACGAGGACTACCGTCAGGTCGAGGGCTGGACGGGGGTGATCCCGGCCGACAAGCGCCGAGCCACATTGGGCCTCGAGCCCTCGCTGGAATTCTTCCGATTCGTCCACGATCGGTTTTTCAACGCCATGGGGCCCACCGAAGATCTTCGCCTCGGCCTTAGAGGTTCAGTCCGGGCGGGGGGAGCATTGGAGGCGTTGGGATCAGACCGAGACTATCCCGTGCTTGGAGCCGGGCTCCGTTGGTTCCAGGGCCGTCCGGGGACCGGATACTTGCTGGCCGAAGCGACAGTGGACACACGGATCGAATCCAGTAAGTTCGTGAACACCTCCGTCCTCTCCACCGTGGCCGCCTACGGACGGCTGCCCGGGGATGGGCTCCTGGCTTGGCGCGCCCAGTTCACCTGGTTGGAGGCCATGGAAGATCCACAACAACTTCTCCTCGATTCGCCGAACGGCCTTCGCGGGTACGAGGCGAATTCCAACGAGGGGCAGCGGCGGTACTTGACCAACCTCGAGTGGCGGCAACCGTGGTGGCGCCCCGGCTCGGTGGTGGTGGGATCGGCACTGTTCGCCGACGCGGGAGTTATCGGATCGCCCGAGCGCCCCATTCATGACCAGCCGGTCCTGGTGGGCGCGGGAGCGGGCATCCGGTTGGGCTTCTCGGGTCTTTTGGGAGCTCCGGTGATCCGTCTAGACGTGGCCTATGGGTTCACGCCGGAAACCTGGGAAACCAGTTTCGGTTTCGGCCAGCGTTTCTAAATATGCCCGGGTCCGCTCACTTTTCCGCGACGACCCCGAAGGCCTCGGGCCACGGCCGCACCCGCGAGAACCCTGCTGTGCGAAGCCGATCGCTCACCCCGCGCGTGACGTTCATCATCGACCGGCTCTCCGGGTTGCCGATGTAGTGGAAGAGCCGCCCCCTCGCTCTCAGGACTCGGTGCAGTTTCCGGTAGAACTCGGCGCCGTAGAGTTGACCGGCCAAGCTGATCACCGGCGGGTCGTGAATGATGCGGTCGAACATTCCCTCCGGGAAGGTTTCCACCAGCTCATCGCAGTCCCCTAGATGCTGGGTGATCGCTGGGTGGTCAAAGAGAGCCTGCGACCAGGGATTCTGCCGGGCGATCTCCTGGGCACCCGAGTCTAGCTCGATGGTGTGGACATGCACCGCCGTTCGCGCCGCCTCGATGGCCGTGTATCCCAACCCAGTGGCGGTATCGAGTACCACGCCTTGAATCGGTGCGATCGCCTGAACCTTGGCCAGGCCGTCCTGGTAGGGGTCGCAATCCTTGATCCGGTGCATGGTGAAGCCGGCCACCAGCATGGTCGGAGCGCCCGCGGTGGGCATCAGGCTGCAGAGCCTGTTCGTGGTCGCGGAAAACACCTGGATTTTCTTGGGCTGGCCATCCTGGATCGCGAAACAGCCGTTCTCCGAGCTAGTGATCTCGTCGATGGCGTCCCAATCCAGGTGCTCGCCGTTCGGCAAGAAGAGACCCAGAGGACCGAGGGTCGCTTCGATCTCAGTGAGCCCGAGGTCGGGCGACAAGATGATGCCCGTCGGTACTTCACGGTTCCGGGGAAAGAGTTGTGTCTGGAAGTGGGAAAGGGTGACGGGCAACATGTCCGATGTCCTTGGTCACCATCCTCAATCGAGACTAGCCGCGAGCACGGTGAGGTCGTCCGGCTGGGGACGCCCCGACGAAAAACGTTCGACGCCCTGAAGCAACTCGGCAACGAGGGTCGCTCCCCCCTCCAGGCGTGTGTTGATGTGCGTGTGGATGCGCTCCTCCCCGAAGAAGTCACCTTCGGGGTCGACCGCTTCCGAGATCCCGTCCGTGTAGGCGAGGAGACGACTTCCCGGCTGGAACTCGGTAGTTTTCTTTTCCCAGAACCGTTTGCGAATGGCCGGCGAGAGAATCGGCCCCGTGCTGTCAAGCGCAACGATACCCGGATGCGAAGCCGCGGCATGGGCGGTCCACATCAATGGAGCCGGATGTCCGGCGTTGACGTAGTCCAGGCGCCGTTCTTTCTCGTTTACCACCGCCGCAAACGCAGAGACGAAGCGATCGTGATCGAAGCTCCCCAGAGCCAACCAGATGCGTTCCACCACCGCGAGTGGATCGAACTGGTCGATACTCGAGGACCTAAAGCTGGATTTCACTATTCCGGTAAGCATGGCCGCGGAGACACCATGACCGGAAACATCGGCCACGAGCAGCGCGGCGCCTCCCCCGCTCAGGGCAACGTAATCGTAAAGATCCCCGGCCAGGAGCGAGCAGGACACGGATCGACAGTCAAGCCGGAGCGAACCGATCACCGCTTCGGTCGGAGGAAGCAGGCTCTGCTGGAACCAACGCGCCTCGGACAGCTCGCGTTCGAGGGTCTGAACATGCGAGCGGTTCGCCTCGGTCAACGCGCGAGCAGCCAGGCAGCGGTCCACGAGAGTCCTCAAAACCTCGCTGTCGAACGGCTTCTGGATGAAATAGAACGCATCCTCGCGAATGGCTCGAACCAGCTTGCGGTCGGGCTCGGAAACACTCCCCGTCATCAAGATGACGTCGAGGTCCCGATGCTCTCGTTTCAGCCGATTCATCAGCTCGAATCCGTCCTGGTCGGGCATGCGGATGTCGACGATGGCGAGCTCGGGCCTGAATGTCGCGGCCAGGGCCATCGCGTGCTCTGCGGTTGCGGCGGCGGCTATTTGATGGCGTCCACCCAGGACGCGCTCGACCGCACGGAGCATTCCGGGCTCGTCGTCGACAACCAGGATTCTTGCCGCCTTCAAACCGGGTCCTCTGCTCGGTCAGGCAGCCTGTCCTCGAGCGGCGTGGGGTTGACCGCCTCCATCTCCGTCCGCTTGGAGCCTGGAAAAAGCAGGTGAACACGCGTCCCCTCGGTCACCGAGCTGTCGATCATCATTTTTCCTTCCATCTCCCAGACGATCGAGCGGCAGATGGATAGACCAAGTCCGGTTCCCTGCGGTTTGGTGGTGAAGAAGGGTTCCTGCACGAGCGGCAGGTGCTCGGGATGAATCCCTGTCCCATTGTCGACAATCAGGACGTGCACTCCGTCCACGTCGGCCCAGACCGAGACGTCCAGGCGTCCCCCCTGGGGCATCGCATCGCGAGCATTGCTGATGAGATTGAGCAGAACTTGCTCCAGATCGCTTTGTCCGCCGGCAATGTCACCAATGCCTTCGGGCAGATGTACCGTGACCTCGATCCCGCGCCGCTCCAATCCATCTTTCAAGATCGCGAGCGTGCCATCCAGGGCCTGGCGTAGCGATGCCTCGCTGGTCCGGCGGGCTCCGCGGTGAGACATGGAAATCATTCCCCCGAAGATCCGGCGAACGACCTCGAGAGACTTTTGGATCTGCTCCAGGTCCGCACGAAAAATCTCCGGATGCACCTCCTTCGATTCAATGTCGTTTTTCATTTGCTGGACAAGGGGTAGCACCGCACCAATGGCGTTGTTCACGTCGTGCGACACGCCTCGAGCCAACTCCGCAATGATGTTCTTTTTTTCCGCCTCGATCATGCGAGCGTGCAAATACTCGGTGCGCTGCGAGTTCTGGATAGCAATAGAAACCTGGGACAGAAAGCGCTCCACGAGCCGGGCATCGTAGGTTCCCAGGCTGCCGGGTTCGCGGGCCGCGATCTTCAGAACCCCGAAAATTTCGTTTCCGGTCGCCACCGGAGCCACCAGCATGCAGGCCTCGCGCTCCATCCCCGTCCGGTCCCGGTTGTAGTCGAGAAGATGAGGCAGGGGCCCCGAAAGCGATTCGTTCCAGTCCTGCCAGGACTCACCAGATCGATCGAACCCATGAATGCTTCGTGAAGCGAGAGCATCGAGGACGGCTTCGGTGACGGGGAGCCGAAGACCTATGGAAAGGCTCTTGGCTTTCGTCCAAGCAATCTGCTCAGCGGCCAGTGTCAGCGACGTGTCGTCCCGAACGAGGAGAGCGGATGAATGATCATACCGAGTGAGCGTGCGGAGCCCATCTAGGATCTGATAGAAAAGATCCTTGGGCCGCAACTCCTCCATGATCTTCCGATCGATGCGGTCCCGAACCTCCAACATGCGCGCTTGATCGAGTTCCTCCAGAAGCTGGGTCATGACGGCGGCGACTCGGGTGAGAAGGTGTCCTTCCCCGCGCTCGAACGGCAGTTCCACACGTTTCAGAGCCAGCACGCCCCAGGCCCGGCTTCGTCTCCGGATGGGGGCCAGGAGAAGATGATGAGGAATCTCGGGGCGCTCCATTCTGATGAAACGCGCCAGAAGGTCGAGGTCCCAGTCGTCCCTTGAAGGAAACGCGGTGAAGACACCGCCGTCTTTTCCCGGCTCCAGAGTGAACAAAACGGCATGGTCGGCCTGGAAGAAGTCCTTGGAGTCTCGCACGAAATGGGAGAGTGTCTTCCGCACGTCACGGGTGGACTTGGCGTGTGAGGTGAGGGCTTCGAGAAGCTTGTAAAGCTGCAGCTCGCGGTCACGAGTCAACATGGCCTTATCCTATTAGTGAACCCCAATTGTCCTACATATGCCGAGGCTGCCGGAATCGAACCGGCACGCTTTCGCCCCAACGGATTTTAAGTCAAGGGGGAGCCCCGGGGTGTAACCTTCTACCTTGTTTACCTGAAACAGAAGGAGCCACCCATGCATGGCAACCTCATGCGGTTGATCGGGGGGGCGCTCATTCTCTCCGCCCCTGTGCCCACCTCAGCGGCTTCACGAACCAGCTCCTCGCTCGAAAACGCAGCCTGGATCGAATCGGTCGTCCTGACCTCGAGCGACAGCTCCCTTACCCGTGACGGGGTCGACGATGCGGTACCCGAGCCCCTCACGGCTTCGCTGGTTGGGGCGGGCTATTCCCTGGACGGACAAGTCGTTTTTCCCCAGGAGGGCGCCCCCAACGTTGACGTCACCCTGGGTGCCCAACATCAAAGCGGTCTCACCCTCACCGGCTCTCTCGTCGGTTGCCGAATCGATTTCCAATTTCGGGTGCTGGAGAGCGCAACGCCCCCGGTCCCGGTAACCACGGTTCCGGTACACATTCATGCGCAGGGGACGGCCGACGCGACCGGCGATTCCACGCTCCGAGCGGCCTCGTTTTCCCGATTCACCCTCATATCCATCGCTCTCCTTGAATCCTGGGACGTATCTGCGGACAACGTCGGCGGAGGTGCCCCCCCATCGGACTCCTTCGACAATGACGATCAACTCGAATTGGCACCGGACGAAGTGGTTTCCGGAGAGATCTTCGTCGACGCCGGCATTGGCGCCGAAAGTCCTACCGAAGGAACGGCGTCGACCGCCGAAGCGACGTTTGACCCCGTGATCGAAATCGCGGACATGACCATCCCCGGTACCACGGCGAGCTATCGGGACTATTTCACGGTCGAATTCTCGCCCGGGTATTTTGCCTTGGGTCAGGTTCCAGTTGAACGGACGACCTGGGGGCAGATCAAGCGGCTCTATCGGAACTAATCTGCCGGGGGCCGGAATTTTCTTCTTCACCTTCGGGGCCATTAGTGTTGAGACGACGGCCACTCGTATGATTGTGGACTGGGAGGACAAACCCGATGAGTTTGCTTCGCACTAAGGTGTGGATTGGACTTAACTCAGGGCTCATGGGCCTGCTTTCCTCCGCATGTGCCCTTGCTGCAGATCCCACGCTGCTCATTGCGCCGACTGGATCTCAGACCGGCACTTACGGACTCTATTACGGACTCACGCTCTCCGGCACCGGCGATGTCAATGGTGATGGCTTTGGAGACTTCGGGGTAGGCGTCGGGAGAGGTGCATGGATCTACTTTGGAGGCGTGTCACCCGACTCGCATCCTGACCATTCACTCGGCAACTTCCCCGACGGATCTGCGAATGTGATGCACGGCGTTGGTGACATGAATGGCGATGGATTTGGCGACTTCGTCGTCGGCGCGGGCACTACGTGGCATGGGTTCTACTTTGGAGGCCCCTCTTCCCCTTCGAGTCAGCCACAAATTGAAACTTGGTCTTATCCCGTGTCCCCAAATTATGCTGGATCCTCCAACGTATTCCCGCCCAACAGCGCTGCGGCAGGAGATATGAATGGGGATGGGTACGACGATGTCGTTATCGTAGACAAAGAATCCAACTCGAGGGCCGGCCGCGGGTACGTGCTGCTGGGAGGTGCAAGTCCTGATGCCGTAGCCGACAAGTCGCTACCGGCGCCACCCGGTGCATATCTTTTCGGCCGGTCGGTGGCCGGAGCTGGCGATTTGAATGGGGATGGCTACGACGATGTGATCGTAGGGGGAAACTTTCACGCGTACATCTTCTTCGGTGGGACGGTCCTCGATAGCATCCCGAACCTGACCCTTACGGAACCGAGTCCTAGCTCCGTTTTTGGTGCCGCAGTTGCCGGAGGGATCGACGTCAATGGGGATGGATATGACGATGTGGTTGTGGCAGATCCGTTTTTCAACGGTGGGTACGAGGACGGAGGTCAGATTTACGTCTACTTTGGCGGGGCAAACATGAACAGTGTGGTCGATGTGGTTTTGGTCGGAGGGAGCACTTACGCGGAGTGGGGAACGAGATTAGCTGAACTGGGGGACCTGGATGGTGACGGATTCGGAGATTTCATTGCGGGCACTGCGACGAACCGGGTCCTTCTCTACCACGGAGGACCCGACGCGACCGCGATCAGCCGTCAAGTGATCCCTCAGCAAGAACCAGGTGAAGACTTCGGCCACATCGCCTGGGCCGGGGACCTCAATGGGGACGGCAACGCAGAGTTTCTCGTGGGCGCTCCTCTCAACGATGCGACGGGACCCGATTTTGGTCGCGCATACGTGTTTACCGGCTACGTCTCACCGGTCGCGATTGCTGACGATCCCGTACCGCCTGGTTTGATTCTTGTGGCTCGAAACCCGCAGACTTCGGGATACCTTGATCTGAGCGTAACTGCCCCCCGAGGTGGAGCAACCAGACTTGACCTCTTCGACGTGGCCGGACGCCGCCTCACCCGGTTAGACCTGGGGAACATGAACGCGGGAGAGCGTCACGAGATTCGCTGGCCGCTCCAAACTCTTGTCTCTGGAACCTACTTCGTCCTTTTACAGCTCGATCACACAATAATTGCAACCAGCCGAGTGGTCTTCGTCCGCTGAGGGCGGCGGGTATCAGCTATCGCGCGATGAGTGCATGCCGGGGGCCGGAATCGAACCGGCACGGAGCTTACGCCCCAACGGATTTCAAGTCCCCCGTTCGACCGATTTGGCCCGTTGCTGCCGTCCATCAAGGAACACGATCCAGCGTGTAAACGATGCGGCAGTTGAAGAGCGCAATGCTCGACCCCGTGACTGCATTCCACGTCGCAGTTATAGCGAGACTGGAGGCCGAGTTATTCACCGCGTAGTTAAGCCCGGTTGCTGCCAGTGTCGTGACGCCGGGTGTGGGTCCGACCCCGGAACTCAGCAAGCTGATTGGGTTCGCCGGACCGTTCCAATCCTGTGCGACCAGGCTGACCGTAATTCCAGAAGACGGAGAGTTGTCCAGGACACCGGCATGGAACTCCCGAATGATCGCTCCGGAAGGCAAATGTACGGCGGCCCGGAAGTCCCCATTGACGAGGTTGACGACGGTGATCTGCGTGTTCACTACAAAATCCATCGTCCGATTTGCAGGAACGAAATCGGCGGTGGAAATCGCGTAGGCGTAAGGAATCTCGGGGCGAAGAATCTGACCGGCCAGCGTCACGTCCCCGGTGACCTGAAGTGGGGTGACCGGCGACGTCGTTCCGATGCCGATCTTTCCGGACGAGCTCGTGATGACGCCTCCCGAAACACGGATCAAGGACGACGCATCCAGGGCCAGCTGGTTAGCCGCCACCGCATCCAAGGAAATCTTGCTTGAAGTAACGGCGTTGTTGGCGAGCTTCACCGTGGTCACAGCATCATCAGCGATCTTACTAGCCAGGACGGCGTTGTTGGCGAGCTTCACCGTGGTCACCGCGTCGTCGGCAAGCTTGCTGGCTAGGACGGCGTTGTTCGCGATCTTTACGGTGCTGACCGCGTTGTCGGCTAGCTGCACCGTACCCACGGCTTGCAGAGCAATCTTGGGAGTGGTGACCGCCTCTGCGGCCAACTTGAGAGTTGTAACTGCTCCGACCGCCAGCTGAGGCTCCGCCACTATTTCAAGAGCAAGGTCGCCGGCGGTGATGCTGAGAGGAGCAATCTTGGCCGAGGTCACCCCGTTATCGGCCAGCTGCAGCTCCCCCACCGCGTCTAAGGCGATGGTCCCCGAGGTGACACTGAGGGGGGCCAACTTTGCGGTCGTAACCGTCGCGTCGGCTAGCTTGACGCCGGTCACGGCATTGTTGGCGAGCTTCACCGTAGTCACGGCATCATCAGCGATCTTGTCGGCCAGGACGGCGTTGTTCGCAATCTTGGCCGAGGTCACGGCATCAAGAGCGATCTTGTCGGCCAGAACAGCGTTGTTCGCAATCTTGGCCGAGGTCACGGCATCAAGGGCGATCTTGTCGGCCAGAACAGCGTTGTTCGCAATCTTGGCCGTGGTCACCCCGTTGTCGGCCAGCTGCAGCTCCCCCACCGCGTCCAAGGCGATGGTTCCCGAGGTGACACTGAGGGGGGCCAACTTTGCGGTCGTAACCGTCGCGTCGGCTAGCTTGACGCCGGTCACGGCATTGTTGGCGAGCTTCACCGTGGTCACGGCATCATCAGCGATCTTAGTGGACAAGACGGCATTGTTGGCGAGCTTCACCGTGGTCACGGCATCATCAGCGATCTTAGTGGACAGGACGGCGTTGTTCGCAATCTTGACCGTGGTCACGGCATCATCAGCAATCTTACTGGCCAGGATGGCGTTGTTCGCGATCTTGGCCGTAGTCACGGCATCAAGGGCGATCTTGTCGGCCAGAACAGCGTTGTTCGCAATCTTGGCCGTGGTCACGGCATCAAGGGCGATCTTGTCGGCCAAAACTGCGTTGTTCGCAATCTTGGCCGTGGTCACCGCATCATCAGCGATTTTACCGGCCAGAACAGCGTTGTTCGCAATCTTGGCCGTGGTCACGGCATCATCGGCGATCTTACCGGCCAGCACGGCGTTGTTCGCAATCTTGAGGGTGCTGACCGCATTGTCGGCCAGTTGCACCTCACCCACGGCTTGCAGAGCGATCTTGGGAGTGGTGACCGCCTCCGCCGCCAGCCTTGAGGTCGTAACCGCCTCCAGCGCCAGCTTGGGTTCGCTTACGGCCTCGGCGGCCAGCTTTGCCGTCGTGACCGCTCCATTCTCTAGGGTGAGGGAGGATATGGCTCCGGGGGCCAGCTTGGCTGCCGTCACCGACGCATCCTCGAGCTTGGCCTCCGACACACTGGCATCCGCGATCTTCACTTCCGTGACCGCGGCGTCGGCGAGCTTGCTCGTATTCACCGCCGTGTCCGCAAGTTTTGCGGTGATGATCGATCCGTCCAGAAGCCCGAGAGTGGTCACGGAATATGGGGCAGCGGTGATTTTCTGGCGAGGTGACAAAGTAACGTAGCTTCCACCGCCGGACGGGCAGCGCACTGCAATCTCGAGCCACCGTTCCTCGCCGCTTCCGAACGGCGACGATCCAAACTCGTTGCCCCCATTCAGCTCCACCGTCAACACACCATTCGAAACCGAAATGCTGAGAAGCGTCTGGGTAGCTCCAAGCTGTGTCCCGGCAGACACCGCATCCCATAGGCTGAACTGACAATCACAATTGTCATTGACGAGCGCACCGCTCTGCCGGAGCTGACCCTGGTAAATGAATCCCTGCCCCAGTGGGGTAGCGGGCAGCTGGGTACTGAATAAGATCATCGAGGAGCAGGCGACCAGTAGAAACATCCGTGTTCTCATGGCTTGTCCCCCTTTCGCACAAATCGCGCTATTGAATCAGCGCGATCTTCTGACGCGCTTCGAACCGGCCGGCGCGCAGGTGAATGATGTAAATGCCGCTGGACACCGCACGGCCCTGTGAGGTTGCTCCACGCCATACAACTTCATGTCGGCCAGCGGGGAAGAGATCATCTGCGAGTGTTTCCAACTTCCGACCTTGCACGTCGAACACTCGGATGTGCACCGGGCTCGGTTCGGGAAGATCGAATCGAATCGTGGCTGCGCCATGGAACGGGTTGGGGGAAGCAGCGTGCAAGCGAAAGACGAGAGGAAGCTCACCCGGAGGAGGATCGACGCCGGTCGGAACCCAGTACCCCGCCGCCCAGAATCCGCCGGACAGGGCAAAGCGGCTGCCGAAGGACAGGCCGGTCTTGGATTGTCCGATGGTACCCACCAGAGCGTAGCTACCGCCGGAGCAGGTACCGCCACCCGAGTTCACGGCGAAGAGGGTGATGTCGAAGGCGGACGCGGCAGAACTGAGGATCAGAGAGGCTACGATCCCCAGAACGGGCGGAGCCAAATCTCTCTGCTTCATCGAAGGCCGTCCTCCTCGGGCTCCCGGGCCGGACGTTGGCGCCACCCTCCTTGGCACTCTCACAACTAATCCTAGTTTTTTCGATTGTCAAGCGTTTCTTGCATCCGAGGTGTATATTGCTCTTGGGCGTAGGGTTGAACGGCTTTGTTCATTCAATTGCGAAACGCTCCGACAGTTTTCGGTTTTCCGATCCGCATTACGCCTGCCTATCTCTCCCCTTCCCTGCTTAATCTCGAATCGAAACAGTCTCTGCCTCCGCCGGGGTCACCCCTCTCAACGGCGACTAGGTCGCTCATTACGCCGGGAGGTAGACCATGATCCGATCAGTCTCGTTTATTTTTGCGTTCCAGCTCGTCTCCATTCTTACTTTTTCTGGAAGTGCTCTGTCCCAATGCATTGATTACAGCGCCATGTGCAATCGGTCGTTGTGTTTCAGTATCTTAGATATGCCGGGGGCCGGAATCGAACCGGCACGGAGCTTACGCCCCAACGGATTTTAAGCGTGCCGTGTTCGCTTCCAGTCACGTTTTAAGCCCCCTACGGCTTGATACTCGCCACGATTTGACGGTCGATTTGACGCGGCGTTCCGATCCCGCGAAGTGATGCCGCGGTCCGCCGGAACTCACGCGACGCGTACTTCTCGGTCATCGTGATCGACTTGTGAC
>Ga0075429_100001649_pt1 | contig 18438 bp, 16 predicted proteins | sample RhiMetdeltSRZDD3_FD_75295 | JGI IMG/M metagenome (GOLD analysis project Ga0075429, IMG submission 75295) | Populus rhizosphere microbial communities from Tennessee, USA - Rhizosphere MetaG P. deltoides SRZDD3 | ecosystem: Host-associated > Plants > Roots > Rhizosphere > Soil | place: USA... | reverse complement strand
GCGAGCCAGCCGGGGGCCAGCACATCGATCGGAAACGCCTCCGGATGCGCACCGCTCCTGAGATCGGTGCGCCGGGTCCCGATCCTGACCCACTGGTTGAGCCGCGCTGTCGTCGCCCCGACCGGCGGTGGCACCGAGTCGTCGGGCGCCAGGAAGGGGAGCGGATCGATCGGCCCCCCGTCATAGATCCCGAAGTGGAGGTGCGGCGGGGTCGTCCTCGCGTTGCCGGTGGTTCCGATGAAGCCCAGCGTGTCTCCCACCTGTACATCCGCGCCGCCATCCACCGCCCAGCGGTCGAGATGGGCGTAGTAGAAAGTGCGGCCGCGTGACGCATCGTTGAGCCAGATGACGTTGCCGCCCAGCTGGTTGGTGCTGGCGCGCGCGTACCCGTCCACGATCGCGATCACCGGCGTTCCCCGAGGCGCAAAGATGTCGAGCCCCTGGTGGCTGCGGCGCCCGGCATCGCGCTCGGCCCCGAAACGACTGCGCACCGCCTGAACCCCGAGTCCCGGCACCGGAAATCCGAGCGACGCGAGGGTCCGCTCCACGACGGTCCAGCGTCCCCCGCGGAGCAGCTCCGGTTGCAATCGCAGCAGGTAGGTCCCGTCGCGCCGGACATCGTAGCTCAACGCCGAGTCTTCCTTGCCGAGACTGGCGACCCGCTCCGGCGGATTGGTATCCCGCTGAATGAACAAATCGACGAAGATGCGCCCGGGGCGGGCGGTGTCGAACCCAATGTCGATCGCGAGGGTGCGCCCGCGCCGGAGCTCGAGTCGGTAGGCGACGGCGGCGGGGGTTTCCGGAGGGAAGTAGCCGGTTTCGCGAAACGGCAGTCGCGCCGAGACGGCCCGGGTCAGGGCCTGCTCGCCCGCCCTGATCCAGTCCTGGCCCAGTGCGGTCTCATCGAGGCCGTTGCGGTCCAGTGTGGCGACGTACTCCTCGTAAGGCGACTCGTGGTGGAACAGGTCGCCCAGCGGCGTGTCCTCACCGCATCCGGCAATCGCCAGCAGCGCGGCGGCAACCGCGAAGATCCGTGAGTAGTGGTTGGCAGTTGGGAGGTGGGGTTTGGGGTGTTGTCCCCATTCCCCATCTCCCAATTTCCAATCCCTTCTTACTAAAAACATCGTTACCACCCCGCCTTCTCATGGGCCAGGCGGGCCACGGCAACGGCCACGTGCTCCAATGGCAGAGCAGCGTCGACTTCCGCGCCGGAACGCCGGTACCACGGCTCACGCTTCGCGAGCAGCTCTTCGAGTCGCTGCATCGGATCCCCCCCCGCGAGCAACGGCCGGCTGGAGTCGCCCCGGAGCCGGTCGGCGGCGGCAGCCGGAGACACTCGCAAATAGACCAGCAGCGCGTCGCCTGCCGCGTCGAGATTGCCCGGCCAGGCCGCCCAGCCCGCCCCTGGGGCAATGACATGGGGCGGCGCGGCCATCGCCCCCTCCATGGCGGCGCGCTCGAGCCGTCTGAACTGCTCCTCGCCCTGCGCGGCGAACAGCTCGGCGACCGGCATTCCGGAGGCGGAGACCACGATCTGATCGATGTCGGTGAATGCGGTGCGGAGGAGCTCGGAGACGCGGCGCCCGACGGTGGTCTTGCCGGAGCCGGGGAGTCCCACGAGGACGAGGTGCCGCTTCACGACTCCGGCCCGGAGACGTTCCGGCCCAGCTCGCTCCAGCGCCGGCCCAGGCTCGCGGTATATCCATCGTAGTTGCGCCGCAGCTCGGCGAGCGAGTCGCCGCCGAATTTTTCGAGCATGGCGTCGGCCAGCACCAGCGCCACCAGCGCCTCCGCGATCACGCCCATGGCCGGTACCGCGGTGACGTCGGAGCGTTCGCTCTGCGCGTTGGCGGAGGAGCCGGTGGAAAGATCGACGGTCATGAGGGGCGACATGAGGGTGGAAATCGGCTTCATCGCCACCCGCACGACCACCGGCTCGCCGGTCGTCATTCCTCCTTCGAGCCCGCCCGCGTTGTTGCTCAGGCGACGGAACCCTCCCCTGACGTCGGACGCGGGGCCGCCCTGGGCATCTGCCTCGATCGGGTCGTGTACCTGGGAGCCCGGCACCCGGGCCGCGGTAAAGCCCATCCCGATCTCGACGCCTTTCACCGCGGGGATCGACATCAGCATCCCGGCCAGCCTGCCGTCGAGCTTGCGATCCCAGCTGGTGTGACTGCCCAGCCCCAGCACCACGCCCCGGGCCACGACCTCGATCTCGCCCCCCAGGGTATCGCCGGCCTTCTTGGCCTGATCGATCCGGGCAATGATCGCCGCTTCGACCTCCGGATCCAGAACCCGAACCTCGGATCGGTCCGCAGCTTCATTGAGCGGGACAGGCAGCTCCCGGTTGCCTGCCACGATGCCGCCCAGCGAGGCCACATGACTCCCGACCTCAACCCCGAACTCCTCGAGGAGCCGCCGGGCCAGCGCTCCGGCCGCCACCCGCGCCGCCGTCTCCCGGGCGCTGGCCCGTTCGAGGATATCCCGGGCGTCGAGGCGATCGTACTTCAGCACTCCGACCAGGTCGGCGTGCCCCGGGCGGGGCCGCGTCACCCTGCGCCGGCGCAGATCGCCGGGGGCGCCTTCGGCGGCCATCACATCGACCCAATTGTCCCAGTCCAGATTGGGAATCATCATCGCGATCGGTGATCCGAGGGTCTCGCCGGCGCGAACCCCGGCCAGCCACTCGATCCGGTCGCGCTCGATCTTCATCCGGGCCCCGCGGCCATAGCCCTGCATGCGCCGGCCCAGCTCCCGGTCGATCTGGTCGGCCGAGACGGGAAGACCCGCCGGAAGGCCCTCGACGATGACGACGAGGGCCTTGCCGTGGGATTCGCCGGCGGTTGTGAATCGGAGATGCATGGGGGGAGAATATAGCTATCGAACATCGGCCGTCAGCGGTCAGTCACCAGCCGTCCAGCCGTCTCGCCGTCCAGTCCCTGAAACAACCGAGCCCGGCAGAGCCGGGCCCGGGGAGGATCCTGTTCGCCAGTCGATGCTGGGGTCAGGACTCCGGTACGGCGCTGTTTTCGTTGAGCACTCGTGGGGTGACCAGGATGATGAGATCCTTCCGGTTCTCCCGGGTCGTGGAGAAGCTGAACAGGCTGCCGACCAGGGGGAGGCTCGACAGGAGCGGAATCCCGCTGCGGGTCTTTTCCACCGTGGTGACGGTGAGCCCGCCGATGACCGCGGTTTCGCCGTCGGACACCAGGATCTGATTCTTGGTTTCCTGCTTGGCGATGATGAAGCCAAGGTCCGACGCCGCCAGCAGCTGCAGACTGGACCGCTCGGTGGAGAGGTCGAGGGAAACCTGCCCGTCGTTGGTCACGTGGGGCGTCACCAGCAGCTTGATGCCGGTCTCACGGAACTGCACGTTGGCCTTGGGAGCCTGGCCTGCCCCCGAGGGCGCGTTCGCATCGATGACCCGTACCGGAATGTCCTCGCCGACCCGGATGGTGGCCTGCTTGTTGTCCTGGGTGACGATCGTCGGCTCGGCCTGCACGTCGGAGAGATCGACCTGTTCCAGCGCATTCAGGAAGCTGGTGATGGAGAAGCCGCCGAGCGCGGTGGAGAACACCAGATCGATCGCGGCATTGCCCATGGTGGACCCCGCATTGCCGATCGCGGCCACCTCGTTACCGCCAAGGTTGATCACATTGATGCCGGGATCATAGGGCTGTCCGCCTTTGAGCGGGTCCGGCCGCTGAATGATCTTGTTATAGAACTGATTCCGGCTTCCGATGTCATACTTGAAGCCGAGCTGCTCCAGATCGGTCCGGTCCACGAAGATGATCTTGGCCTGGATCGACACCTGCTTGGGCCGCAGATCGAGCTGACTGACGAAATCGATCACGTTCTGGATGTTGGTCTTGGTGTCGGTGATGATTACCGAGTTGGTGGCGGTATCGGGAATCACCGAGCCGCGCTTCGGGGTCAGCACGCCCTTGAGAGAATTGGAAAGCTCGCCGACCCGCGCGTAATTGACCCGGACCACCGCGGTCTGGGTCGGCTCCAGCGAATCGATTTCCGCGAGGTTCTGCGGCGCATCGACCCGGAGGATCCCGCCCGGCATCTCCTGCATCGAAAGCCCCTGCGACGCCAGGATGGCGAAGAAGGCCTCGGTCCAGGGCTTGTCGTGGATTTCCGCCGTCACCGACGCCTTGACGCCCTTGCCGATGATGATGGAAAGACCGCTGACCGCCTGGAATCCCGCGACCACCTCTTCGATGCTGGCGTTGTTCCAGCTCACCGTAATACGGGGAATCGGCCGATTCTGGGTCCGGCCCATGGCGCGGGACAGCGTCGCCTCTTCTCGGCTCGGGGCGGGCTGAGCTCGCGCGGGGGCCGGCGCGGGTTCCACGGCAAGCGCGGGCGCGATGGCGACCGCGGTTCCGTTCCAGGCCGCAAAGCCCTGCTCGGCGCCGAACGACACGGTGATAGCCCTGGCGGAGCGCTCCACCCGATACGGCATCAGCCGCTCGACGTCGAGGACGACTCGGACGACATCGGGCGTGTATTGCCGGACCCGGACGTTGAGCACGCCGGCGCGCCTGACGCCGTCGTATCCCGCCGACTGATCCATCCCGGACCCGAGCGTCGCCCCGGTGATATCGAGGACGATGCGGTTGGGATCGGTCAGGGTGCGGTCGGAGACTTGAACGTCTCCCTGCACCTGAATGACCAGCTCGGCCCTCCCCGCGGTCGGTATCAGACTGACCGCTCTGACCTCGCCGTCACGGGCGGTCCCGGCGTGAACTGGGGCCGCGAGGAGAAGTGCGCTCGCGAGGAATGACCAGGAACGTTGCTTCATGGGGAGTTGCCCTCCGGCTTGCGGATCGACAGCGTTTCCTGCCGCTCGGTCCCGTAATCATCAATGGTGAAGGCCACGTCCTTCGGCAGGATGCTGGCGATCCGCATCCGGCCGAGCCGGTCTCCTTCACGGACGGTGTACTTCTTCCCGGTGAGACGATCGCGCAGCACCGCGACGCTGGTCGACGGCGCCCCCGCGATGTAATACAACGCCACCAGCTCGAGGTCGGCGAATTCCGGCCCGGCGTTCGACAGGTCCAGCACCGACACGAACGGATCGCGCGGGCCACCGGCGTAGGAATAGGTCTCGCGCACGATCGGCTGTCCCGGCGGTGGAATCAGCGATTCGTCGATTCGTCGCTGCGGAGCGGAAGGCGTGGCGGGCGCTCGTGACGTCGTCGCCTCACCCTCCTCGATTCCCGCCGCGGGATCGGGCGCGGACGCCTCGGAAGTCGCCCCTCCGCAGCCCGCCAGAAGTGCCAGGAGCAGGACGCTGGGTGCAATGGCTCTAGTTTCCACGCGGCGCCTCCCCCCCGACGGATTTGACGTAGGTCTTCATCATGAAGCGTGCCTCGAGCATCGATTTCGAGGTATCGCCCAGGGCTTTCGCGGTGGCCGCGTTGGCGGCCACCAGCTGCACATCGAGCGGAACGATGATGCGCCGCAGGTTGGCGATGTCGGTCAGGAACTCCCCTACCTGGTCGTAGTGACCGACCACCGAAACCCGGTAGCGGTGGGTGTCGAACGGCGGGGGGCCCGGCTCGACCGGCTGCGGGTTGAGCGAAGCGATGCTGACTCCGCGAATCTTGGCCCTGGTGGTGATCGCGTCGATGAGCCCGGGAACTTCGCTCCCGGCCGGCACCAGCTGCCGCAGATTTTCCAGCGTACCGCGATAGGCATCGGTCTTCTGCTTGAGATCCTCCACCGAACCGCTGGCGAGATCGCGCTTGACGCTGTCGGTCGAGGCGATCAGCATCGCCAGCGAGTCGCGCATCACCTTGGCGCGGTCCTGACCGGCCTTCAGTCCCTCCATCCCGAACGTGCTGAGGCCGTCACCGGTGTAGATCATGTACCCGAGCAGGACCGTGACGAGAATCGCCGCGATGGACTTGCTGCGGGGCGTGTCGAGGAGGGCCATGGTTATCTCCCTCCGGATGAGGCCGCTCGAGCGTGGCCATGCCGGTCGTAGGAGGACTTGAGAACAAAAGCGATGACTGCGCGCCCCTTCTCGACCACCGTCTGGGTGGAAAGCATCGTCACCTGCGAAATCCAGGGAGAATCCTCGAGCTGCCGCATGAGCCGGGTGAACCCTTGCAGGTCCATGGTACGGCCGTTGATCTGGACCCCCACCGGCGCCACCATCGAGCTGTCGCCCGCATCCGTCCCGGTCACGGCGGCTACTTCGGTGAGCCAGGTATGCGGCGGCATGGCGCGGGTGATTTCATCGAGAAGGTGCGGCCAGACATAGCGGTCGTCATCGACCGCCCGAATGGTCGCGATCTGAATCAACACGGAGTCGCGCGCGGCTTCCGCACGACGCTTCTCCACCAGAAAGGCGCGATATCGCCGGTTTTCGGCCCGCGCCGCATCCATCTGGGTTTCCAGCGTATTGCGCTTCGACGCGGTGCTGATCCCGATCCACGCGAGGACGAGGACCGTGAGGCCGCAGATAATGACCGCGGCCATCGGCCAGGGATCCTTTACCCGGGACGGAAGCCCCTTAAGCGCGCTCAGGCCGCCGGAGAGCGAGGAGCCCGCTCTGGCGCGCTTGGAACCCGGCTTGAGGTTGATCGTGATCATGGATGCCTTCGGTGCGTGAGGGTGGAGCTCAAGCCGCTGTACGAAGCGCGAGACCCACCGGGAGCATCAGGAGCGGTGCCACTTCATCGATATTCATGCCATCGAACACACCGTCGCCGACCTGGAGCCGCTTGATCGGATTCGCGAGCTCGACCGGCAGCCGGAGCCGATCCGACAGCGTCTTGGTGAGGCCGGGAATGCGCGCCCCGCCACCGGAGGTGTAAAGCCTGGAGAGACCCGTGGAGGAACGCGCCGCCGTCTGCAGAAACGCCGCCGCCCGCTCGATGCCGACGGCGAGCTCTTCACCCCGCGTCGTAAGAAACGGCGTCAGCACCTCGCTGGCTTCGAATCCCTGCAGGAGCCGGTCCGCTTCGCCCGCCGACAGTCCGCGCTCCCGCTGGAGATCTTCGCGAAAACGGCGGGTGCCGACGGGAAGGTCTCGCGTGAGCACCGGGATGCCGTCATCCAGAATGTTCACGTTGGTCATTTCGTGCCCGATGTTGACCAGGCCGACGACCCCCCGCATCCCTTCGGGATAACTGAGCTCGAAGGCGTTGTGCAGGGCGAAGGAGTCCACGTCGATGACGGAGGGGTCGACGCCGACCTCGGCGAGGAGCGCAATCTTGTTGTCGATCAGCTCCCGCTTGGCCGCAACCAGAAGCACCGTCATCTGGAGGCCTTCCCCGTCGGGATCCAGGATCTGAAAATCGAGCTCCACGTTGTCCATGTCGAACGGCACGTGCTGCTCGGCTTCCCAGCGGATCACTTCCCGGGCTTCCGCCTCTTTCATCCGGTCCATCGGAATCTTCTTGATGATCACGTCCCGCCCGCCCACGGCGGTGGTAACGTGCTTCGGCTTCAGGCTCGCCGCGGCAAAGAGGCCGCGGATCGCGTCGGCAACGATGCCCGGGTCCATGACTTCGCCTTCGACGATGGCGTCATCGACCAGGGGAGCGAAAGCGACTTTCGTCAGGACCGGCTCGCCGGATCCGTGCGAAATGACAGCAAGCTTGATCAGCCCGCTGCCGATGTCGAGACCGACCGAGGTCCGCGTCCGGCTGAACAGTCCCATAGGGGCCCGATTGTCCAAGAGGAATGTCGGTTACGCTACAAACCGCGCAAACTATTGTCAAGCTACTAAAATACTTGAAGTGATATCAAGCAACTCTAGCTAGAACAATGACTTATGGCGCTGAAAGCTTCCCACCGTTGCGCTACGGATCTGACTAAGCCTGTCCAAGCATTGCACGCAGATGCTATGGTGGCGGGCAACGCCTATGCCACGATGCCTCCACCTGTGGCAAGCCCTTGCAGTAGAATAGTTTGTATAACGCAAGGGGGAGGGGCACCGGGGAAGTTGGGAGGGGGAAAACGGCGGTTTCGCAATGATCCTCTCGCTCTGCATCATCCGGAAGCCATCGTGGCTTTGGCACTTACGGAATCGGACGCCAGCCGCGAGTAATCGCTCGGAGGTACACCAGCGAATCCCGGCCCAGTGAATCGAGCCGAACCAGCAGCTCCACCCGGGACCGGGCCAGCAGAATTCCACCCCGCCCAAGTGTTTGTCCGGTGCCGCGGAGGGCCAGGATCGGACCGCCCAGAGAATACAGCACCAGGCTTCCCTGGGCGGTACCCGCCAGAGGCTCGACCGGCAGAGTAACCGAGTCTCCCGCAACCAGCGGAATCATTCCGGGGCTCCATCCCCGAAAGCCCTCCGCAAGTGCCGCGTCGGCGGCACCGTTCGCCTTCGCATCCGCAATGGCTGCCCGGCCCAGGTCGGATTCCCGGAGTGCGAGGGTGACTCCGGTCATCGCAATGACTCCGAGACTGAGCAGTGCGGCGATGGCGATGAGGAGAGCGATGCCGCGCCGGTTCACTGCCGGCCCCGGAAGACGATTGCGAGCCGAACACTGTCGGAACCGACATGATCGAGCCTGCTTAGGCCCAATCCTCCGGCGCGCTCGGTCAACCCGTCTAGGCCCAGCGTCACCATCACGATATCCGGACCCGACGCCGCGACATTTCCCTGACGGTCGCGATAGGTCAGCCCGGAGCCGGCAGAAGAGAACGGACCCGCCAGCGGCTGAATCGCCTCTCCCGTCGCGGCCAGCCGAAGTCCGACCCAGGTCGCGGCGGACGATGGGTAGACCCTGAGCTCGACCGGCTCGAACACCTGGAGCGGACTTCCGGTTCCGACCGCCGCAAGGCTCGGCGGCGGGAGCTCGGTCGGCAGAACCAGGGCGGGGGTCCCGTCGGCGCAGACCCCATTCGTGGGATTCCCCACCAGCGGCGCCACGATCCACTGCTCGGGGCCTGCGACGGACGCGACGATGAGACTGTCACGGAGCTGTACCGGAGCGCGGAGCGCCCGCCACCACCAGGGGCCGGCACGAACCATCAGACGATCTTCCGCCGCACCGCACACAACGCCCTGATCCCGGACGACCCGTGCGATGAGACTCGAGGGACCGGCGGTAGACAGGTCGGCCCCGGAACCCGAATCGATGCCGATCGGCTCGAGCATGCCCCGTACTGCGCCGACCGACACCCGGAGCGAATGTTCGAGGCCCATTCGCTCGGTACGGTCTCTGAGGCTGGCGGCCGAGGTGAGGAGTAGTTTGCCGACCAGCATGGCCAGCACTGCGCCGAGCAAGGTGGCAACCAGCAGCTCGATCAAGCCGAAACCGCGGCGACTCAGGGGCATGGGATGCGGGTGACCAGCGTATCGGCGATCTCCCCGCGAGACCGCGGAGCCGATACCGTGATCGCTACTTCCACGAGGCCGCCATCGACGGAGGCGGTCCAGGATACCCTGATTCCGCTGTCGTGGAGCTCGGACCCAGCAAGCGGAGCGACGCAGTCAGGCGCCGAAGCCTGCAGCTCGGTTCGAAGCCGGTTGAGGCGCGAGGTCAGCTGGAGGGCAGCGCGACCACGGAGCTTCCCCTCTCCAGCCAGGGAAGCGACCGGCCCCAGGGTCCCCGCAAAGCCGAGAAGTCCCATCGTGACGATGAGAATTGCCACGAGGACTTCCAGCAGGGTGAATCCGGCCAGGGCGCGACGCATGGGGCAATGATGCACCCCGTGCAGTCGAGACCATCATCGATTGTGTGCGGAAGGGTGCCGAAAACGCTCGAGGATCAGGCCAGTCCGTAGCGGCGAAGCTTGTAAAACAGCGTACGTAAACTCACCTGGAGCAGCCGGGCGGCTTCCCGCCGGGTTCCCTTGGTGGCGGTGAGTGCGCGAAGAATGGCGTCGCGCTCGACTGCTTCGACCTGGGGCTTGAGCGCATAGGCCCCGCCGACGCCGGAAGTCGTCTGGTGATCGGCGACCAGAATGGGAAAGTCTCCGCGATCGAGCTTGCCGGAGGGCGACAGCGTGGCTGCGCGCTCGACGATTTGCCGGAGCTCGCGAACGTTACCCGGCCAGCTGTAGGACGAAAGTCCTGCCAGCGCCTGGGGGGTGATGCTGACCGGACGCCCGGTGCGCGACGCGACCTGCTGCGCGAAATGCGTCACCAGCGCCGGAATGTCCTCCGCCCGCTCCCGGAGCGGGGGCAGGGAGATCAGCACACCGCGAAGTCGCTGCAGGAGATCGGCCTGAAAACGGCCCTCGCCCACCGCGTTGTCGACCGGCACGCGAGAAGTGGCCATGATCCGGACATCGTGCTCCGGGCTCTTCGAGTTGGCGCCATTCCCGTTGCGGCCGCCGAGGCGGATCAGCAAATGGGCCTGGCTGTCGAGCGAGAGGGAGACGACTTCCTCGAGCAGCAGGGTCCCCCGATTGGCCGAGCGCCAGAGCGCCTGGGGGTCACCGGCGAGCGCCGGCGGAGCATCCGGTGCACCTCCGGCCTCTGCCGTCGGGCTGAAGAGATCGGGAGCCGCGTCGCAATCGACCGCGACGAACGCCCCGTCGCCCCTTCGGCTGAACCGATGCATCGCTTGCGCGAGGAGCGCTTTTCCGGTTCCCCGTTCTCCTGTGATGAGCACCGACCCGTCGGCGGCGGCCGCGCGGGCGGCGAGTTCCAACAGGCCGCGGGTCTTCGGGTCTTCTGCGACGACCAGGGGCTCGAGGCCCCTGGCGCCGAGGGTGGCGCGAAGCCGGGCGACCTCCCGCCTCAGGCGTTCACGCTCCTCGGCTTGTCGCAGGGCGAGCAGGAGCTCATCGGGCTCGGCCGGCTTGCGGACGAAGCCGTCGGCGCCTTCGCGGAGGGCAATGCCCGCCAGCGCGGTGGCACCCGGCCCGCCGGTGACGATCACGATCCCGGCGCCACCGCTTCCGCGATACCGGCGCAGGAAACCGAGAATCCCCGACTCGAAAGCATCCAGGTCGAGCAGCAGCGCCTCCACGGCGCTTGCCTGCGCTTCGACCAGGGCCGCCTCGGCCTCGCGCCGGAGCAGGACCTCGTACCCGGCCTCTTCCAGCGCCGGACAAACTCGGGCGCGGAAAGACTCATCGGGACCGAGAACCAGAATGCGCATGGAGACCTGAGTAAGGGCCGAGATTCGGCTAGGAACAGATGATGACGCCGTCGACGCCGGAGGTTGCACCGGCCCCGGACTGGACGGTGCACATCGTGGTGCCCGACGAAATCGTCGAATTGGAAATGGTGGCGGTGTAGCCGTTTACGGCGGGTACCACCGTCCCGGTATTGCCGGTCGACAACGAATAGTTGCTGTTGATCTGAAGCTGATTCAGATCGCCGAAAGTATTGAAGTCGGCAAAGTACGCCTCCTCGGCCGTCATGGTGTTCCGGAGGTCGGATTTGACGGACGCCATCCTGGCTTTGTCCTTGGTCATCGAGAATTTCGGGATGGCGATCGCGGCGAGGATGCCGATGATGACGACCACGACCAGAAGCTCGATCAAAGTGAAGCCTCGTCTATTGTCGAGCATCCGCCGCCTCCGTCTTGAAGTCTGTGGGCCGCGGACTGTCCGCGGCCCCCAGAATGTGTGTCTTCGCTACGAGTGTGATGCTGGTAATTACGGGCAGACGATGACGCCGTCGACCGTGGACCCGGCGCCTGCGCCAACCTGCACGTGGCAGGTGGTGATACCGGTGCTGATCGTCGCGTTGGTGAAGCTCGACGTGTACCCGTTGCTCGCCGGCGTGATGGCACCGGTGTTACCGGCCGACAGCGTGAAGTTGCTGGCGGTCTGCAGCTGGCCGAAAGTGCCGTACGTGGAATAATCCGAGAAGTACGCCTCTTCGGCGGTCATCGAATTCCGCAGATCGGTCTTGACCGAGGCCAGCTTGGCCTTGTCCTTCGTCGCCGCGAACTTCGGAATCGCGATGGCGGCCAAGATGCCGATGATCACGACTACGATCAGCAGCTCGATGAGAGTGAAACCCTTACGATTCGACATGTCTACAGCCCTCCCTGGATGGTTTTTTACCCGCGCCCCTCGGATCTCACTGAACTGGATTGAGCCGGCGAGTCCACCCGGATGCAAGGCAACGATGGTGCCATGCGCTGGCCTGAATTCCAACTACAAACCGCATATGGGGTTACCGTGACAACGCACCACCCCTCCGGGGTCGGGGACGGGGGGGCGGGCGTTGGACTTTGCAATGAGACCGCTTTCAAAATTGGCACACCCCGTGCTGACAGTGGCACGACGATGCGAGCCGAACGGCCCCTCTACTCCACTCTCCTTCCTCTCTCGCTCGTCGCGCTTGCCGCCGTCGTCACGACTCCGGGATTCAAGAATCGGTTCACCCAGGACGAGCTCCCCCTCATCGTCACGGATGAAGCCGTACACACACTGGCGCGGCCGGCAGTTTTCTTCACTCAGGCCTACTGGCACGATCCCTTCCCCCCTGCCCTCTACCGTCCTTTCGCCACGGCGGGGCTGGCACTGCAGTGGCGCGCTGGTGGAGGGCAACCGGCGGTCTATCGTTGGGTGAGCGCGGCCTTGCTGGCGGGATCGGCAGTCGCCCTCTTCCTCCTCGCAGTGCAATGCCTCCCGTATTTCGCGGCATGGGCAGCTGCGGCTCTTTTTGCCGTTCACCCCCTCCACGTGGAAGCCACCGCCCTCGGGGTGAACCAGGGAGAGCTCGCCGTTGCCCTGTTCCTCCTCCTGGCCACCGCAGGCTACGTCCGCGACCGTCGCACTGGTGACCTCAGACCGGGTACCCAGGTTTCCACGGTGCTGTACTTCCTCGCCGCGGCGCTGTTCAAGGAGAACGGTCTCGTCCTGCCCGGCCTCTTGCTCGCGGCCGAAGTCACCCTGATCACCGACCCCCGCCCCCTCCGGGAGCGGTTCCGCCGGCTCAGGCCTTTCTACCTGGCACTCGGGCTCACCGGGGCGGTGGTCCTGCTGGCCCGGACCGTGGTGCTTCGGTGGGATCTGGTGGGGACCTTTACCGCCGACGCAATGCTCGGAACCGGTTGGGTTGGGCGCGCGCTGACCATGCTCGGCGTCGTGCCGGAGTGGTGGCGTCTCCTGATCTGGCCTTCGCATCTGCAAGCCGACTACGGGCCCGATGAGATCGTCGCGGCGGCGGGATTCGGGACTCCGCAAGCCCTCGGATCGGCGCTCCTCCTCCTCTGGATTGGCGCGATCCTGTACACAAGGAGGCGAGCCCCGACCCTTGCTTTCAGTCTCGGCTGGGTGGCGATCGCCCTGGTGCCGGTGGCTAACGTGATCGTCCCGACCGGAGTGGCGCTGGCTGAGCGGACCCTCTTCCTGGCCAGCGCCGGGGCGATGCTGGCCGCGGGCTGGCTGGGGGCTGCGGTATGGCGCAGAGGATGGAAGATCCCCGCGGTCATCGTGCTGGCACTCCTCCTGATTCTGGGGACTCGCGGAAGCCGGGCGCGGATTCGAATCTGGAAGGACCAGAGGACGCTGCTCGAGCAGACCGTGCTGGACGCCCCGCGGAGCTACTCCGCGCACGTCGGCCTCGCCAGATTCCTCGAAGATTCCAGCACCACAGACGCCGCCGCGGAACGCTTTCGTCAGGCAGCCATCATCCGGCCCAGCCTGGTGGAACTGGAGCGCGCCATTGCGGATCGCTATCGACAGACTGGCTTCTGCCCGGCTGCGGTCCGACACTACCGTCGTGCCCTTGCGGTCCTTCCCGGCGACTCGGCGATGCAGGCGTCGCTGAACGCCTGCCTGCTCGGCTTGCCACGTTCAGTGCCCTGAAGGAGCTCCGTGTCGCCATTCCGCGTTCGTCCCTGGATCTGGCCGGTTCTGATCGGATTGCTCGCCATCGCCGCGTCGATTGGCGGGATTCGGAATCAGTTTGCGCAGGATGACATCGCCATCATCTGGAAGAATGCGGCGATGCAGGATCTGCGGGGTCTGGGAAAGTTCTTCATCACACCCTATTGGCCGCCCCCCTTTGTCCCGGCACTGTACCGGCCCCTGGCCTCAGTGACACTGAACCTCCAATGGGTCCTGGGTCACGGGTCCCCGCTGGTCTTCCGGATCATCAGTTACCTGCTGTACGCCGGGTGCAGCGTGGCGGTCCTTCAGCTGGCCCGGACCCGGCTGCCTCTGGCGGCCGCTGTGGCCGCTGCCGCCCTCTTTGCCGCCCATCCGGTACACGTGGAATCCGTGGCCCTCGGGGTCAGCCAGAACGAAGTCTGGGTCGGCCTGATCGCGTGCGTCATGGTTTTGCTGTACCTCCGGGAGCGCGAACGGGACAGCGCGATATCCCCGCGGGCTCAATGGCGACTGTGCCTCCTCTATCTGGTCGCCTGCCTTCTCAAGGAGAACGCCCTGGTCCTGCCGGCGCTTCTGGTGGCAGCCGAGCTGATACTGGTTCGCTCTCCGGCCCCCCTTCGTGTGCGATTCGTTCAGGTGCGCCAGCTGCTCCTTCTCCTCGGCGTCTTAGGGCTGGCTTTCTACTGGATTCGGCTCCAAGTCCTTCCCGGCAATCTGTCAGGGACATACACCGCGGAGGCGCTGTTCGGGTTGTCGACGACCAGCCGTGCGCTCACCATGCTGGGCGTGGTGCCGCACTGGTTCCGCCTGTTGCTCTGGCCGGAGTCGCTCCAGGCTGATTACTCGCCCGGCGAGATCTCAGGAGCGACCAGCTGGGGCACGATGCAGACACTCGGCGCCGGGCTGCTGGTCCTCTCCGTGGTACTGGCAGTGGTCGCCTGGCGGAAGATTCCCATTCTCACCTTTGGTCTGGCCTGGTGTGCGGTTGCGCTACTGCCGGTGCACAACGTCCTGCTTCCGACCGGCATCGTTCTGGCCGAGCGGACCCTGTTTCTTCCCAGCATCGGGGCGATGCTGGCCGTGGCGGCTCTGGGTGCCTACGTGGCGGCGCGCATCCGCCGGCCGCTTCGGACCGCGATCGTCATGCTGACGGCGTTGCTGGTCGCCTTGGGGATTTACCGAAGCAACCTGCGCCATCCCGTGTGGTCGGACCAGTTCAAACTGTGGTACGTGACAGCAAATGAAGACGCCCCGAAGAGCTTCAGGGCTCACGAGGCGATGGCGGAAACCTACTGGAACATCGACATGGAGGGGCGTGCCGAGCAGGAATACCGACTCGCGATCAAGCTGGCTCCTCCGCTTCTCACCGGTCCGATGCTGAGCTATGCCCACCGGCTGCGTTCGCGGGGGAACTGCTATCCTGCCGTGCAGTTGTACTGGCGGGCGGTGCGGATCCGGCCGTCCAGCATGACGGGTCGTGCCCCGATGATCGCATGCCTGCTGCACCTGGGGCGTTACCGCGAAGCCGGAGCCCATGCCCGGATTGCGCGGTCGTTTGACTGGCGTGAGCCGGTATTTCGCCAGGCCATGGCCTCCGCCGACAGTGCGCTGCGGGTAGGGGCGCCGGCGGGAACCGTCACCATCCAGCTTCCAGAGAACGACGAGCTCCGGCAATATGTGACTGTCGGGCGGCCGAGATGATCCTGATTCCGCTGCTCTGCTTGCTGGGTCTGGGACTCGCCTTCCGGCGTGAGCGAATGGGGCCGCTCGAAGCCGCCACGACAGCCCTGCTGGTTTTCGGAGTCGCCGTCTCGGTCATCACCGAGCTGCTGTCCCTGGCCGGCGCCTTGACGCCCACGGGGTGCGCTGCGGCCTGGCTGGTCCTCACGCTCACCGCACTCTGGCGAGCCCGCCGTCCGTTGCCCTCGGCCGGCCCACCCGAACCGCGCCCTGATCGGCACCTGCCCGAGCTGGCTGTGGTGGTCGTGTTCCTGATTCTCACCGGCCTTGTGGCATTGCTTTCGGCTCCGAATTCGTTCGACGGCATGAGCTACCATCTCCCCCGCGTCGAGCGCTGGATTCAGCAGGGCTCACTTCGTCCCTTCGCGACCCATGATCCCCGCCAGCTGTTCATGCCATCCTGGCCCGAGTACGCCATGGTCCAGCTCCGGCTGCTGAGCGGCGGCGATCATTTTGCCAATCTGGTTCAGTGGATCGGTCTGGCAGGTGCCTGCGGCGGCGCGGCCATCCTGGCCGGTGCACTGGGAGGATCCCGGGTGGCGATGGCCATGGCGGCGGTACTGGTCGCCACACTGCCGATGGCGGTGGCCCAGGCCAGTGGCACCCAGACCGATGTCATCGGCTCCTGCTGGGCCGTGCTTGCCGCGGGATATGGCTATCGGCTCACCTCGCAGCAGCCCCGGGATGTCGACGCCATTCGTGCCGCCATCGCCCTCGGACTGGCCCTGGCAACCAAGCAGACCGCCATACTCTTCGCCGCACTGGCCCTTCTGCCGGTAGCGTTCCTGGTGGTTCGTCGGATCCGCCCCCGGCGCTGGCTCCCGTGGCTGGCCGCATGCCTTCTGGCCGGGGTGGTCCTCGCCGGACCCCAGTTGATACGCAACAGGAAAGTCTTCGGCAATTTCCGAGGCGATACCGGACTGGTAGGGACCGTGACGATGGGCACCCACCAGCCGACGCAGGTAACCGGCAATGTGCTGCGCAACCTCGCGCTGCATTTCGGGACCCCCTGGCGCCGGGTCAATGAAGAGATCGCCTCCAGTGTGGCCAGATTCTCCCGAGCAATCGGAGTCGATCCCGACGACCGCCGCACCACCTGGAATTATCACTTTCTCGCGATGCCCTGGAATACCCACGAGGAATCGGCACCGAATCCCCTGCATGTGCTGCTCATGGCCGGGTGTCTGGTTGCGCTGCCCTGGTTGAAACCCACCAGGCTGCAGGTCGCTTTTGTGTCTACGGTGCTGCTCGGACTGGTGGTGTTCTGCGCCCAGATCAAGTGGCAGAGCTATAACAGCCGGTTGCACACCCCGCTCTTCGTGCTGGGTGCGGCATGGACGGCAGTAATGCTGCAGCGGGTGCCGGCACTGATGCGCTACGGTCTCCTCGCGACTTGCGCGCTGGCGGCCCTGCCCGGTGCATTGCTCAATTACACCAGGCCATTGCTCACCTTGCCGCAGGCCGGAATCACCCCCCGGCCGGGGGTGATGTCCATTCCGAGAAACCTCCAGTATTTCGCCTACCGCCCCCATATCGCCGTGGCCTATCGCGACGCCGCGCTCCGGATCGCCGACCAGGACTGCCAGGATGTTGGCATCAGGGCCTGGCCGGATGCGTGGGTCTATCCGATCACCGCTCTGGCGCAGCTGGCGGGGAGCACGGCCCGGTTCCGCGATGTCGACGTCACCAACGCATCGGCGCGATTCAGCGCCCCAGCCGAAACCCCCTGTCTCTTGCTGCAGGTGGGGCCCGATGCGGCGACGCCACCGGCCTGGGCGGCGGGATGGCGCCGGACCTCTCGCTGGCACGAAGGTCTCGGGCTCGCCGCGGTGGCCGTCTACGCTCCCGTTCCCTAGTGGATATCCTGCGGCAGCTGCGTCGCCCCGAAGTGATCGTAGTCTTTCTCGCGCTCGCGGCCTCGCTCGCGAGCCTGGGGAACGGCTTCGTCTACGACGATGTCCCGATCATTCTGCAGAATCGGGTGGTTCACAACCTGGCGGCGTCGGAGCGAATCTGGCATAGCGCCTACTGGCCGGCCGGATGGCTCTACCGACCGCTCACCATTCAACTCTTCGCGCTGCAATGGGCCGCGGGGAATGGCTCTCCCCTCGTCTTCCACGTCGTGTCCATCCTTCTCATGGCCGCGACCGCCCTCCTGTTCTGGCGCCTGGCGCGTCGATGCCTTCCCCCGTTGCCCGCTCTGATCGGATCCGCGCTGTTCGCGGTGCACCCGGTGCATGTCGAATCGGTGGGCAACGTGGTGGGCCAGGCCGAGCTGCTCGCGGCCGCTTGCGCACTGCTGGCGGTGGAACGTTATCTCGCCTGGCGGGAGCACGGCGCACCGGGGCCACTGCAACGGACCGCCCTCGCCGCGGTGACGCTGATCGCGATCATTTCGAAAGAAACCGGATACGCGATTCCCCCGCTCCTGGTATTGGCGGAAATCCTTCTCGCAGGACGGGGAACCGGGGTGCGGAAACAGTATCGCGCCGTTGCTCCTACCCTGTTCCTCCAAGCGGGCGTCGCCCTCGCAGGAGTACTGGTCCGGATCATTGTACTGGGCCCAACCACAGGCGCCGGACCCTCCGCGGCGTTCACCGGGCTGAGCACTGGAGAGCGAGCCCTGGGAATGCTGTCCGTGGTTCCAGAATGGTTTCGCCTTCTCATCTGGCCGGTCCATTTACAGGCGGAGTACGGCCCACCCGGCATCCCGATGCGTGACGCCTTCGGCCCGGCGCACTTCCTCGGGACTCTGCTGCTCGGCTTGTCGCTGGTGCTCGTGGTTGTCGCCTGGCGCCGGGTCCCCCTCATCGCCTTTGGCATCGGATGGGCCTTCCTCACCCTGCTGCCGGTTAGCAATATCCTGACGCCAACCGGGGTGATACTGGCCGAGCGCACTCTCTTTCTCCCCAGCGCCGG
>Ga0075429_100001647_pt1 | contig 18460 bp, 14 predicted proteins | sample RhiMetdeltSRZDD3_FD_75295 | JGI IMG/M metagenome (GOLD analysis project Ga0075429, IMG submission 75295) | Populus rhizosphere microbial communities from Tennessee, USA - Rhizosphere MetaG P. deltoides SRZDD3 | ecosystem: Host-associated > Plants > Roots > Rhizosphere > Soil | place: USA... | reverse complement strand
TCCGGGCGCACCGAGAGCCACGTCATGCTGGTCGACCTGCGCGCCAAGGGCCTCACCGGCAAGGCCACCGAGGCGCTGCTCGGGCGTGCCCACATCACGGTCAACAAGAACGCCATCCCGAACGACCCGGAGAAGCCGATGGTCACCAGCGGCATCCGCCTGGGCAGCCCGGCCATGACGACGCGCGGCTTCAAGGAGGACGAGGCGCGGCAGGTGGGACACCTCATCGCCGACCTGCTGGACGCCCCCGACAGCGACGCCGTGGTGGCGCGGGTGCGCCAGCAGGTGGGCACGCTCACGCGCGATTTCCCGGTCTACGGGTAAGGGGAACTGCCATGTCGGTGAGCGTCTTCGACCTGTTCAAGATCGGGCTGGGCCCCAGCAGCTCGCACACCGTCGGGCCGATGCGCGCGGCCGCGCGCTTCGTGTCCGACCTGCGCGCGAGCGGCTGGCTCAAGGCCGTGCGGCGCGTGCGCTGCGAGCTCTACGGCTCGCTCGCGGCCACCGGCCGCGGCCACGGCACGGACAAGGCCGTGCTGCTGGGCCTGGAGGGCGAGGCCCCGGACCGCGTGGATCCGGCCTGCATCGAGCCGCGCCTCGCGCAGATCCGCGGCGAGGGCCAGCTGATGCTCGGCGGCGTGCAGCCGCTGGCCTTCGACGAGGCCCGCGACCTGCTGTTCCTGCCGCGCGAGTCGCTGGCGTTCCATCCGAACGGCATGCGCTTCACGGCGTTCGATGCCGGCGGCAATCCGCTGGCCACCCGGACGTACTTCTCGGTGGGCGGCGGCTTCGTCGTGGGCAGCGACGACCAGGGCGCGCCCGCGCTCGTCGCGGACCCCACCGCGCTGCCCCATCCGTTTCGCACCGGCGACGAGCTGCTGCGCCGCTGTGCCGAGAGCGGCCTGACGATCGCCCAGGTGATGGCGCACAACGAGCGCGCCTGGCGCGGCGAGCACGAGGTGCGCGGGGGGCTGGCGCGCATCTGGCAGGCGATGCAGGACTGCGTGCAGCGCGGCATCGAAGCCGTCGGCGTGCTGCCCGGACGCTTCCAGGTGCGCCGGCGCGCTGCCGATCTGCACCGCGCGCTCACGCGCCGTCCCGAGGACGCGCTGAAGGACCCGCTGCAGGTGCTCGACTGGGTCAACCTGTACGCGCTCGCGGTGAACGAGGAGAACGCCGCGGGCGGACGCGTGGTCACCGCGCCGACCAACGGCGCGGCCGGCATCGTGCCCGCGGTGCTGCACTACTACCACCGCTTCGTGCCCGGCGCGTCCGAGCAGGGCGTCCACGACTTCCTGTTCACGGCCGGCGCCATCGCCATCCTCTACAAGGAGAACGCGAGCATCAGCGGCGCCGAGGTGGGCTGCCAGGGCGAGGTCGGCGTGGCGTGCTCGATGGCGGCGGGCGCGCTGTGCGCGGTGCTCGGCGGCACGCCGGAGCAGGTGGAGAACGCGGCCGAGATCGGCATGGAGCACCACCTCGGTCTCACCTGCGACCCGGTCGGCGGCCTGGTGCAGATCCCGTGCATCGAGCGCAACGCGATCGCCGCGGTCAAGGCGATCAACGCGGCGCGCATGGCGCTGCGCGGCGACGGCACGCACCACGTGTCGCTCGACAAGGTCATCAAGACGATGCGCGAGACCGGCGCGGACATGAAGACGAAATACAAGGAGACGTCGCGCGGCGGGCTGGCCGTCAACGTCGTCGAATGCTGAAAGGACGGACCATGCAGAAGTTCAACATCTGGTCGCTGCTGCGCAACGCGGTCTCCTACCACGAGGGCTGGCAGAAGCAGTGGCGCAGCCCCGAGCCGAAGCGCGAGTACGACGTGGTCGTGGTCGGCGGCGGCGGCCATGGCCTGGCCACGGCCTACTACCTCGCCAAGGAGCACGGCGTGAAGAACATCGCCGTGGTCGAGCGCGGCTGGCTGGGCGGCGGCAACACCGCACGCAACACCACCATCGTGCGCAGCAACTACCTCTGGGACGAGGCCACCCACCTCTACGAGAAGGCGCTGAAGCTGTGGGAGGGGCTGAGCCAGGACCTCAACTACAACGTCATGTTCAGCCAGCGCGGGGTGATGAACCTCGGCCACACGCTGCAGGACATGCGCGACATCGAGCGGCGCGTCACCGCCAACCGGCTCAACGGCGTCGACGCCGAGGTGCTCGGCCCGGCGCAGATCCAGGCGATGCTGCCCTTCATCAACCTGAACACGCGCTACCCGGTGCTCGGGGCCAGCTTCCAGCGCCGCGCCGGCGTGGCCCGGCACGACGCCGTGGCCTGGGGCTTCGCCCGCACCGCCGACAGCCACGGGGTGGACATCCTGCAGAACTGCGGCGTCACGGCGATCCGGCGCGAGGGCGGCGCGGTGACCGGCGTGGAGACCGTGAAGGGCTTCATCCGCGCCAAGAAGGTCGCGATCGTCGCGGCCGGCCACTCCAGCGTGCTGGCCGAGATGGCGGGCTTCCGGCTGCCGCTGGAGAGCCACCCGCTGCAGGCGCTGGTGAGCGAGCCGCTCAAGCCGATCTTCCCGACCGTGGTGATGAGCAACGCCATCCACGCCTACATCAGCCAGACCGACAAGGGCGACCTGGTGATCGGTGCCGGCATCGACGCCTACACCGGCTACGGGCAGCGCGGCAGCTACCACGTCATCGAGAGCACGCTGCAGGCCATCTGCGAGCTGTTCCCGCTGTTCTCGCGCGTGCGCATGAACCGCCAGTGGGGCGGCATCGTCGACGTCTCGCCCGACGCGTGTCCCATCATCGGCCTCACGCCGGTCAAGGGCCTGTACATCAACTGCGGCTGGGGCACCGGCGGCTTCAAGGCCACGCCGAGCTCGGGCTGGGTGATGGCGCACACGGTCGCGCAGGACCGGCCGCATCCGCTCAACGAGGCGTTCGGCCTCGACCGCTTCGCCACCGGCCACCTCATCGACGAGCACGGCGCGGCCGCCGTGGCGCACTGACTGCCTGGAAGGAGACAACATGCTACAGATCACCTGCCCCCATTGCGGGCCGCGCGCCGAGAGCGAATTCGCGTACGGCGGCGAAGGCGGCGTGGTCCGCCCCGCCGCCGGCGACGCGATGAGCGATGCCGAGTGGGGCGACTACGTGTTCATGCGCCGCAACCCCAAGGGCCTGCACCACGAGCAGTGGCGCCACGCGAGCGGCTGCGGGCGCTGGTTCAACGCGCTGCGCGACACGGTGAGCTACCGGATCCATGCCACCTGGCGCATCGGCGCGCCGATGCCCGGCGCGGCCCCGGGCCAGACCACGACGAGGAGCGCCGCATGAGCCCGCACGGCCGCCCGAAGGGCGAACTCTTCCCTCTCGCAGCGACGGCGCGCAGCGCCGAGGGAGCACGAATGATCCAGCGACTGAGCCACGGTGGCCGCATCGACCGCGACCGCCCCATCGACTTCACCTTCGACGGCCGAGCGTACCGCGGCTTCGCCGGCGACACGCTCGCCTCGGCGCTGATTGCCAACGGCGTGAGCCTGGTGGCGCGCAGCTGGAAGTACCACCGCCCGCGCGGCATCCTGGCCGCGGGCGTCGAGGAGCCCAACGCGCTGGTGCAGCTGTTCGAGGGCGCCTACACCGTGCCGAACGCGCGCATGACCGAGGTCAGCCTGGTCGAAGGCCTGCAGGCGCGCAGCGTGAACGCGCGCCCCAACGTGGAATTCGACGTGCGCGCCGCCAACAACTGGTTCGCGCGCCTGATTCCCGCCGGCTTCTACTACAAGACCTTCATGGCGTCGCAGCGCGCGTGGCACTTCTTCGAGGGGCACATCCGCGCGGCGAGCGGGCTCGGCGCCGCGCCCACCGAGGTCGACCCGTCCCGGTACGACAAGCGCTTCGCGCACGCCGACGTGCTGGTGGTCGGCGGGGGCGTGGCGGGGCTGAACGCGGCGCTGGCCGCCGGCCAGTCCGGCGCGCGCGTCATCCTCTGCGACGAGCAGGCCGAGCCCGGCGGCTGGCTGCTGTCGTCCGACGAACTCGTCGACGGCCGCAGCGCCGCCGAGTGGGTGGCGCAGGCGCTGGCGCGCCTGCGCGCGATGCCGGAAGTGATCGTGCTGCCGCGCACGACGGCCTTCGGCTTCCACGACCACGGCTTCGTCACGCTGGTGGAGCGCCGCGCCGACCACCTCGACGCGGCCCGCGCGCCGGCGTTCCGCGAACGGCTGTGGAAGGTGCGCGCGAGGCAGGTGGTGCTCGCCACCGGCGCGCACGAGCGCCCCCTCGTGTTCGCGCGCAACGACCTGCCCGGCATCATGCTGGCCGGTGCGGTGAGCACGTACGTGCGGCGCTATGCGGCGCTGCCGGGCCGCCGGGCGGTCGTGTTCACCAACAACGACCTGGGCCACGACGCGGCGCTCGCGCTGCATGCCGCGGGCGTGCCGGTGCAGGTGGTGGACGCACGCGCGCGGCCCGACGGCGCCTTCACGGCGCGCACGCGCGCCGCCGGCATCGAACGGCTGGCCGGCCACGTCGTGGTCGAGGCCCTGGGCAGCAAGCGGATCCGCTCGGTGCGGGTTCAGGCGATGGACGCGGCGGGGCGCCTGCATGGCGCGGCGCGCGTGCTGCCCTGCGACCTGCTCGCCCTGTCGGGCGGGCTGAGCCCGGTGATCCACCTGCATGCGCAGGCGGGCTGCAAGGCGGTGTGGGACGACGCGCGCGCCGCGTTCGGGCCCGGAGAGCCGGCGCAGAACGAGCGCAGCGCGGGCGCCTGCCGCGGCGTCGCGACGCTGCGCGAGGCCGCGCAGGACGGGCTCGCGGCCGGCATCGCCGCCGCCCAGGCCGCCGGCTTCGACGTGGCGGGCGTGGGGCTGCCCGACATCGCGGCCGCCGACGCGGGCAGCCTGCGTCCGCTGTGGCTGGTGCCGCATCCGGCCGGGCCGACGCGCGCGCCCAAGCAGTTCGTCGACTACCAGAACGACGTCGCCGCCTCCGACCTGCTGCTCGCCGTGCGCGAAGGCTTCGAGTCGATCGAGCACGTCAAGCGCTACACGGCCATGGGCTTCGGCACGGACCAGGGCAAGACCGGCAACATCAACGGCATGGGGATCGTGGCGCAGGCGCGCGGGCTGCCGATCCCGGCCGTCGGCACGACCACCTTCCGCCCCAACTACACGCCGGTCACCTTCGGCGCCGTGGCCGGGCTGGAGCTCGGCGAGGCGTTCGATCCGGTGCGCACGACGCCGATGCACGACTGGCACGTGCGGCAGGGTGCGCGCTTCGAGGACGTCGGCCAGTGGAAGCGGCCGTGGTACTACCCGAAGCCGGGCGAAGACCTGCACGCCGCGGTGGCGCGCGAGGTGCTCGCGGTGCGCCACGGCGTCGGCACGCTCGACGCCTCCACGCTCGGCAAGATCGACATCCAGGGCCCCGATGCGGCGAAGCTGCTGAACTGGGTGTACTGCAACGCGTGGAGCAAGCTGGAGGTCGGCAAGTGCCGCTACGGGCTCATGCTGGACGAGAACGGCATGGTGTTCGACGACGGCGTCACCGTGCGCCTGGGCGAGCACCACTACCTGATGCACACCACCACCGGCGGCGCGGCGCGCGTCATGGCCTGGCTTGAGCGCTGGCTGCAGACGGAGTGGCCCGACCTGAAGGTCTACCTCACGAGCGTCACCGACCACTGGGCCACCACCGCGGTGGCGGGCCCGAAGAGCCGGGCGCTGCTGCGCAAGCTCTGCCCCGACGTCGACTTCGACGACGGCGCGTTCCCGTTCATGAGCGCCCGCGAAGGCACCGTGGCGGGCGTCAAGGCGCGCATCCTGCGCATCAGCTTCTCCGGCGAGCGCAGCTACGAGGTGAACGTGCCTGCCGAGCACGGGCTGCGCGTGTGGCAGGCGATCCAGGACGCCGGCGCCGAGTTCGGCATCACGCCCTACGGCACCGAGACGATGCACGTGCTGCGCGCCGAGAAGGGCTTCATCATCGTCGGCCAGGACACCGACGGCTCGGTGACGCCGGTCGATCTCGGCATGGGCGCCATGGTCGCGAAGACCAAGGACTGCCTGGGCAAGCGGTCGCTCGCGCGCAGCGACACCGCGCGGCCGGACCGCAAGCAGCTGGTGGGCCTGCTCACTGACGACGCGCGCTTCGTGCTTCCCGAAGGCGCGCAGGTGCTGGCCGGCGAGCCGGGCGCGGTGCCCACCCCGATGGCCGGCCACGTCACCAGCAGCTACGCCAGCCCGACGCTCGGCCGCTCCATCGCGCTCGCGCTGGTGCGCGGCGGCCAGGCCCGGCTGGGCGAGCGCGTGCATGTCGCGATGCGCGACGGCCGCAGCGTCACCGCGACGATCGCAAGCCCCGTCTTCTTCGACCCGCAACAGGAGCGCCAGAATGCTTGACACCACCCTGAACCGAACGGCCGCTCAGGAGACGCGGCCGGCCGCCGGCGCCCACGCGACCGCGCAGGCCCTGGTGGCCGGCTGGCGCGACGGCCTGGCCATCGTCAACCTGCGCGGCGACGCCGGCGATGCCGGCTTCGGCGAAGCGGTGCGCGCGGCGCTGGGCGTGGCGCTGCCCGCGCCGGTCGGCACGCTCGCAGGCGGCGATGCGCTGCGCACCGTCTGGGCCGGTCCCGACGACTGGTTCGTGATCGGCCCGCGCGGCCAGGCCGACGCGCTGGTGCAGCGCCTGCGCAGCGCGCTCGCGGGTCGGCACGTCGCCGTGACCGACGTGAGCGGCGGCTATGCCGTGCTGTCCCTGGCGGGCGCGCCGGTGCGCGACGTGCTGGCCCAGGGCTGCCCGCTGGACCTCCACCCGCGCGCCTTCCGCGCGGGCCAGGCCGCCGGCACGCACTTCTTCAAGGCCTCGACCTGGCTGTGGCAGACCGACGACGCGCCGGCCTACGAGCTGCTGGTGCGACGCAGCTTCATGGGCTACGTGTGGCTGATGCTGGAGCGCTGCACCGCCGAGTGCGGCCTGGTGACGCGCAGGTTCGCATCATGACGACCGGAACCTGGGCCGTGCGCATCGAGCGCCTGGTGATCGAACTGGCTGTAGGCGTGCATGCGCACGAGCGGGCGCCGCAGCCGGTGGAGGTGAGCGTCGTCATCAAGGGCCGGGCCAGCGCGTGCCCCGACCGCCTGGGCGAATGCCTGGACTACGACCCGCTGCTGCACTGGCTCACCACCGCGTGGCCGGCCAGTGCGCATGTCGGGCTGCTCGAGGAGCGGCTGAACGAGCTGTTCGTTCGCTGCTTCGGGCTCGACCACCGGGTCGACTCCGTGTGGGCCGGGCTCTACAAGCGCGCGCTCGGCGGCGCGACGGGCAGCGTGGGCATCGAGCGGGCCCTGTCGCGCCGCGAGTTCCAGGCGCAACGACTGCCCGACCTGCGCAGAGCCCTGCCGGCGGCGGTGGACCATGGACACGCCGCGCACTGAGCCGACGGAGAACGCGCGCTGGTGTGCCACGCTGGCGTGCGACAGCGCGCGCGGCCAGGTGGCGGCGCTGATGGCGCTGCTCGATCGCCACGGCGCGTACGTCGAGGAGCTCGCGGTCTTCGACGACACGGGGTGCGGCCGCTTCCACGTGCGCTGCGTGCTGCGCTTCGAGGCGGATGCGCCGCCGGACCTGCCGCGTCTGCGCGCCGAGTACGCGGCGCTGCTCGCCCGGTTCGGCCATGCCGAAGGCACCCTGCAAGACCTGCGGCGGCCCGCCCGCGTGCTGCTCATGGTCAGCAAGGCGGACCACTGCCTGCGCGACCTGCTGGCGCGCTGGCGGCGCCGCGAGCTGCCGATGGAAATCGTCGGCGTGGCGTCGAACCACCGCGACCTGGAGCCGCTGGCGGCCGCGGACGGGCTGCCCTTCCACCACCTGCCCGTCACGGCCGCGACGAAGCCGCAGCAGGAGGCCGCGCTGCTGGCGCTGGTCGAGGCCACCCGCGCCGAGTGGGTCGTGCTCGCGCGCTACATGCAGGTGCTCTCGCAGGACCTGTGCGCGCGGCTCGCGGGCCGCGTGATCAACATCCACCACTCGTTCCTGCCCGGCTTCAAGGGCGCGCGGCCGTACGAGCAGGCGCACGAGCGCGGCGTGAAGCTCATCGGCGCGACGGCGCATTTCGCCACCCCGGACCTGGACGAGGGGCCGATCATCGAGCAGGCGGTGGAGCGGGTGGACCACGCGCACACGCCGGCCGAGCTGCTCAACGTGGGACGGCACATCGAAAGCGTCGTGCTGGCGCGCGCGCTGCAGCAGGTGCTCAAGCATCGCGTGTTCGTCAACGGCCGGCGTACCGTGGTGCTGCGATGAGCCGGATGGCGTGGCCGCCGGGCGGGGCGGCGACGGGGGTCGACGTCGTCGCGGCGGCCGCGCTGCGCGCGCGTGCGGCACCGTGCGGCACGGTGTGGGACCGGCTCGCTGCGCTGGTGGACTGGGAAGCCGGTCCGCGCGCTGCCATGCGGGTCGGCCTCGAGCCCGAACGGGACCTGCTGGCGCGCCTGGGGGATCCGCACCGCCGCTGGCGCTGCGTGCATGTCACGGGCACCAAGGGCAAGGGCTCGGTGTGCGCGCTGGTCGAGGCGGGACTGCTGCACGCGGGGCTGCGGGCCGGCCGCTATGGCTCCCCGCACCTGGAGCACCTCGGGGAGCGCGTGAGCCACGGCGGCCGGCCGCTGGGGGATGCCGCGCTCGGCCGCGCGCTGGAACGCGCGCTCGCCGCGCGCGATGAGGCCGTACGCGAGGGCACCGCGGCACGGCACGCCACGTGGTTCGATGTGGTCACCGCGGCGGCCTTCTGGTCGTTCGCCGAGGCGCGCCTCGACTGGGTGGCGGTGGAGGTGGGCCTCGGGGGGCGGGACGATTCGACCAATGTCGTCACCCCCGAGCTCAGCGTCATCACCAACGTGGGCCTGGAGCACACCGAGGTCCTCGGCTCGACGGTGGAGGCGATCGCGCGGCACAAGGCCGGAATCGTCAAGCCCGGGCGCCCGGTGGTGACCTCGCTGCCCGCCGACGGCGCCGCCGGCCGCGTCGTGGCCGAGCGAGCGCGTGCGGTGGGCTCGGCGGTGGTCAGCGTCGACCTGGCCGGCACGTCGGGCATCACCGCGGCCAACGTCGCGCTGGCGCGCGCGGCGCTCGAGGGCCTCGGCCGTCGCGGTGGCGCAAGCGCGCGACGCAAAGCGGCGCTGGGCGCCGCCGACCTGCCCGACGAGGTGGCGTCCGCCTGCGCGCTTCCCGGCCGCCTGGAGCTGCGCTCGCTCACGGCGGCGGAGCAGGGCGCGGCGCGGCAGGTGGTGCTGGACGGCGCGCACGTCGGCTTCGCGATCACCGGCGTGCTGGACGAGCTGCAGGCGCGGTGGCCGCGCGGCCGGCCCGTCGTGGTGGTCGCGCTCGCCGCCGACAAGAACGCCGACGACTTCATCGCCCGGCTCGCCGGGCGGGCCTCGTTCGTCGTCTGCACGGAGCTGGCCGACGGGCGGCGCAGCTGGCCGTGCGCCGCCTTGGGTGCCCTGTGCGCCGCGCACGGCGTGCCCCACGGACATGCGCCGGATGCCGAGCAGGCGCTGGAGCAGGCGCTGGCCGTCGCGCAGCGCGGTGACTGGGTGCTGGTCACGGGCTCGCTGCACCTGATCGGCCCATTGCGGCCGCGGCTGGCGCGGCGATCGTCGATCGGGAAGCCGTGAGCCATGCCGCCGCTGTCGACCTCCCGTTTCTTGAGGACGCCCCGATGGTGATCTAAGGTTGTTGCCCAAGCAGCCGAGGAGTTCTGCATGCGCGAGCCCGCCGCGGCCGACAGGGTCGAGGTTCTGGTGCTGGTCGACAACGTGACCGACAACCTCTCGCTGGTGCCCAGCTACGTGGAAAACGAGTTGCCGCGGCTGTGGAGCCGGGGGCTGCGTCTGTGGTCCGGCCGGTGCATGTGCTGTGCCGCGCACGGCCTGTCCTGTGCCGTGACGGCCTGGCGCGACGGCACCGCCCACACCCTCCTGTTCGACACCGGACCGGACGACTGGGTGTTCGAGCGCAACGTCGAACGCCTCGGTTTCGACATGGGAAGCGTCGAGGGCATCGTTCTTTCCCACGGGCATTGGGACCACTGCGGCGCGATGCTGCGGGCGCTGGAGATGATTCAGCTCGGCAACGGCGGACGAGCCGTTCCCGCCTACATGCATCCCGGGATGTACCGCAGCCGCGCGATCAGGGCACCGGACGGCACCCTGCGGCCCTTCGGGGATGTGCCGAGCCCGGCCCAGCTGGAGCAACAGGGCGCGTCGGTCGTCCATGCCACCGAAGCGCAGGTGATCCTCGACGATCTGTTCTATGTCAGCGGCGAGATCCCGCGCGTGACGGCATTCGAGACAGGCATGCAGGGCCAACACCGCCGAACCGAGGACGGACAGGGGTGGGAGCCGGACCCGCTCGTCATGGACGAGCGATTCGTCGCCGTTGCGGTCAAGGACAAGGGCGCCGTCGTCTTCACGGCGTGCTCGCATGCGGGGGTGGTCAACGTCTTGACCCATGCCCGCGACTGCTTCCCCGGCATGGCGCTCCACGCCGTATTGGGCGGCTTCCATCTGTCGGGGGGCAATGAGCGCGTCATTCCCGAAACGGTTGCCGCGTTGCGGGCCTTCGATCTGAAGACGATTGGCGCCGCCCACTGCACCGGCTGGCGTGCGGTGAGCGCCCTGTGGACCGCCTTCGGTGATTCCGTGGCGCCCTCTGCCGTGGGAAAGACATATCGGTTCTGAAGCGGGCGGCCGGGCTTGTTCAGATATCGGCCTGCGCGGAACGGAGCGGGCAGGGCGGTCGCGGGACCCGAGTGTCAGCGATCGTCGATCGTCGACGGAGCCGACGATGCCACCTGCGATGGCGCTCGCCATCGGGGCTGAGAGGGTGCCTCGCGGCGCCGGCACGGTGCACGCGGCCTTTCTGTAGACCTTGACCAGCGCGCGGTCATCGTGTAGGCGCATTGCGCCCGGGCAGTTCCGCCGATCCAATGGCGACGCTTTGCTGCACCGCCGAAATGTCGCCACCATGTCCTTGACGCATCCCGCCGGGCCCGCAGGTGAGGTGGTGACGCGGGACGGGCGTCGCGATCGGGCAGCGTCGGGAGGCGGGGCGCCTGCTCGAGCGGGCGGCATGCAGCGGGCGGTCGGCTCGATGGCGCCGCACGCCGCTCGACCCGTCGTGCGCAACACCGCGAGCCGCCGTGCGTGCAGCCACGCCATCCGTCGACGGCGCCGCGAGGGGCGCTGCCGGACCGGCGCGCCAAGGTCGCGTCGGTCGCGGGGCCGACGGAACGCGGCAAGCGAAGCGGCGCGGCATCGCGCGCGCGCCGCAACCCGCCTCCTGCCGCTCGCCTCGCCGTCCCGTCGCTCCATGCCGTTCGAAGCGCCTTCGCCTCCCCCCTCTCACCGCGATCCACGTCCGGCGCCGCAGGCGGGGCCCACCGCTGCCGTCGACGCGCAACTCCTCGTCTTCCGCCTGGACGACCGGCGCTTCGCACTGCCGGCGGGCGCGGTCGAGCGCGTGCTGCCGATGATGGCGTGGGCGCCGCTTCCGGGCGCGCCCGAGGTGGTCGCCGGGGTCGTCGACGTGGCCGGGCGCATCCTGCCGGTGTTCGACCTGCGGCGCCGTTTCGCGCTGCCTGCGCGCGAGCCGCTGCTGAGCGACGTGCTGGTGCTCGTGCGGGCCGGCGGGAGAAGCGCCGCGCTGCCCGCGGACGGCGTGGACGGGCTGCTGAAGCGCGCGCCCGCGGCGGTGACCCCGGCACCCGCGATCGCGGCCGGCCTGCGCCATGTCGAGGGCGTGGTGAGCCTGGACGACGGCGTCGCCTTCATCCACGACGTCGACGCCTTCCTGTCGGCCGCGGAAGGGCGCCAGCTCGACCGGGCCCTCGATGCCAGGGGGACGGCGGCATGACCTCCGGGGCGCGCGCCGCATGGGTCGCCCCGCTGGCCGGCCTGGTGGGCCGGCGGCTCGGGCTCGCGTTCCCGCGCGAGCGCTGGGACGATCTCGAGCGCGGGATCCGGGACGCGGCGCGCGAGCGGGGCGTGCCGGACGCGGACGCCTTCGCCTGCGGCCTGCTGGACGCGCCGGCGGACGACGCGCTGTCGGAAACGCTGGCGTGTGCGCTGACCGTCGGCGAAACGTATTTCTTCCGCGAGCCGCGCAGCTTCGAGGTGCTCGAACACGACATCCTTCCCCGGCTCATCGCCGCGCGCGCGGCAGCCGGCGGGCCGCTTCGCCTCTGGAGCGCGGGGTGCTGCACGGGCGAGGAGGCGTACTCGCTCGCCATCGTCGTCGACCGGCTGCTGCCGCGGCGGCGCGCGGGGCAGGTGACGATCGTCGGCACCGACGTGAACCGGCGCTTCCTGGACGCCGCGGCGCGTGGCGAGTTCGGCGCCTGGTCGTTCCGCGACGCGCCGGCCGGCCTGCGCGAACGGTATTTCCGGCCGATCGGCGCGCAGCGCTTCGCCATCGACCCGCGCATCCGGGCCATGGTGACCTTCGCGCCGCTGAACCTGGCGCGGCCGTTCGCGGCCCGCTGGCCCGGGGGCGTCGACGCGTTCGACGTGATCTTCTGCCGCAACGTGCTCATGTATTTCGCGCCGGAGCAGCGGCAGAAGGTGCTGGAGGGCTTCCGGCAGGTGCTGTCCGACGATGGCTGCCTGTCCATCGGCGCCACCGAGACCCTGCTCGACCTGCCGCCGGGGCTGCATCGCGCGCCGTTGCCGGGCGTGGCGTTCTACCGCCGGGGGCCGGACGAGGGCCCGGCTGCCGCCGCGCCTGCGTCGGCGGCGTCGGTGGCGCCGGCCGCCGGGGTGTCCGCAACCGTGCCGCCCGCGGCGGCGCCTGCCATGGCCGTGCCGCACGCGCCCTCCGCCGCGCCCGCCGCGCCGGCCACGCCCGACCCGGCCCTCGGCAGGCTGGAGCAGGCGCGCGCGCACGCCGACGCCGGACGCCTGGACCTGGCGCGCCAGGCGATCGAGCAGGCGCTCGGCCCTGCCAAGCTCGATGCCGGCGCGCACTACCTGCACGCCGTGATCCTGCAGGAACTGGGCCGCGACGCCGAGGCACGCGAGGCGCTGCGGTGCGCGCTGTACCTCCAGCCCGACCTCGTGATGGCCCACCAGGCGCTGGGCCAGCTGGCCCGCCGCAAGGGCCTCGACGCGCAGGCGAAGCGGCACTTCGGCCACGCGCTGCGCCTGCTCGCCGGGATGGATCCCCAGGCCATCGTGCCCCATTCCGGCAGCCTGTCCGCCGCGCACCTCCAGGCGCTCATCGAGGCGGCACTCGCGGCCGGGCGGCGGCCATGAGGCGGCCGGCGCCCGACGATGCCGCCGTGTCCGGACGCATCGACTGGGCCGAACTGCACCGCCGGCTGGCGCGCATGGCGCAGATGCTGGCGCAGCCGGCCGTCGATGCCGGCACACGCGCGCGTGTCCTGCGAGAGCGTGCGCGCGCCGCGGCGCACGCCCGCCCGCAGGGGCAGGCCGCGGCGCGGCCGCTCCAGGCGGTCGAGTTCCTGCTCTCCTACGAGCGCTACGCGCTGGACATCGCTTGCGTGCACGAGGTGCTCGCGCTGCGCCACCTGACGCCGCTGCCCGGCGCGCCGGCCTTCGTGGCCGGGCTCGTGAACGCGCGCGGGCGCATCGTGACGGTGCTCGACCCCAAGGTCTTCTTCGAGCTGCCCTCCAAGGGCCTGCCCGATCGCAACCGGGTCATCGTCCTGGCCGACCACGCCATGGAATGCGGCCTGCTGGTGGATGCCGTGACCGGCGTGACCGACATCGCCCTGGACCGGCTCCAACCGCCGCTGGCCACCTTCGCCGGGGTTCGGCGCGACTACCTGCGCGGGCTGCGGCCCGACGGCCTCGCGCTGCTCGACGGCACGCGGATCCTGGCCGATTCCCGCATCGTCGTGCGTCAGCCCGCACCCTGATTGACCGAACAAGAGAAGAAATTTCAGTCATGAACTGGCTCGCCAACCTCCCCACCGCGCCCCGGCTGCTCCTCGGCCTGGGCATCCTCGTGCTCCTGCTCGGCCTGGCCGTGCTCACCGGCTATCGCGGGATGGCCCTCATCCACGAGCAGGGGCGGATCGCGGCGGCGATCGGCGAGCTCGAGGGCAACCAGCACGAATCCCGCGCCCTGGTGATGACCATGCTGAGCGGCAGCGCGGCCGGCGCCGGCGCCGCGGTCGCCGCGGTGCGCGAAGAACTGGCACGGGTGAAACAGCGCAACGACGAGCTGGTCCGCGAGCTCGAGCAGGAAATGGCCGGCCGGCCGGCCCTGGCCGAGCGGGTGCGCGAGCTGGTCCGGCAGCGCGACGAGCACCGCCGCGTCCGCGAGGAGCAGATCCTGGTGCCGCTCGCGGCGGGCCGCATCGACGCGGCGCGCGAGGCCGCGCTGGGGCCCCAGATGGAAACCTACGGCCGCCTGCGCGTGCTGCTCGCCTCGCTCCATGCCGATGCGCTGCGTGCGGCCGAGCAGGCCTGGGACGATGCGCGACGCATGCTGGCCGCGACGGCGGCCGCCGCGGTCGTGATGGCCCTGCTGGTCGCCGTCGTGCTGACGCGCATCACGGCGGCGCCGCTGCGCGAGCTGACCGCCGTGGCGCAGCGCATCGCCCAGGGCGACCTCGAGGGGGTCGTGCCGCCGGCCGGCCGACGCGACGAGATCGGCGCGCTGAGGGACGCGTTCGCGCGCATGACCGACGCGCTGCGCGAGATGTCCGCGTTGGCGCGGCGCATCGCCATGCAGGACCTCACGGTCGAGATGACGCCGCAGTCGCCGCGCGACCAGCTGGGCCATGCGCTGTCGACGATGGTGGAGAACCTGCGCGGCTCGACGTCCAGCCTGTCGAGCAGCGTCAACACGCTGGCCGCCTCGGCGAGCCAGATCCTGGCCGCCACGTCGCAGGTCGCGGCGGGCGCGATCGAGACCGGCACCGCCATTGCGCAGACCACGACCACGGTGGAGGAAGTCAAGCAGACCGCGCTGATGGCCAGCCAGAAGGCGAACCAGGTGTCCGACAGCGCGCAGAAGGCGACGCAGGTCGGGCAGTCGGGCCGCACCGCGGTCGAGGCGTCGATCGAGGGCATGCGCCACATCCAGCAGCAGATGGAGTCGATCGCCGAGACGGTGGTGCGTCTGAGCGAGCACGGCCAGGCGATCGGCGAGATCATCGCCGCCGTGAACAACCTCGCCGAGCAGTCCAACCTGCTGGCGGTGAACGCGGCGATCGAGGCGGCCAAGGCCGGCGAGCATGGCCGGGGTTTCTCGGTCGTCGCCCAGGAGGTGCGCAACCTGGCCGACCAGTCGCGGCAGGCCACCGCCCAGGTGCGCTCGATCCTGCACGACATCCAGAAGGCCACCACCGCCGCCGTTCTGGCCACCGAGCAGGGCAGCAAGGCGGTCGACGCCGGCATGCGGCAATCCACCCAGGCGAGCGACGCGATCGCCCAGCTCGCCGGCACGATCATCGAGGCCGCCAACGCCGCCACGCAGATCGCCGCGTCGAGCCAGCAGCAGCTGGTGGGCACGGACCAGGTCGCGCTCGCCATGCAGAACATCAAGCAGGCAAGCATGCAGAACGTCTCGGCCACCAAGCAGGCCGAGGCGGCGGCGCACAACCTGAACGAGATCGGCGGGGCCTTGAAGGACATCGTCGCCCGCTACAGGCTCTGAGGCCGCCTGCATGTCCTTCGACGAACGCGAGCTGCTGCAGCGCCTGCGTGAGACCTTCCGCGCGGAGGCGCGCGAGCACGTGCAGAACATCGCCGCCGGCCTGATCGCGCTGGAGCGGGCCGCCCCGCAGGACGCCGCCGGCGTGCTCGACGCGGTCTTCCGGGCCGCCCACAGCCTGAAGGGCGCCGCGCGCGCGGTCGACATCGAGCCCATCGAGTCCCTCTGCCAGGCGCTCGAGAACGTGTTCGCGGCGCTGAGGCGGCGCAGCGTCGCGCCCTCGGCCGAGCTGTTCGACGCGCTCCATCGCGGGGCGGACACGCTGTCGCAGTTGCTCGCGGCGATGGAATCGTCCGCGCCCGCGCCGTCGCCGGCCTCGATCGCGACGTTGCGGCGCCGGCTGCACGCGGCGCTCGCCCCGGCGGGCGCGCCGGCCGCTCCCGCCGCTCTCGCCACTGCCGCCACTCCCGCCACTCCCGCCGCGCGCGCCGCGCCCGCGCCTACCGCGCCTGCGCCCGCTTCCGCTCCCGCGGACGCGCCGGACGCGCCCGACGCGCCTGCGCCTGCCGCCCCGGGAGGCGGCGAGAGTCGCCTGCTGCCGGCCTCCGGAGACAGCGTTCGCGTTCTCAAGCGGCGGCTGGACACGGTGCTGCTGCGCTCGGAGGAGCTGCTGCACGTCAAGCTGGCCACCACCCAGCGCGCGAGCGCGCTCGGCGCGCTCGCCCAGCGCTCGACCGGCTGGCGCGCGCGGTGGAGCCGCCTGCGCGCCGACCTGCCCGCCATCGAGGCGGCGCTCGCGCGGCGCGCCGATGCGCAGCCGGGCGTGCTGGAAGCGTGGGCGCGGGTGCGCGCCTACCTGGACGACACCCACGATTTCACGGCCACGCTGGAGGGCGAACTGATGGAGCTCGCGCACGAGACCGGCCAGGACCGGCGCGTGAGCGCGGCGATGATCGACCAGCTGCTCGACGAGATGAAGCAGATCGTCGTGCAGCCGTTCTCCACCGTGCTGGACCTGTTCCCGCCCTCGGTGCGCGAGCTGGCGCGCGACCAGGGCAAGGAGATCGAGCTGGTCATCGCCGGCGGCGAAACGGAGATCGACCGCCGCATCCTCGACGACGTCAAGGACCCGCTCATCCACGTGGTGCGCAACAGCGTGGACCACGGCATCGAGCTGCCCGCCGTGCGCCGCGCGCGCGGCAAGCCGGAGCGCGGACGGATCGCGATCACGGTGAGCCAGCGCGACGGCCACCAGGTGGAGATCGCCGTGCGCGACGATGGCGCCGGCTTCGACGCCGACGCGCTGCAGCGCGCCGCGGCCAAGGCCGGCACGGTGACCGCCGGCTCGCGCGGCACCGCGCTGTCGCGCGATGCCCGGCTGGCGCTGGCCTTCGAGCCCGGGGTGTCCACCCGCCCGCTGGTGACGGAGCTGTCCGGCCGCGGCCTCGGGCTGTCGATCGTGAAGGAGCGGGTGGAGCGGCTGGCCGGCACCTTGCACCTGGAGTCCACGCCGGGGGAGGGCGCCTCGTTGCACATCACGCTGCCGCTCACGTTCACGCGCTTTCGCGGCGTGGTGGTGCGCGCCGCGGGCCATTGCCTGGTGCTGCCCACGCGCAGCGTCGCGCGGGTGGCGCGCGTCGCGGCCGAGCAGGTGCGCACGGTCGAGAACCGCGCGAGCATCGTGCTGGAGGATCGGGCGATCGCGCTGGTGGCGCTGGCCGACGTGCTGGGCTTCCAGGGCGCGGACGAGCGCAGCGCCGGCGGTCCGGTGGTCGTGCTGGGGGGCGGCGCGCTGGGCGAGCCGGTCGCCTTCGGCGTGGACGAGGTGGTCGATGAGCGCGAGGTGCTGGTCAAGCCGCTCGGCCGGCCGCTGGCGCGGGTGCGCCACGTCGCCGCGGCCACCGTGCTGGGCGACGGCCGGGTCGCGCCGATACTGCACGTGCCGGATCTGCTGCGCACCGCGGCCGCGCATGCCGGACCGGCGCCGGGCGCGCGGGAACGCGACGATGCCCCCGCCCCGCCGCGCAAGCGGGTGCTGGTGGTCGAGGACTCGGTGACTTCGCGCGCGCTCGTGCGCGGCATCCTCGAGAGCGCGGGCTACGAGGTCCAGACGGCGGCCGACGGCCTGGAGGCCTTCACGACGCTGCGCAGCCACCCGTTCGACCTGGTGGTGTCCGACGTCGACATGCCGCGCCTGAACGGCTTCGGGCTGACCGCCAAGATCCGCGCCGACCGATCGCTCGCCGACCTGCCGGTGGTTCTGGTGACCGCCCTCGACTCGCGCGAGGACCGCGAGCACGGCATCGACGTGGGCGCCGACGCCTACCTCGTCAAGAGCCGCTTCGACCAGGGCAACCTGCTCGAGGTGGTGAGGGGCCTGGCATGACCCTTTCGCTGCCGCCCGCATCGGTCACCGTGCTGATCGTCGAGGACTCGCCGGTCATCGCCGAATCGCTCGCCGCGGTGCTGCGTTCCGACCCCGCGATCCGCGTGGTCGGCATCGCGGCGGACGCCGAGACGGCGGTGCAGGCAGCGCGCCGGCTGCGCCCGTCGGTGATCACGATGGATATTCATTTGCCGTCCATCAATGGCTTCGAGGCCACGCGCCGCATCATGGAGACATGCCCGACGCCGATCGTCATCGTGAGCGGCAGCCTCGGCGCCAGCGACGGCCCGGACAAGCTGCATGCGGTGGCCGTGGGTGCGGTGGCCACCGTGGCCCCGCCCCGCCCGATCGACGACCCGGCGTACGCGGAATCGGCGCGTCAGCTGGTGGAGACCATCAAGCTCATGTCCGAGGTGCGCGTCGT
>Ga0075429_100001644_pt1 | contig 18480 bp, 19 predicted proteins | sample RhiMetdeltSRZDD3_FD_75295 | JGI IMG/M metagenome (GOLD analysis project Ga0075429, IMG submission 75295) | Populus rhizosphere microbial communities from Tennessee, USA - Rhizosphere MetaG P. deltoides SRZDD3 | ecosystem: Host-associated > Plants > Roots > Rhizosphere > Soil | place: USA... | reverse complement strand
CGTCCGTGCGGTTCATGACCAGCTTCCTCTCGTCTGGGTTCGGCACAGTGCACAGATCCCCGGCGACCAGTGCCCGCTCACCCCTAGGACGATCGGCACATGTTCGGATACGACACATCACCAAACTGCGTTGCCCCGGACCAGCGCCGCAGAGACCCGCTCCCAGCCGAGCTACGCGCCGCGCTTGCACTCATCAACTGACCAGTCGGTGCACACTAATTTGTGCCAAGTCAGGGGTACGTGCCGCCGCATTCGCCTCCGAGTTGGCAGGCGGCCGCCACCATCTTGTGTCATCTCCCTGTGGTTCGGGGTCGCCGTTTGCTGGTGCAGGTCCTGCCTGCCCGGTGCCGTGCCGACCAAGGCTCAGGGTGAAGGCGGCCGCAGGCCGTCGCGCAGCGATCGAAGATCCTTGACCCTGAGGTCGGCACGGCGGGCAGGCCACGTGCCCTCACCGGCCTGGTGGTGAACTAAGGGGTTGTACAAGCCTGCGTCGGGCCTCGCCCCCTTACCGCCCGACTCCAGCAATTATGCGATTGATCGCACGTGACCGGCCAGGCCCGTGGTCGGCGGTGACCTGAAGTTCCGTGGGCCTCGGCGAGCTCGGCCGGAGCGGGGGCACAATCTGGCATATGGGTGGTCGGTGCGCCGAGCGGGATCCCCTAGCTGCGGGTTGGGCTGCGTTGCGCGCGGGTGACTGGCAGGGCGCCCGGATGTGCTTCGAGCGCGCCGTCGAGTCCGATGAGAGTCCCGAGGCGTTCGAGGGGCTGGGGTGGGCGGCGTACTGCCTGGACGACGACGCCTTGACGATTGAGGCGCGCGAGCGGGCTTATCACCTCTACCGCGAGCGGGGCGACGACCAGGCGGCGGCGCGCCTTGCGGCATGGCTGGCGGCGGACTGGGCGGAGTTTCGGGGCGCGGGCGCTGTCTGCAACGGTTGGCTCCAGCGTGCCCATCGGCTGCTCGACGATCGCGAGCCCTGTGCCGATCATGGCTGGCTGGCCGTGCACGAGGCGTCGATGATCATCGGCGACGACCCGGCCATCGCTCGGCGCCTCGCCACCAGGCAGCCGAGCTGGGGCGACGCTTCGGCGTAGTCGAGCTGGAGATGTTGGGACTGGCTCTGGAGGGCAGAGCCCTCGTCAGTGACGGCGATCTCGACGAGGGCATGCGGCGTCTGGACGAGGCAACCGTGCTTGCGCTGAGCGGGGAGGCCGAGCTGCTGAGCTGCGTCGCCTGGGCGTGCTGCTATCTCATCTCGGCGTGCGAGCAGGTGCGCGACTACGACCGCGCAGGCCAGTGGTGCCGCCAGGTGGGCGAGTTCTGCGCGCGACACGGGATCGGGCTGCTGCTGGGCGTATGCCGCGCGAAGTACGCCGGCGTGCTCACCTGGCAGGGTCGCTGGGAGGAGGCCGAGAACGAGGTCGCACTGGCCACCGAGGGGCTCGCCGCCTCGCGGCCGCCGATGGTCGGCGAGGCCCTGGTGCGGCTGGCCGAGCTGCGCCGACTCCAGGGCCGCTTCGACGAGGCGGAGGACCTGTTCACGCGGTGCGAAGGAGACCCGCGCGCCCTGATCGGTCGAGCAGCGCTCGCCCTTGACCGTCGTTGCGCTGGTGAGGCGGCGGAGCTTGCCGAGCGATTCCTGCGACGCTATGTCGGACCGCAGCGCATCGAGCGCGCGCCAGGCCTTGAGGTCGCGGTCCGCGCCTACACCGAGCTCGGCGAGCATGATCGAGCACGGGAGGCGCTCGGTGATCTTCGAGAACTCGCGACACGGGTGGGGACCCGGCCGCTGCGGGCGGCCCTACTGATCGCCGAGGCGACGTTGGCTTCGGCCGGCGGTGATCGAACGGCGGCCCGGCGGTGGCTGGAGGACGCGGTCGACGTGCTCGCAGGCAGCAACGCGCGTTACGAGATCGGACGTGCTCGCGTGGATCTCGCCGCCGTGCTCGCAGTCGACGGGCGAACCAAGGACGCACGATCCCAAATCGAGACAGCGCTCGCTGACTTCCGGCAACTGGGTGCCGCTGCCGAGGTGGCGCGTGCAGAGGCGATGCTCGGAGGTCTAGTTCCGGTTGAGCAGCCCAACCGTCGCGAAGGGCCGCTCGGTGGATTGAGCCCGCGTGAACGAGAGGTCCTCACGCTGGTTGCCGAGGGCCTTACGAACCACCAGATCGCCGCGCGACTCGTCGTCAGCGAGCACACCGTCCATCGACACGTCACGAGCATCCTGCGCAAGCTCGGATTGCCCTCCCGGACGGCAGCCGCGGCCGCGGCCGCTCGGCACGGCCTCGCATAGCCAGATCTGGCCACTCATCGCTCGAACGAGGCTTTGGCCGGTTCGGGCGAGTCGGCGAAGCGCCAGTAGCCGTACCGTCGCCTGATGACGACCACGCCGACAGATCGGGCATTCGACCAGTAGGTCCACCTCGCCGACCTGTCGGCAGAAAGCCGAGGGAGACCACGATGACCGATCTCGCCGCAGCGCCCGCGACCAACGCAACCGATGCCCTCGTGGAGCGGCTGTTCGCCGCCGTGATCGACACCCTGGAGGTGGCCACGGTCCATCTCGGCGGTCGGCTCGGCTTCTATCGCGCCCTCGCCGACGGGGGCGACGCCACCTCGATCGAGCTGGCCGCCCGCACCGGTTGCGCCGAGCGTTATGTGCGCGAGTGGCTCGAACAACAAGCCGTCGCCGGCCTTCTCACCGTCGACGCCGCCGACGCCGAGCCCTCCGCCCGCTACTACCACCTGCCCGCCGCCCACGGCCCAGTACTTGCTGATGAGAACGACCTCAACTACCTCACTCCGTTGGCCGGCATCGCCGTCGACGTGCTGCTCCCGTTCGAGCAGCTGCTGGACGCCTACCGCACCGGCGCCGGCGTTCCCTTCGAGGCGTACGGACCGGCCCTCGTCGACGCAATCGGCGCGGCCAACCGGCCCCAGTTCGCGAACATGATCGGTGACTGGCTGGGTTCGATCCCTGACGTCCTCGCCCGACTCCGGGCCACACCGCCGGCCCGCGTCGGCGACGTCGCCTGCGGTACAGCCCAGTCCAGCATCGCCATCGCTCGCGCCTTCCCCGAGGTGACCGTCTACGCCCTCGACGTCGACGCCACCTCGATCGAGCGTGCCCGCGCCAACATCGGCGCGGCGCGCCTCGACGGGCGTGTCCGGGCGGTCCTGCACGATGCTAGTGACCCCGACATGGGCGGCCCCTTCGACCTGATCACGATCTTCGAGGCGCTGCACGACATGAACCACCCCGTCGCGGCGCTACGGGCCGTGCGGGCCAACCTCGCCCCGGGCGGCAGCGTTGTGATCGCCGACGAACGGGTAGCCGAACGCTTCTCCCCGCCCGGCGACGAGATCGAGCGCGCCAACTACGGGTTCAGCGTCCTGCACTGCCTCGCCGTCGGACTGCTGGACGAAGACTCGGTCGGCACCGGCACGGTGCTCAGGGCCGACACGGTGCGCGCCTACGCAACCTCAGCCGGCTTCGCGCGGGTCGACATCCTGCCCATTGAGCACGATTTCTGGCGCTTCTATCGGCTGCTACCGTAACGAGCCCCACTCACTGGCCGCCAGCTCCTCACACCCGCAGCCTGAGACGCCTCGATCGACGGCCGAGGTCGGATTACAGGCTTGGCCGGTTGACCCTCAGCTGCGTTCCCTCAGCGTCGTGCAGACACGAGCCAGCAGGCTCCGTCCATCACAACGACGCGAGCGACGGCCGGAAGCCGGAGACGGCGTCATGTGAGGTCAGGGCCGGACCAGCCCGACGTCCCGGCGATTCGTGATTCACGGTGCAGGCGTGCTGCCGATCGTCGTGACTGCCGCACCGATCAGCCCAGTGATGGTGTCGGCCGCTGCGGCGGGGTCTGGCTGGCCGGCGTCGAGCCAGGCGATCACCGCCTCGACCGCGACGGTGGGGATCAGGTCAGCGGCCCAGCGCAGGCGCGCGGGGTCATGGATGACCTCTCGCAGATAGGGCTCGGCGGTGTCCTTCATCGCCTGGCGTAGTTCGTCGGCATGTCGGCGGAACTCGGGTTCTTGGCCCGACTGACGGAAGAACAGCCGGAAGCCGTCGGGGTTCGCGCTCGCCGCTGCGACAAGCCCGGCGAGGCTGCCGGGTACCTGGTGGTTTGGGTGGCCGGTGGCTGCGCGCAGTTGGTCGCTGACCTCGGCGAGCACGGCTTGGTAGAGCTCGGTCTTGGACTCGAAGTGCCGGTAGATCAGCACGCGACTGACGCCAGCCTCTGCGGCGACGTCCTCGAGGCTGGTCGCTGCGTACCCGCCGCGTGCGAACGCGCGCGCGGCCGCGTCCAGGAGGGCCCGGCGCCGCTGCGGTCGCTTCAGCAGCTTGCCCTCGCCCGGATCTGGCACCGACCTCACTCCTCAAACTGTTTACAGCGGTGTTGACACCTTGATGTTAACAGTTCATGGTAGGCGGCATGGGAACGATGGTGTCGCATCCGGGCATCGAGGTTCGCGGCTTGTCGAAGGACTTCGGTTCGGTGCGGGCGGTTGATGACCTCACGTTCAGCGTCAGCCCTGGCACGGTCACCGGGTTTCTCGGCCGGAACGGTGCGGGCAAGACCACCACGCTGCGGATGCTGCTGGGTCTGGTCCGTCCGGATCGGGGCACCGCCACGATCGGCGGCCGTGCCTACCGGGACCTGCCCGCTCCCCCGACCCAGGTCGGTGCGGCCCTGGATTCCTCGGGGTTCCATCCCGCCCGTTCGGGGCGTGCGCATCTGCGCGTGTACTGCAGGGTGATCGGTCTACCGACCCACCGAGCCGATGAGGTGCTGGACCTGGTCGGGCTGTCCCTCGCCGGGAGCCGTCGTGTCGGAGGCTACTCACTGGGGATGCGGCAGCGGCTCGCGCTGGCGGTCGCACTGCTCGGTGATCCGCAGGTCCTCGTGCTCGACGAGCCCGCCAACGGGTTGGACCCTGACGGCATCGTCTGGATTCGGCGGCTGCTGCGCGATCTGGCCGCAAAGGGACGGACCGTGCTGGTATCCAGTCATGTGCTGACTGAGATGCAGCAGCTCGTCGACCGTGTCGTGATCATCGAGGGTGGTCGTCTGCGCTACGACGGCGCGCTCAGCGACCTGGCCGGCCGGCAGGGCGCTGTCGTCGAGGTGCGGACCCGGCAGGCGATCGAGCTGCGGGCCGCCCTGTCCGGACGCCCCGGAGTCACCCTCGACCAGGACGACACCGGACGGCTGCTCGTCGGCGGACTCGATCCGGCCGCGGTGGGGCGTGTGGCGTTCGCGGCCGGTGTCGAGCTGGAGTGGCTGGCGCAACGCGACGGCGACCTGGAGCGGCTGTTCTTCTACTTGACCGCCGGCACCGCGAGCGGGCGCCGGCTGAGCGACGCGGCGGAGGCGGGCACTCGATGATCCGGCTGGTTCACGGTGAGTTCACCAAGCTGCGGTCGACCAGGCTGTGGCTGTGGTTGCTGGCGGCGACCATGGGCCTGACGGCGCTGTTCGCGAGCCTGAACATCGCGTTCAACAACGATCCCGACACGCTCGCGCCGCCGCTGGCGACCGCGGCAGGTCAGCGGCTGTTGTTCGGCACCGCCGCGGGCGGTAGCCAGACCCTCGTCGCCGTCTTGGCGGCGATCGGCATGGCCGGTGAGTATCGGCACCGCACCGCGACCACGACCTTCCTCGTCACTCCACGCCGGGCCGGCGTGGTCGTGGCCAAGCTCATCACCTACGCATTGGTCGGAGCGACCTACGCGGCAGCATCCATCGCGGTGGTGATCGCCATCGGGGAGCCGTGGCTGTCCGCCCGCGGAATCGACCTCACCCTCAACCGCAGTGGGATCCCGGCCACCATGGCCGGAGTAGTCGCCGCCGTTGCTGCGTTCGCGCTGCTCGGCGTCGGGCTCGGTGCGCTACTGCGCGACCAGGTAGCGGCGGTAGTCGGCCTGCTGGTGTACCTGTTCGTCGCCGAGCCGATCGTCACCCGCATCCCCGCTCTGCAGGACTGGACCGTGTTCCTGCCCGGCCCGTCGGCCAGTGCACTGACCCAGATCACCTTGACCGACCAGGACTTCCTCCAACCCTGGCAAGGCGGCGTAGTGCTCGCGGGCTACGCGTTGGTTGTCGCGTCGGCCGGAGCGTGGCGTACGAACCGCCTCGATCTGACCTGAGCTCCCGACCGATCCGGTTGGCTCATGACCCTTCGGGGATGCCCTCGCCGGGTCGTCGCGGTCGGGTCGGAACCCGCGGGTGACGCACCGGTAAGCCTGATGCACGCCAGGCATGGAAGCCGCCGATCACGTCGGTGCTCCGCGGCAGGCCGAGCCGGCGCAACGAGTCGGCCGCGAGACTCGAGGAGTAGCCGCCGTCGCAGATGACGATCCAGCGAATGCCGGTGCTCAGCGCTTCCGGGATCCGGCTGGCGCTATGGGGGTCGAGCCGCCACTCCAGGTCGTTGCGTTCGACAACGATCGCTCCGGGCACCTCGCCTGCTGCTCGTCGCTGCCAACTCGGTCGAGTATCGACGATGAAGGTATCCGGTTCAGCTGCCGCGGCGTGTGCATCCGCCGGGCTGAGTCGCAGCAGCTCTACCCGTGCCCGCTCCAAGGTCTCGTCGATGCTCATGCCCCCTCCAAGCTGGCTCGACGTGTCTCCGCGGGTTGGTCAGACCGCGACAGGCTGGTCGGCGAGGCGCCACTCGAGCATGCCGTCGCCGAGCCGCACTGCGCGAAGTCCTTCGGCGAGCAGCCTGCGGACCGCCTCATGGGCCATCGCGCAGTACGCGCCGCGGCAGTACGCCACGATCGTCGAGTCCCGCGGAAGGTCGGCGAGCCGGTCCGCGAGCTCGTCGAGCGGCAACGACGCCGCCCCCGGGATGTGCCCGGCTGCGTACTCCTCGCCGGGGCGGACGTCGATGACGGTGACGTCACCGATCTCCAGGCGGCGCAGCAACTCGTCGCGGGTCACCTCCATCACATCGTCGTCGCCGACGTAAGCAGCTCGGGCGCGGTCCACCTCGGCGAGGTGGGCCGCCGCGACGCTGCGCAGCTGTGTCCACAGGCCGGCCACGTCGGCGCCGGACAGCCGGTAGTACACCTTCGTGCCGTCCTTGCGGGTCGCCACCAGCCCGGACTGCCGCAGCACCTGCAGATGGCTCGATGCCGTGGTCAACCCCAACCCGGCCCGCGTGGCCAGCAACTCCACCGACCGTTCGCCCTGCGCCAGCAGGTCGAGCAGCTCCAGCCTCTTCGGGCTCGCGAGCGCCTTGCCGACCTGCGCGAACCCGTCGAACAGCTCGGCCTTGCGGACCGGGTCACCCATTGACATTCCTCCAAAGATTCATGGAATAGTGTAGGAGTGGATGCTGGGGCAGGCAAGATGGTCGTGCCGGTGGTGGACGAGGGCCTGGGGAACTCGTCGTACCTGGTGGATCTCGGCGACGGCCGGGCGCTGGCGGTGGACGCGTCGCTGGACCTTCGCGCGTTGCGCGCCGTGGCCGACAGCCGGGGGCTGACGGTGGCGTTCGCGGCCGATACGCACCTGCACGCCGACTTCGTGTCCGGCGCGGTGCAGCTCGCTGCCCTCGACGGCGCCCGGCTGTTGGCGTCGGTGGCCGGGCAGCGCGAGTTCGCGCACATTGGGCTGGTCGACGGAGATGAGGTCGATCTCGGCGGGCTGAGGCTGCGCGCGCTCGCATCCCCCGGGCACACCGGGGAACACCTGTCGTTCGAGCTGCTGGACGGCCGCTCGCTGCTTGGCGTGTTCACCGGCGGCTCGCTGATCGTCGGTGGTGCCGCCCGCACCGACCTGGCCGGCGTCGACCAGATCGAGGAGCTGACCCGCGCGCAGTACCGGTCGCTGCGGCGCTTGAGGGAGCTGCCGGACGCGACGGTGCTGTGGCCGACCCACGGGGCCGGGTCGTTCTGCTCCGCCCCGAACGGCGGCAACCGGACGTCGACGATCGGCCGGGAGAAGGCAACCAACCCGCTACTGGCGCTGGAGGACGAAGACAGGTTCGTCGACCAGCTGCTGGCGGCGCTGGGCAGCTTCCCGCCGTACTTCCTGCGTCTGGCCGAGGTGAACCGGCGCGGCCGCGCCGTCCGGCATGACCCGGTCGTTCCGGGTCTGCCCGCCGAGCGAGTCTCGCTCTTGATGGCGGCCGGGGCGGTACCGGTCGACGTACGGCCGATCCGGGACTTCGCCGCCGCCCACATTCCCGGCGCGTTGTCGATCCCGCTCCGCGCGCAGTTCGCGTCCTGGCTGGGATGGCTGCTGGAACCAGCCACGTCGTACGTCGTCATCCGCAACCCCGACCAGGACCTGACCGACCTGGTGTGGCAGGCCTTGAAGATCGGTTTCGAGCCGCCCATCGGCGAACTGGACGGCGGCATCGCGGCCTGGGACGGGCCGACTCCGCCCACGCCGCTGCTGGCACCGGACCGGCTCGGTGCCGCCGCGGTCCTGGATGTGCGCCAAGACAGCGAGTTCCACACCGGCCACGTGCCCGGCGCCGCCCACATCGAGCTCGGCGACCTCCCCGGCCGCGTCGGCGACCTCACCGGCCCGGTCGTAGTGATGTGCAGCCACGGCGAACGCGCCATGACCGCCGCCAGCATCCTCGAGCGCACTGGGCACGCGCCAGCCGGGGTTCTCGAAGGAAGCCCGCAGGACTGGGCCGACGCAACCGGCAAGGCCCTGGCGTGACAACCACCTCACGGGCGCCGCGGCTGGGACTGCGAGCCAACCTCACCCAGTTCGTGCTGCTGGTCGCGGTGAACGCCCTGGTCGGCGGCATGCTCGGCCAGGAACGCATCGTGCTGCCGCTGCTGGCCGAACAGACCTTCCACCTCGGCGCCTACACCAGCGCCCTCACCTTCATCCTTGCCTTCGGCGCGGTCAAGGCCGCCACCAACTTCTTCGCCGGCACCTGGTCGGACCGCTTCGGCCGCAAACCAGTCCTGGTGGCCGGCTGGCTGATCGGCCTTCCCGTTCCACTGCTGCTGATCTGGGCACCGAGCTGGGGCTGGGTCATCGCCGCCAACGTCTTGCTCGGCATCAACCAGGGCCTGACCTGGTCGACCACCGTGATCATGAAGATCGACCTCGTCGGACCCGCCCGGCGCGGGTTCGCGATGGGCCTGAACGAGGCCGCGGGATACCTCGCGGTCGCCGCCACCGCCATGACCACCGGCTACCTCGCCGAGGCCCACGGGCTGCGTCCCGCACCGTTCCTGCTCGGCCTCGCCTACGCCGCGCTCGGTCTCGGACTGTCCACCCTCGCGGTCAAGGAAACCCGCGGCCACGCCCAGCACGAATCCCGGCACGAATCCCGGTACGGAGTCGACACGCCGGAGCGCGACCTCACCACCGCGCAGGTGTTCACCCGCACCAGCTTCAAGGAACCCGCGCTGTCATCCGCGTCGCAGGCCGGTCTGGTGAACAACCTCAACGACGGGCTCGCCTGGGGCCTATTCCCCATCCTGTTCACCGGCCACGGCCTGAGCCTGGCCAAGATCGGTCTCCTCGGCGCGCTCTATCCGGCGGTGTGGGGCTTCGCCCAACTCGGCACCGGCGCCTGGTCCGACAGGGTCGGGCGCAAATGGCTGATCGTCGGCGGGATGCTGACCCAAGCCGTTGCGCTCGCACTCGTTGCCGCAGGCACCAGCTTCACGGTCTGGGCCGCCGCGGTCGCGCTACTCGGCCTCGGCACCGCGATGGTGTACCCGACGCTGCTCGCCGCCATCGGGGACGTCGCGCACCCCGCCTGGCGCGCCCGGTCCGTCGGCGTCTACCGGCTGTGGCGCGACGGCGGATTCGCCGCCGGCGCCCTCCTGGCCGGTGTGATCGCCGACCTGTGGGGCCTCACGGCGGCGGTCTGGACAGTCGCCGCCATCACCGCCGCCTCCGGCCTGGTCGTGGCCGCCCGCATGTACGAGACACACCCCAGGAGGACCCGATGACCCACCCAGGACTTGCCGACGGCCCGATCTACCTCGACTACAACGCGACCACCCCGGTCGACCCCCGCGTCGTGGACGCCGCGCTGCCGTACCTGACCCACCACTTCGGCAACCCCTCCAGCAGCCACACATATGCCGCGAAGCCACGCGCCGCGATCACCCAAGCCCGCCGCCAAGTCGCCGACCTGATCGGCGCCCGGCCGACCGAGATCATCTTCACCGGCGGCGGCTCCGAGGCCGACACCCTCGCCATCCGCGGCGCCGCCCTCGCCGCCCGCGACCGCGGCACCCACGTCATCACCCAGGCCACCGAACACCCCGCCGTCCTCGAGGCCTGCCGCAGCCTCACCGCCGACGGCTTCGCCGTCACCCAGCTACCCGTCGACCACACCGGACGCGTCGACCCTGCCGACCTCGAGGCAGCCATCACCGACCGCACCGTGCTCGTCTCGATCATGACGGCCAACAGCGAGACCGGCACGCTGCAACCCATCCGCGAGCTCGCCACGGTCGCTCACCGCCACGGCGCACTCCTACACACCGACGCAGCCCAGGCCGCGGGCAAGATCCCCCTCGACGTCACAGACCTCGGCACCGACCTGCTCACCATCGTCGGCCACAAGATGTACGCCCCCAAGGGCATCGGCGCCCTCTACGTCCGCGACGCCACCTCGATCCGCCCGATCATCCACGGCGGCAGCCAGGAACAGGGCCTGCGCGCCGGCACCGAGAACGTCGCCCTGATCGTCGCCCTAGGTACCGCCGCGGCCATCGCCACCGCAGAGCTAGCCGGCAGTGCGAGCGAACTTTCAGCGGTCCGCGACCTTCTGCACCAAGAACTCGACAGGCTCCTGCCCGGCGCCAGCCAGCTCAACGGCCATCCCACCGGCCGGCTCCCCAACACCCTGAACCTCAGCCTCGCCGGAATCGACGGCAAGGCCCTCCTGGCCGCGACACCACAGATCGCCGCATCGACCGGTTCGGCCTGCCACGAAGGCATCGACACGCCCTCCGCCGTACTCACCGCGATGGGCCTGGACACAGCGCGCACACTCGGCGCCATCCGGCTCAGCGTCGGTCGCTGGACCACACCCGACCAGGCCCGGCACGCGGCCGACGTACTGGCCACCAGCTACAAGGCGATGACCCCGACCCAACCGGCAACACACGAACAGCTGCCCTGAACCCACGCGCCACGTGTCGAATCCGACTACCCAATCAGCACGTTCGGCGCTAGCATCGCCATATGGCGATGAAAGCATCAGTGGCCGACCCCGCGCTCGGGCATGTCGACGAGGCCGCGGCGCTGTCGTCGGCGGCTTGCCTGTTCCACGGGTTCGGTGACGCCTCCAGGCTCGCGATCGTGCGGCACCTTGCGCTCGGTGAGCACCGTGTGGTCGACCTGACCGAGCACCTCGGTCTGGCCCAGTCCACCGTGTCGAAGCACCTGGCCTGCCTGCGTGACTGCGGCCTGGTCGAGTCCCGCCCCCAGGGCCGGGCGTCACGCTTCAGCCTGACCCACCCCGAGGCGACCCTGCACCTGCTGTCGGCGGCCGAGCAACTGCTCGGCCTGACCGGCGACGCAGTCGCGCTCTGTCCCGTCTACGGCGTGAAGGCGCAGGCATGAGCGAACAGCAGGCCTTGCAGATCCAGCCGCTGCAGATCTCCCCGACCCCGCCGAGCACCTGGACCACCGACCCCGAGCAGCGCCGCAAGCTGAGCCACCGCGCCCAGCTGCTCGCCGCGGCCTCGGTGACCTACAACGCGATCGAGGCGATCATCGCCATCACCGCCGGCGTCATCGCCGGATCGGTCGCCCTGGTCGGGTTCGGCCTCGACTCCATCGTCGAGGTGTCCAGCGGGCTGATCATCTTGTGGCAGTTCCGCCACCGGCTCCCCGAAAGCCGCGAACGCCGAGCCCTGCGGATGCTCGCCATCTCGTTCTTCGCGCTCGCCGCCTACGTCACGTTCGAGTCCCTGCGCGCCCTGATCGGCGGCAACAACCCCGACACCTCACCGGTCGGCATCGGGCTGGCGATCGCCTCACTCATCGTCATGCCATTCCTTTCCTGGGCACAGCGCCGCACCGGGAAGGCCCTCGGCTCCAACGCCGTCGTTGCCGACGGCACCCAAACCCTGCTCTGCACCTATCTGTCCGCAGTGCTGCTCGTCGGGCTGGTGCTGAACGCCACCCTCGGCTGGGGCTGGGCAGACCCGATCGCAGGGCTGATCATCGCCGCCGTCGCGGTCCGCGAGGGACACGCAGCATGGAAGGGCGAAGGCTGCTGCGCGCCAATCGCAGGCAGCACGATCGCAGGAGGCTGCGGGTGCTCGGAGGGCACCCGCACTGACGGCTGCTGCAACGACTGACAATTCAGACCCACGCGGCCTCCACCAAGCGCGTCCCTCCACGGCTCGCCACCCAACGCGGCCGACGTCCGCACCGGGCCTGCGCTGACAAGCTCAGCTCAACACCTGGATGGCATACATGGCCCCCGAGAACCATCGCGAGAGGCCAGAGGAGAAGAAGCTCGACTGGAAGTAAGTGGCCGCCAGGGAGCGCCAGTCGTGGTTGTTCGACGGCCGTGACCCTCGGCATGTTCGACTGCCCTTCATTTTGACACGGCCATGGACTGGACCGTTGCCGCTGGCAACCTCCTGCTAGCGGCCGGATCCCTTAGAATGTGGCCGATACGCGAATCGGCTTGCGCGAATCGGACCGTGCTGGCCGATTCCGCGAACGCTCGTACGCCTCGAATGCGTCTCGCTGTGCGCGGGCGGTGACGGGCGGCGCAGTCGATGACGTCAATCGATGCGAAGCACGGCTGGGTTGTCTACCTCGGCGGCGAGGACGTCGGCGGCGTCAGCCGCTGCCCGGTCACCGAGACGACTGCGGTGCAGGTAGGCGCGGGCCACGAGTTCACGCATGCCGGTTCGCGTCGCCAGAGCCTCGAGATCGGCGGCCACCTGCGTCGCGGCTGGTCGGCGGTGTTCGATGGCGAGCGCGCACAGGGCGTCGAGGCAGTAGCCTTCAACCCACAGCCAGGCGTCGGGCAGCCGGACGCACCGCAGGCGCGCCTCGGTGACCCAGCGCAGGGCCGACTCGGCGTCTCCGCGGCGGTTGGCGACCAGGCCGATCCCGCGGGCGGCGAGCCCCTCCCAGCATGGGTCACCGAGCTCAAGTGACAGGGCGTAGGCGTGCTCGTACGCCGACGCGGCGGCGTCGGTGTTTCCCTCGGCCAGGTCGACGTCGGCGAGCAGAGATTCGGGGAACGGGATGAAGGCCGTCCAGCGCAGATCGCGCGCGAGGGCCAGGGCGGCGACGAGTGCCTGCCGTGCGGGTGCGAGATCGCGGCGCAGGAGATGGCTGCGGCCGATGAAGGCTAGCGCCCAGGTCTCGACTGGGCCGACGTTGGCCACCCGGGCCAGGCGCAACGCCTCGCCCAGTTCGTGCAGGGCGTCGGTGTGACGGCCGATGTCGGTCAACGCCACCCCGTAGACGGCGTGGGCCCAGGCTCGTTCGGCCGGGTCGTCGCCGGCGAGCGAGACCGCTGCGTGAAGCCAGCGCTGGGCTCGGTCATAGCGGCCGCGAAGGAGTTCGACGTACCCGAGTTCACGATGCGCCTGGGCGACCGGCTTGTCGCCTTCGAGGCGGCCGGTGACCTCGATGGCCTCCAGGAGAATGCCGGCACCTTCGCCGTCGCGACCTCGGACGCCGTGCACGAGTGCCGAGCCAAGGGCGAGGAGCGCCTTGGATTGAAGGGCTGGGTCGTCGATCTGGTGCGCTTGGGCGACCGCCCGGCGTAGCGCGACTACGGCGGCGTCGACCGCACCGGCGTCCATCGCGGCGAGTCCGGTCTCCAGTCCTACGGTCACGCTCGCCGTGGTCGGCGGGAGCTCGCGCGGTTCGGGCAGAGGGACCGGGTCGGCGGCGTCGAGGACCGCCAGCCCCGGATCCGTACCGAGCTCGCGGCGGAACAGTTCCACGCACGAGTCTCGTTGACGTTGCGCCGCAGCCCGGTCGCCGCCGGCCGCGTACGCGCGGATGAGCAACTCCTGGGCATCCTCGTCGAGGGGGCTGGCGGCGACGACTCGGATGGCAAGCTCCACGGCCCGGTCTGCGTCGCCGGCCACGAGCTTGGCCCGCGCGGCCTCCCGAAGCGCGTTCTCCCCGGCCGCCGCGAGTCGCCGGCGCTCGGCAAGGAGCCACGCCTCGAACGCCGGGCTTGACGGAAACGCCATGCCTTCGAGGAGGTCGCGGCCGAGCCCTGGGACGCCGAGTGCTTGCACCCACGTCCCGGTCGTAAGGGCGCGGATGTCGATGAAGGTGCCGGGCGGAAGCCTCAGCTCGACGGGGCCGCCGCTGATCTTGGCCTCGGGCCCCAACATTCGGCGCAGCTGGCTAAGGTTCCAGCTCAGCGCGTTTAGCGGGTCGTTCGCGTCCGAGAAGAGCAATTCGGCGAGCCACTCGCGGCTGGGCGCCGACGCAGTGGTTAGGAGGTACACCAGAAGCGCCCACGCCTTGCGACCCCGGGGCGCGGGATGCCGATGCCCGCCGCTGGTCACGTGCGGCTCGCCGAGCAGGTGGATCGCGAGTGGTCCCGGCACGGTCACAGTATCGCCCCGATAGCCGGAGCTGCCGTCGTCGCTGGCCCGTCACAGGCCCCGTCACACCCGCGCGGTGGACGCTACCCAGAGTTCTACCACCGACCCACCCGCGGCGACCAGCGGCGTGAGTATCCGTTCCTACCCAGCAGACCTGGAGTCGCATTCAATGCCTTCCGACCGCCAGCGCCACGAGGTCGTGGTAGTGGGCGCCCGCGCCGCGGGCGCCGCCACCGCGCTGCTCGTGGCCCGGCTCGGGCATGACGTGGTCCTGCTCGACCGCGCGATCTTCCCGACCGACACTGTCTCGACGCACCAGATCGCCCGCACCGGCGTGGTCCAGCTACACCGGTGGGGACTGCTTCAGGCGGTGCTGGCCAGCGGAGCGCCGGCGATCCGGCGGGTCACCTTCACCCACCTGGGTGAGTCCATGACGCGGGCGGTCAAACAAAAGGCCGGGGTGGATCTGCTCGTCGCCCCGCGCCGATACATCCTCGACACCATCGTGGCGGAGGCAGCGGCCGCTGCAGGCGCCGACATCCGATTCGGCGTGACGGTCACCGGAGTACGCCTGGACGATGCCGGCCGGGCTACCGGTGTCTATGGCCACGACGCAACCGGAGCTCCGCTGGAGGTCGATGCTCGGTTTGTCGTCGGCGCTGACGGACTGCGATCCCGAGTGGCTCGCTCAGTACGGGCCGAGGTGGTGGAGAGCCGCGGCGATGACGGCGCTGTGCAATACGCGTACTACGACGGCCTTCCCTGGGACGGCATCGAGCTGGTTGCCGCCGAGCACGCCCTCACCGGCGTATTCCCTACCCACGACGGACAGGCCTGCATCTGGATCTGCAGTCCCTCCGCAGACGCGCACGAGGCCCGACGCGCAGCGGTAACCCGCGAGGAGGCATTCATCGCCTACCTGCGGCGCAGTGCACCGGACCTGGCAGGACGGCTACACGCGGGACGGCGCACGTCCCCGGTCACCGGCATGCTGCGTATGCCCAACCAGATCCGCAGGGCACACGGCCCAGGCTGGGCACTGGTTGGAGACGCCGGCTACCACCGCGACGCGGTCACCGGATACGGTCTCAGCGACGCCTACCGGGACGCCGAACTTCTCGCCGTCGCCCTGCACCGCGCCTTGCGCGGTGACACCGACGAGACCACGGCGCTGGCCGGTTATCAGTCCCATCGCGACCGCGCCCTGCGCGACATCTTCGAACTTACTTGCACGCTAGCCAGCTACCCGCAGGTACCGGACTTCGTCGAACTCCAAAAGCAGCTCGGCGTGGCCATCGACACCGAGGCGGCCGAGCTGGCCGCGCGCCCCGTTCCAGGTCACCAAGAGCTCGCCCACGTCTGACTCCCCAGCCGTCACTGCGCAGCGCGCAGCACACACCAAAGGAGAACCCACATGACTACCACGACAACCAACGAGTCGACCAACAACGGCGTGGACACCGCCGCCCTGTTCGCCACCCTCGACGCGGTCAAGGCCGCCCCCGAGGCGGCCGCGTTCCAGTTCCGTACCCACAACCAGTGGATCGGCGGCACCCACAGCCGCGGCACCATCGAAGGCTTCTACGGGGTCGGAGAGGAACGGACCCACGAACGCAGCTTCCACTTCGACGCCGATCACCCAGCCGTGCTCGTCGGCCGCGACAACGGCCCCACGCCTGTGGAGTTCGTGCTGCACGCCCTAGCAGCCTGCCTGACCGCCGGCCTGGCCAACATCGCCGCCGCCCGCGGTGTCCGGCTCACCGAGGTCCACTCCACCGTGGCTGGCGACATCGACCTCAACGGCATCCTCGGCCTCGACCCTGACGTCCGCAACGGCTACCAGAAGATCACCGTCCGGTTCACCGTCAAGGGCGACGCCCCGGCCGAGAAGCTGCGCGAGATCGTCGAGCAGTCGCGGGCCCGTTCCGCCGTCTACGACATTCTCACTAACCACGTGCCAGTCACCATCGAGATCGCCACAAGCTGAGCGCACCCGACAGGCCGGCCTCGAGCCACACTCTCTCGCGGTTCGGCACGGCGCGCGGACGGAGAGTCCTGATGTCCTCAACCAAGACAACCGAGGGACGGGCCCGGGACGCCATGGTCCCGGGCCGCGAGGCCTACAAGATCGGTTTCCTCGGCGTTCCGGAAACCACCTCCGAGAGTCAACTCGCCTTCGATGAGGACATTACTGAGGTCGGCTACGTCATGAACGCCTCACGACTGTGGGCCTATCAACCGGTCACGATGACCGGCCTTTTCAACCTGCTAAGGCAGGCAAACTCCGCCGACAGCCTCAGCCTCCGTCAGCGCATCATTCTCGTCGCCGCCTGCACGTCTGCGTTCGGCGACTCGTACTGCTCACTGGTGTGGGCGAGCAAGCTGGCAACGGCGGGTGACGCACAGTCGGCGGCGGGGATTCTGCGCGGCAGCGACGACGGCCTAAACAGCAGCGAGCGGGTCATGGCTGGTTGGGCCCGCAAGGTGGCGCGCGACCCAAACGCCAGAAGCGCCGCGGACGTGCAGGCGCTACGCGACGCCGGATTCAGCGACGCACAGATCTTCGCGATCACGGTGTTCGTTGCGTTGCGCTTAGCGTTCTCGACCGTCAACGACGCACTCGGCCTCCCGCCCGATGCCGCCCTCCGCTCCACAGCACCCGCAGTCGTACTCGCCGCCGTAACCTTCGGTTGTCGCATCGAAGATGAGGCAAGTTGATCGAGCAGCAGCGATACCTGCACCCGGTGCGGCGCGACGGTCTGGAGGTGACCGTGATCGCGGACTCGCCAGGAACCTAATCCGCAACAGGATTGGGCGCTGGCCGCCTTCCACGCCCGGCTCGAGGCCGCCAGCCACACGCCCCGCAGCGACGAACCCAGGCCGAGGGCCGCGAAGGCGAGCTCGAGCAGGAACGGTGCGGGTCGCAGCCCGTACGCCTCGGCAAGATAGCCGGTGGCCAGGGCGGTCGCGGCCACCGTGCCGTCCCCGGCGGCCTCGTTGAGTCCATCGCGAACCCGCGCCGGGCCGGGCCGACCAGATCAATCTTCATGACCACCGTCACCGACCAGGTCAATCCCTGGCTGATGCCGAGGAGGACGTTGGCGGACACCACCCAGGCCCAGGTGGGGGCGAGGATGAGGATGATCGGCACCGGGACCCGCGGTCAGCCAGTGACCGGGTAAACCGTTGCTCCGTTGCACACCCATCGCTCCGAAGTAGACTTTAGGATGTACTTGTCTGAAGGTACATCTAAGAGGCAACAGGAGGCGGCGTGGCCCCGGAGCACCAGCCGAGGCGGCGGCTGACGCGCGAGCAGCGCCGGGAGCAGATCCTTGGCGCGGCCACCGAGGCCTTCGCCCAGTGGGGGTTCGTGCCGACCAGCCTGGACGACATCGCGGCCGCGGCTGGGGTCACCCGGGTGATCCTGTACCGGCACTTCGACTCCAAGAGCGAGCTCTACCAGTCGGTGCTGGACCGGATGTGCGCCCGGCTCGAGGCCCACGTCGCGGAGCCGGTCGGCGGGTTCACCGACGACAGCATCGACGGCCTGCTCGCCGCGGCCACCGAGTCACCGGCCGGGTTCCGGCTGCTGTTCCTACACGCGCTGCGCGAGCCGGAGTTCCAGGACCGCATCGCGAAGTTCCGCTCCGACATCGTCGAGGCCGCCCACCTCCAGATCTCCGAGGTCGTGCCCGACCCGGCGCTTGCCCGCTGGGCATCTCAGCTCGCCCCGACCGTCGCGATCGAGGCCATCATCGCCTGGCTCGACGCCGGGCAGCCCGACCCGGAACGGGCCGCGGTCCGGGTCCGGCGAGCCGTCATGGGCGTCGTCGAAGCCGCCGCCGACACCGGCGTGGACTGCCACCTGCCCCCAACCTCACCGGAAGGACCCCAGACATGACCGACACCACGCAAAGGCC